>FZPS01000004.1_pt121 | contig 21145 bp, 19 predicted proteins | sample 1817821 | NCBI WGS metagenome assembly FZPS01 (sample SAMEA104158645, study PRJEB21678) | metagenome | place: Germany | collected 2015-04-21 | reverse complement strand
ATCTATAGCAATGCCTTGCAAGCACAGAAGGCCTCTCAAATTTTACTAGGCGACTAAGCCAGCAGAAAAAAAAGGACTGCCGCAAGTATCATATAAATACTTTTTAGACAGCCCCTTTTTTATCTTAAAAGATTAGTTTTATTTTTTTAGAATAGCAAGCGCTTCTTCAAAACCTATAGACTCAAAACTTTCTCTCGTCTCTAGGTTTTTTAACGTTAGTAAATAAGAGCCTGTTTTTGCGTCTTTTTCATTTTTGACAATGATGCCATAAGGGATACCTTTTTTTTCTGCAAGATTATACTGTTGGTTTATTTTCTTTGGCTCAGGGAACACTTCCACCGCTATATTTTCCTTGCGTAGTTTTTCTGCCAAAGCCTGATACTCCAAAGCCAAGGGTGCATCGAGATAAAAAATAATCGCATCGACGAAGCTTTTTTTCTCTTCTCCCATGCCCAGCTCTTCGAGGGCTGCAATGAGTCGATCAAGACCGATGGATGAGCCGACGCCAGAGATTTCTTCCTTCATATAAAGTCCTGCAAGATTGTCGTAGCGACCGCCGGAGCAGACTGAGCCTATGGAGGGAAGGTCATTTAAAAAAGTTTCGTAGACAATGCCAGTATAATAATCAAGACCGCGTGTAATAGATGGGTCGAGAACAAAGCTTTTTTCTATTCCGGCGGCAATCATCATGGCGCGAAGGCTGCGGAGGCGGTCGGCTTCCCTCGTTGCACCAGACATTTCTTCCATGAGCTTGAGGCAAGCATCAAAGTCGCTATCTCCCGAAATAAAACGCAAAATATCTTGAGCTGTTTCTTTTGAACCAGAAATAGCTTCAAGTTGACTTATCACTTCGTCTCTACCCACTTTTGCAAGCTTGTCCACAGAGCGCAAAACGTCTTCGCTTTTTTCATGAAGATTGAGCTTTTTCAAAAATGCATTAAAGATACCGCGATGGCTTAATCGAATTGTTATATTTTCAACTCCGAGAATTGAAAGAGATTTTTTCATAAGAGAGAGAATTTCAAAGTCAGATTCCGGGGAATCGCTACCAATGCTATCGAAATCGCATTGCATAAATTCACGGTAACGCCCTGCTTGTGGTTTTTCTCCCCTCCATACCTTTGCAATGTGGTAACGTTTGAAGGGGAAGTAGAGTTCGCCCTTGTGGCTTGCAATAAATCGCGCAAAGGGAACCGTAAGATCAAAGCGAAGGGCTACGTCGCGCCCACCATTGTCCTCAAAACGAAAGACTTGTTTTTCTGTTTCACCTTCGCTTTTTCGAAGTAAAATTTCTGAATATTCTAAAACAGGAGTATCAATAGGAACAAAGCCATAAAAACGAAAGGCTTCTGTGAGTTTTTCTATGAGTAGGGCTCGCTTTATTTCTTGATTAGGTAGATAATCTCGAAAACCTTTTAAAACTTTTGCTTGTATCAATGTATTCATAGGAGTATAATAACGAATAAAGGAGATTTATACAATTGCTTTTAGTTTTAGATATTGGAAATACAAATGTGGTCGCCGCTCTTTTTTATGGTGATGAGCTCGTTCATGAGTGGCGAATGTACAGCGACACAAAACGCACCTCCGACGAATATACTTCGACCCTTCTTTCCCTCATGCGGGATGCGGGAGTCTCTCAATCTTCGGTAAAAAATGCCATTATTTCTTCGGTTGTTCCTTTATTGATTGGACCCTTTATAAGCCTCGTCGATCGCATTACTGGGAAAAAACCCATCATTGTCTCCTCCGCTCTTTTCCCAAAGCTTCCCATAAAGGTTCCAGAAACTGCCGCTCACGAGATTGGTAGCGATCTCGTCTGCAACGCTGTAGAAGCCTACGCAACATTTCAAAGTCCCCTCATCGTCGTGGACTTTGGGACAGCGCTCACCTTCACCGCTCTCGATAAAAACGGCTATGTCCAAGGGATAGCCATCACCCCTGGACTACGGACCGCAGTCAATTCGCTTTTTGCAAATACCGCACAACTTCCCTCCGTTGCCCTCGAAGCTCCCGCCGATTCCCTCGGCGTGAACACCATCCATGCAATACAAGCCGGTATTGTGCTCGGTTACAAGGGCTTAGTCGAGTCGCTCATCAACCAACAAAAAAAAGACCTTGCCTCAAAAACAGGCTGTAGCTACGAAGAAATAAAAATAATTGCCACTGGCGGCTTAAATTCTGTTTTAAGCCCCATCACAAATATTTTTTCAAAAATCGATAAGCAGCTCACCCTCAAAGGTTTGTGCCGCATTGCAAAAATTGTAGGACTAGAGGCGAAGTAGAAAAATAGTATTGCGCATGCTCTTTGTCGCAGGCTATTGGTCAACCTTGGGGTTTTAAGAAAGCTGAAATTAAAGCATATTATTCTGCGTCAAGATAATCCTTTAAGTTTTTCCCCTTTATTTTATCTTTCAGAACCAATTTATTTTCTTTGTTGCAAAGTAAAACCTTATCTCCCAGAGCCTGGAAGACAGCATCGTCATGCGTTATGCAAATGCCTGTTTTACCCTTCACTGCTTCCGCCGTTAGGGCAAGCATTTTTTCTTTTGTATAAAAATCAAGGGAAACAAAAGCTTCATCTATAATAAAAAATGCTTTATTTTTTACTGTTAATTGATATAAAAAACGGGCGAGAGCAAGGCGCTGTTTTTCGCCACCTGAAATATGCTCTCCTCCACTTCCAAGATTTCTCTCCTTTAGTTTTTCTAGTTCGACTAATTGAACGAGCCTTTCATATTCTGCTTCATCGACTGCAAAATATTATAGTAGGTAATAACCAAAACAAAGGCACCAAAGGTCATACTGCCATCGACAACATTTTTTCCCAACAAACCGATAATCACGAGATTCATTACGGGCTGAATAAAACGACCAATAAAAGTAAAAAGCAAGTCAAATAAATATTGTAGTTTAAATTCTATTTTTCTTGTAATCGTCAAAATAGTTTTTATCCGCTCCGTTGCAAAATCTATAGTGCTAAAAGAGTCCTCGCCTGTTTTTTCCAATTGTCGTGTAAAAAAATGTTTTAAATGTTTTGAGTTTCATATCTATTTTATCAAACAAAAACATTGATTACACAAGAATATCTTCACAAAAAAAATTATCGAAAATCACCGTGAGAATCATTTATTTCTCTAACACAATACAATCTGTCTCGCTCTTTATTTGCCCGCTAGTTCGTTCTTGAGGTTTTGCATAGAGAAAAAGAATTGCCACTTTTTCTTGCTCGTCCGAGATTTTTTCAAATGAAAATGGATTGATAGCAAATCTATCGTAATCAGAATAGGCATAGGATTCGCGTGTACTTTTTATTTCGGTATGGGCAAGGAGGGCTGCGTGATGTGCGTCTTTATTGTACTGTCTTTTATACCATGAAGGAATTTTTCCTGGTTTAACGAGGCGCATAAAATCAAAGCGTAAAAGCTCGTACAGGCTTTCTTTCATTTCATAGAGTTTTTCTGTTTCGGAAGTTTTTTCAAGAGTGTCTAAAAAAGCTGCAATGATTTCTGCCCAGCCCTGCGTTTTATGTTTTACTTTGAAGAGTTCTTTTTTTTGGCAATAATCTACAAAGACTGAAAAAAAGTGGAAGAGTGAATATTTTTTTTCTAAAAGATACAAACAAAGTGTTTTGAAGTTTCCACTATTGTAAAAAATATCTAGGCTTTCTTCTATATCCTTCAAAAATAAAAGTTCCGCATAGGAAAGATCGGGGCTTTGCAAAACTTCATAGGGCGGTTTTTCTATCCACTGGTAACCTTTTTCGCCTACACATTTTTTTGCATAGCTTTCCATCTCAGTTCCAGAAAGAATTTTTAGAAAACCCAGTTGCAGCATATCAGGTTTTAAGGCAATAGTTTGGTCAAAGGAAGATGCAAAACTTTTTATATTTTCATGGGGTAAGCCAGCAATTAAATCGAGGTGAGAATGAATCGTAGACGGAATACGTGAAATTATCTTTGAAAGTTTTTCTATATCTGCATGACGATGAATTTCTTTTAAAGTATCTGGATTTAAACTTTGCACCCCTATTTCAAATTGCATAATTCCCCGTGGCATTTTTTGGAGAAAATCTAAAACGCGATCGCTAAACTGTTCAGCTGCAATTTCAAAATGAAACATCGTTATGCCATTATGATTTTCTAAAAGATAATTCCAAATAGCAAGATAGCGCTCTTCGTTGAGATTAAAGGTTCGGTCTACAAATTTTACTAAGCGAACTTCTGCTTTCAAAAAAATATCGAGCTCAGCAAAAACATTTTCTAAACTTTTATAGCGCACCCGCTTATCGATAGAAGAAAGACAATAAGAACATTTGAAAGGGCAACCACGACTGGACTCATAATAAAAAATATGGATATCTGGATCAAGTCGGTCGTCAAAGTAGGCTTCCCGAGCAAGCTCTTTTTCTCCCCCTTGTTTTGCAAGGGCTTCTAAGCTCGGATAGGCAAAGGGAAGGGAGTCGAGTGTACAAAGGAGTTCTCTCTCTCCAGTAAAAAAAATATCTTCTGAGGGACTGCGAAGGTAGAGCCCCGGAATATCTTTAAGTGTTTCTATCTCGCATTTTTTTCCCGCTTCTTGTGCTACATAATATCTTTCCACAAGTTCTTTAACCGTTTCCTCTCCCTCCCCCTTTACAATAAAGTCGAGGGATGAGTTTTCAAAAAAGACTTTTTCTGCTTGATACGAAACTTCTGGTCCCCCAAAACCGATGAGAGCTCGAGGGAGAATTTTTTTTAGTTCATTTGCAACTTCATAGATGAGCGGAGCATTCCAAATATATACAGAAAAAATAATAAGCTCTTGTTTTATTTGCCCGTCTCTATCTGACTCTTCTTTTAAACGCTCATATATACTGCGCAAAATATTTGTCGGAAACTCAGCTATGCTTGCTTCCAAAATAGAGAGCTGTCTTTTGCTATGGACTGCACAATAGGAAGCGATAGAGCGGATAGCTAAATTGGTGTGGTTGTATCGTGAATTAACAGCAACAAAGAGCGGCTTTTTCATAAGACTCTGTTTAAGCCTTTATGCGCTTTGCGAGTTCTCGTCCTCTTTCTTTAAGACTTGCCTTATCGCTTTCGCTTGGAAGTCCCTGCCATTCATAGCTTTCAACTTCATCCCATTTTAACGGAAGGACAGCTTCGTCGTATTCTTTTTTTGCGCCGCCGATCCAACCCCAGCTCCCAATTCGAAGAGCTGTTTTCCCAGAAAAATGTTTTCGGTTAAAAAGATTTAATACATAGGCCATAGGCGGAAACATTTTATATTCGTAGGTGGGCATTGCAATTACAAGTCCCTTTGCCTTGTAGGCATGGGCAAGAACGAAGGATGGATCCGTTGAAGGAATTTCAATGACCTTCACTTTTACGCCTTCCGCTTCAATGCCTTCTATGACCGCATCAAGACCGAGTTTTGTATTTCCATACATCGAAGCCCAAACAACGCAAACTTCTTTTTCTAACTCTCCTCCTGTATTGTAGGAAGCATAGCGAATATAGTCATCGATAATTCTTTGTGGATTTTTTCGCCACACTAAACCATGGCTCGGTGCAACAACCTTCACTTCAATGTTTGAAAGTTTTTCGATTGCTTGTTTTACAAAGCTTGAAAAACTTGCAACGATATTTGCATAATAACGCAGTGCCTCTGTTTCAAAAAACAGAAGCTCTTCTTCACTGCACTCATCATCAAAAATACGTGTCGGATTTTCTTCAGTGCCAAGGCAGCCGTAGGAACCAAAGCCATCACAAGAAAAAAGCGTCTTCGATTTTGATTCGTAAGTCATCATCGTTTCAGGCCAGTGTACATTTGGCGTTTCAGTAAAATGAAGGACAACCGCATCACCGAGGTCAATGCTATCTCCTGTTTTTACCACCTGTACATGAGCATTTTGAAAATCGCTTTCTCCCTCATTTACCGCCTTACAAAAATTTTCGACGAGGGCTGCTCCTTTTTTAGTGGTTACGATTTTTGCATTTGGACAGAGCTCGCGAAATGTTTTTAAAAAACCTGAGTGGTCGCTTTCTAAGTGATTTAAAACAAGGTAGTGAATATCACAAAGGTCGATACCTATCGAAGCCATTTGTGCTTTCATTTTTTCTGGAGCACCTTCCCAATCACGATACAAGTCAATAAGTGCAACCTTATCGCCTTTTACGATGTATGAATTGAGCGAGACTCCGTGAGGAATCGGCCAAAAACCTTCAAAATAGGGGGCGTCTTTTATATCTGCATGGAGGGCATAAACCCATGGCGAAATTTCACGTGCGTTCATTTTCTCTTAATCTCCTTATTCCAATATAAAGGTTCTATTTCCTGCAAGAAAAATATTGTGATTAAAATAACGTTTTAAGCCTTCAACTAAAACCTTTCGTTCAACATCTTTACCAACGAGAACAAATTCTTCAATCGACTTGGTATCATTGACACGTACAATATCCTGATAAATAATGGGACCTTGGTCGAGGTCTTCGTTTGCAAAATGCGCTGTTGCTCCAATAATTTTTACACCCTTTTGCCAGGCTTGGTGATAGGGCTTTGCACCCTTAAAGGCAGGCAAGAATCCATGGTGAATATTGATAATCCTATGCTCCCAAGCGCGGGTAAATTCTGGACTTAAAATTTGCATATAGCGGGCAAGACAGATAACATCGATATCATACTCTTCCAATAATTTTTGCATATCCGCCTCATAGGCAGCCTTTCCCTTCGCAGGATCAACTTTGAAAAAAGGAATATGAAAATCTGTTGCAATATGTGACAAGTCAGGATGGTTTGATATAACCAAGGGAATGTCGCAGTTAAGTTGTCCGTCTTGATGTTTTAAAAGCACCTCATATAAACAATGGCTTGTTTTTGAAACCAAGACAGCCATGCGACTTTTTTTATTCCAATCGTACAAACGCCATTTCATTGCGTATTTTTGAGCAGAGCTTTCAAACTGCGCTTTAAAAACAGCTAAGTCAAAACCGTTTACTGGTGTAAAATCTACCTTACAAAAAAAGGTGTCAATATCAACCGCGGTATGTTGCGCGAGGTTGATGATATTGCCATTTGCCGAGGCAATATCATTTGTAATAGATGCTATCAAGCCGCTTTTATCGGGGCAGCTCACCGTCAAGGTATATTTTTGCATAAAAATTCCTTCGATTAATAATTTCATTTTATATTTTAGTATAACATCTTGAAAGGTCGAGGGCAAGCACGTATAATGACTGCTTAATGAAGCAAAATAAAATTACACAATATATTCTTTTACACGCATTTAAAGTTTCAATTCCCGTTTTTTTTGGCTATATTGCCATCGGGATTCCTTTTGGACTCATGCTCACATCAGAAGGCTATCCTTGGTGGCTCGCCCCCCTCATGAGCATCGTCATGTATGCCGGGGCAGGACAGTACGTTGCCGTCGGACTTTTTGCCTCTGGAGCAAGCATTGGAGCTGCCCTCCTCACCATGATAATGGTCAATATAAGGCATATTGTATACGGTCTTTCTCTCATCGAGCCTTTGAAAGCATACAAGCAATGGAAACTACCTATTATTTTTTTACTCACCGATGAAACCTATGCTGTTTTAACTTCAGTTAGCGAACCGCCAAATACAAACCGTGGGCTCTTTTTTACCCTTATTGCTCTCTTCCATTATTCTTACTGGATACTCGGAAGCCTCATCGGTGCAGTTGCAGGCCAGCTCATCCCCTTTTCTTTTGAAGGGGTCGACTTTGCTCTTACAAGTTTGTTTATTGTACTCTTAATAGAACAAGTAAGAAAAACCAAAAATAGCTTGCCACCTATCATTGGTTTTATTGTTTCTGTTTTTGCCTTATTTGTATTTGGACCCTCGCGAATGCTTATCGCAGCGATTGCCTTTGGAATTGCCCTCATAAGTTTTTTGCAAAAACCACTTCTTGCTGCAGAAGCAAAACAAAAGGCAAAAAAAATGGAGGAAAAGCCATGATAGATTCTGCTCTGAGCCTAAACGAAGCTTTACTTTACATGCTTCTATTTGGCGTTTTAATTTTTCTCACTCGCCTTTTTCCCTTTGCGCTCTTTTCTAAACGAAGGATGCCTGCCTTTTTAAACTTCACTGTTTCCTATCTTCCTCCCATGATTATGATGATTCTTGTTGTATACTCGCTCAAAGATATTTCTTTTGCAATAAAGCCCTTTGCTATTCCTCATATGATAGGAATTCTCTCTTGTATTATCCTGCATATATGGAAAAAAAATGCCATGATTAGTATTTTTGGCTCTACAATAATATATATGATTTTAATGCGACTTATATAAAAAACAATTATTTTCTACTTGACAAGCTCGGCGTTTTTCATCATTGTACAAAGTATACTATTGTTACGGGGGCACATTTGAATTGAACGGATGTACGGTATCTATCAAAAATGTTTCAAAAACATTTGGCTCGTTCCAAGCCTTGGACGAGGTAGGGTTCACTATAGAAAAGGGTGAGTTTTTTTCACTCCTTGGACCCTCAGGTTGCGGTAAAACCACCTTACTGCGAATAATTGCAGGTTTTGAATTTCCAGACGAAGGGACTGTACTTTTCGACGACAAAAATGTCATACCGATTCCCCCAAATAAACGAGAATCAAATACTGTTTTTCAAAATTACGCTTTATTTCCGCATCTCTCTATTTATGAAAATATAGCCTTTCCTCTAAGGCTTAAAAAAATGGGCAAGACAGAAATAGATCAAAGGGTAGAAAAATATCTCAATATGGTACAACTCAATGCACATGCCTATAAAAAGCCAAACCAACTTTCTGGCGGACAGAGGCAACGTGTTGCTATCGCCCGTGCACTTATAAATGAGCCAAAGGTTTTGCTTTTAGATGAGCCTTTGTCAGCACTCGATGCAAAACTTCGCTCAAATCTCCTCATCGAGCTTGATAATTTACACGATAAAATCGGTATTACCTTTATCTATGTAACCCACGACCAAGCCGAGGCCCTGTCGGTTTCTGACAGAATTGCTGTCATGAACCAAGGGAAGGTTTTACAAATAGGCACTCCCTACGAAATCTACGAAAGCCCTGCAACCGAGTTTGTCGCCGAGTTTATTGGTGAGACAAATAGCCTTGACGCTGTCGTAAAGGAATGCACTCCCATCCATGATAAAGATGGGCAAATCGACGAATACATGTGTAGCCTCGAAGTAAAAGAGCTTGGCACAACAATAAAAATAACCGACTATGACAAAACAGCTATAGGACAAGAGGTTTGTGTTACGATTCGCCCCGAAAAGGTACGGATTACGCTTGAGCCACCACAGAGCTCAAAAAAAGACTTAAACGTCTTAACCGGTGTTGTTGAAGAGCCTGTTTATTCTGGCTTTCAGTCAAAGTTTTATGTGCGCCTCGACTCTGGCTCTCTGTTCAAAATATACAAGCAACACTCAAATTATCTCGAAGATGGTCCAGAAATCGAATGGAAGGATAGAGTCTACGTTTCATTTAGCCCCAGTGATGGCTATGTAGTCGAGGAAATAGATAGATGAAAAAAAAGCAAGGTATAAAGGCTTTTAATAAAAACTCTCTCGGCCATCTCTACTCATGGCCCATGGGTTTGTGGTTTACGATTTTCTTTGTCGTGCCGCTTGCCATTATCATTCTCTATAGTTTTTTGAAAAAAGGACTCTACGGTGGCGTCGAGTGGGTTTTTAGCTTCAATGCTTACAAGCAAATGTTTAACCCCAACTACGGCATTGTCTTGATGCGGACACTTAAAATTTCTTTTATTTCAACGCTTATCACCATACTCATCGCCCTTCCCTGTGGCTATGCAATGGCAAGAAGTAAAATACAAACCTTTTTGCTTTTTTTAGTTATCATTCCTTTTTGGACAAATTCTCTTATTCGCATCTTTGCTTGGATGAGCATCTTGGGAAACGATGGCTTTATCAACTCCCTCCTCATGCAAGTCGGTCTTACAAAAGAGCATCTCCAACTGCTCTACAACCAAAATGCTGTCGTCCTTGTTTCGGTATACATGTATCTCCCCTATGCAATTTTGCCCATATTTACCGCAATTGACCGCTTTGACTTTTCGCTTTTGGAAGCAGCTCGAGATCTCGGGTCGACAAAAATGGGCTCCATGCTACGAGTCCTTTTGCCAAATATCAAAAGCGGCGTCTTAACGGCGATTATCTTTACCTTTATCCCCATCTTTGGCGCGTACACCGTGCCACTCCTTGTCGGTGGAAAAGATTCCTATATGATAGGAAATATCATCGTAGACCAAGTCAATAAAACACGTAACTGGCCCTTGGCAGCTGCTTTTTCTATGATTATCACCGTCCTAAGTACCTTTGGAGTGCTTTGGATGATGTTTTCTTCCAAAAAAGAAGCAGGCTTAAAAACCAAAAAAGAGGGAGGAAAATAATGAGCAATAACCCCTTTAATGGTCTCATAGCACGCATAAACAAAAAAAAGCCAAGTTCGGAGCCTGCGCGACACGCAAAACGAGCCTATCAAAAAAAGCATTTTTCTCTCTCGTTTATGGTGCTTGTTTTAACACTCTTCTTTTTATTCATACCCTTATTTGTCATCATTGCCTATTCATTTAACGAGGGAAAAAGTTCCTCCTTTACGGGCTTTTCTCTCATGTGGTATAAAAAGCTCTTTTTTGAATCAGATGCCTTATGGACTTCTTTGTTCAATAGTTTTTTTATTGCCCTTAGCTCTGCGGCAGTATCCACCGTTCTGGGGACGATAGCAGCAATAGGCATTAATTGGTATAAGTTCAAAGGCAAGGGCTATATTCAAACCATTACGTTTTTACCCCTTGTTTTACCCGAAGTCATTGTAGGTATGTCTATGCTCATCTTTTTTTCGGGTATAAAACTACCACTCGGACTTTTTTCTATATTTGCAGCCCATACAACCTTTTGCCTTCCCTTTGTTTTTCTCATGGTACTCGCACGCCTCGATGAGTTTGATTATTCCATCATAGAAGCGTCTTACGACTTGGGAGCAACAGAAAGAGAAACTATGTTCAAAGTAATAATCCCGGCAATTTTCCCCGGCATTATGGCAGGGTTTATGATGGCTGTTACCATGTCACTCGAAGACTTTGTTATAACATTCTTTGTTTCGGGTCCAGGCTCTACAACCCTACCACTCTACGTTTACTCGATGATACGCTTCGGTGTTTCGCCAGTAATAAATGCCTTGTCCTTTATTATCATCCTTGCGACTATACTAATAGCCTTTACCTTACGTAAATTCTTAAAAAACATCGCTGCAGCAAAATGATTTGCAGATCTCGTTCGTTCTCTTAAAAATTGGGATGGGAGATACCTATCTCTATTTATACTTAAAAAGTGGAGGAAATATGAAAAAAATTTCAATTCTTCTTGTAGTCCTTGTTTTCACTCTTGGACTAATGGTTACCTCATGTGCAAAAAATGACGGTAAAACACTCTATTTATTTAACTGGACCTATTACACACCAGATTCCGTGCTCAAAGCCTTTGAAACAGAGTTTGGTGTAAAGGTAAAAGTTGATAACTACGCCTCAAACGAGGAAATGTTTGCAAAACTCAAAGCCGGCGCAAAGGGCTATGACATTGTCTTTCCTTCCCAGGACTATGTTTCTATTATGATAAAAGAAAACATGCTCCAGGAAATAGACCATGAAAAATTCCCAAATAAAGCCAATATAAGCGACTTAGTTTTGGAAAAAGCAACCTATGACCCCAATATGCAGTTTTCCGTTCCCTATTGTATGGGTGCTGCGGGCATTATTGTAAACAAAGCTAAGGTTTCAAACTATGAAAAAAGCTGGGATATTTTTGCACGAACAGACCTCAAAGGGCGCATGACAATGATGGACGACATGAGAGAAGTTATAGGAGATGCCCTTGCACACCTCGGCTACTCGGTCAATTCTCTCGATGACAAGGAATTACTCGAAGCAACAAATCTTATTATCAACGAGTGGAAGCCAAACCTTGTAAAATTTGACGCAGAAGGTTTTGGGAAGTCCTTCAAAACAGGTGACTTTTGGGTTTGCCAAGGCTATGCTGAAGTTGTCTACGGTGAAGTTCCAGAAGAAGAATGGGGAAATATCGATTTCTTTATCCCCGAAACAGGCGGACCCATGTACCTCGATTCAATGTGTATCTTAAAAGGTGCAAAAAACTACGATCTTGCAATGCAATTTATCAATTTTTTACATCGCCCTGAAATCTATGCACTCTTTTTGGACGAATTTCGCTATCCATCAAGTGTAAACCCTCAAGCAGAAGCATATTTAACCGCTCCTTCCATGTATAAAACAAGCGACATGGTCAACTGTACTATCAAAGATGACATCGGTGAGGGACTGGAAAAATACAATGAGCTCTGGCAACGTATACGGTTTACAGACTAGTTAAAATGTGCTAGGCTAAAAAATATGCTTGATTTAAAAATTTATGAAGATATTGCGTCATTTACATCTGAAGGCTTACTTGTCGCAAAACCTAGATATACAGAGAAAAACGAAATCTATGATTTTGAACCTGTCTATATAAATCAAGCATATGAAAAACTCACACAAAACAAAATTCAAAAAGACCAAGCTCTATCCGAAAGTATGCTAATTCTTAGCAAAAGCATAGACTGGATAGCCCTTGGTCAAAAAGCCTTTGAAACAGATCTATACTACGAGCAAAGTTTTTTTTCACAGAACCTAAATTCCTGGTTTTTTGTGTCGATAAAACACCTTCCAAGTAAACTCCTTCTCATAAACCTACACGATATAAGCAAGGACAAAGAACTCGAGCAACAGCTCCGTCGGCAAAACCTCAGACTTGCAGCACTTTCGGAAGAACTCGTGCTTTCGAAACAAGACTTACATAACAAGCTTGAAAAAATTCAAAGTCTCAACTCAAGCCTAGAACACCTTGCCTTTCACGACCCGCTGACCGATCTACCAAATCGCAGCTATTTTAACGAAATTATAAACAATATTTTATTAAACGCACAAAATATAAACACAAAAGTCGCTCTTATGTTTATTGATATTGATGACTTAAAAGATATAAATGATTCTCAAGGGCATAATTTTGGCGATAAAGTCCTTAAACTTGCCGGAAATCGATTAAAACACTTTGAAAAAGACGACATACAGGTATTTCGATTTGGCGGAGATGAATTTTTAGTTCTAATGACCAATGTTCAATCCCACAACTCCGTCGTAACAATCACAGATACTATTTTGGAAGCTTTAAATATTATAAACATACCTGTTTCTGCTGGCATTTCAATCTATCCTGACGATGCAAAAAGTACCGATGAATTGCTAAAATTTGCCGATATGGCAATGTACCAGGTGAAAGCAAGCGGAAAAAACTCTTCTATTTTCTTTGAACAACTCATGCACAAACAATTACTCGAGCGCTTAACACTGGAAGAAAAAATTGGAGAAGCTATAAAAAACAATTCCTTTCAGCTCTATTTTCAACCTCAATATGATATTTGCTCTAAAAGCTTGCGCGGTTTTGAAGCCCTCCTTCGTTGGCATGATAAAGACCTCGGTTGGATTCAACCGGATCTATTTATCCCTGTCGCTGAAGATACAAAGCTTATTATTCCAATCGGGCTCTGGGTTATAGAAAAAACCTTCCAGACCCTAGAAAAATGGCAAAAAGATTATGATTTCAAGGGTATTATTTCCATAAATGTCTCTCCCGTGCAGCTTAAAGATCCAAATTTTGTATTTGAAGTTGAAGCACTTCTCAATAAATATGCAATAACCCCAAAACTTATCGAAATAGAGATAACAGAAGGTGTCCTAATCGATAACACCGAACAAACCGTAAAAACACTCAATGCAATAAAAAAACTCGGTATAGGTATTTCCCTCGATGACTTTGGCACAGGCTATTCTTCCCTCAGTTATCTAAAAGAACTTCCTCTCACCACCTTGAAAATAGACAAAGCCTTTATTGAAAATATAACAACTCCTAACTCACTTGAAGCTGAAATAACAGACTCAATTATCTCCCTTGTTTCAAAAATGGGTCTCGACACCATAGCTGAAGGAGTTGAAAGCGAAGAACAATTCGAAGCACTGAAAAAAATAAATTGCCGCACAAGTCAGGGCTATCTTATGGGACGCCCCATGCCCGAAAGCGAATGTGAAAGCTTACTCTAAAGAATAAATCTACAAGCTCTATCGATTATCTTTTGATCTATACTTTTATTCAATGCAGGCTTGACGAGAAAGTAGCTCTGCTTTTTTCCAACGACTCTCAGCACGAAAGACATCTGTCCCGTCATCTTTTCGAATAATTGAATGCAAAAGTTTCCCATCTTCACACTCAGAAGAGCGCACAAGCAGCCTTTGATTAAATAAGGCACTGGACATAAAATAGGTATCGATGCTTTCGATGAGCATCCCCTTATAAAATGTTTTCGGCAGATAGGACAATATCCAACGAATATACGAAAGATTATTTACATGGTCATTTACATCGATATCCAAGACAGTCGGTTCAATCTCTTGTACGCAATCCCATTTTTTTCCGAGGTCCTCAGCAAGGGGGATTTTTGAAAACTGCGAGGGAAGCGCATCCTCTGTACCCATCTCCAATGTTCCCATAACATTTTCACTTGGGCGAATGGGTTTTAAGCTTTTTGCATCGAGTACCATCCAAGCTGAAGTTCCCTTAAAAAAAGGTTTTTGGGACTCAACCTCTTTTTCTAGCGCAGAAATCGAGCCCTCTTCTTTGCAAAATCCCTCTTTTTTTACTTGGAAGTCTCTAAAAGCCTGATCCAATGTCGCTTTTTTCCCGTTTTTATTAAATGAAAAAGAAAAATCTCGTAAAAAGAAGGGACCCTTTGCTTGCTTTGCCCAGGTAGAAAGCAAAACCTCATCCATCCATAAGGGATATTCTGAAATTTCAAATCTTTGTTTCACCAAAACCCAGGTTATTCCCTGCCTTTGTAAATGCGGGATGGAAAGCCCCCCTGAGGCATAATGCACCGAGGTTACCTCTTGCACAGCTGTTATCATAGCAAGCGTAGTAAATCTAAGGTGATCGTCCATATCGGTCGATGGTATAGTAAAAGGCAATGTGTATTTCATCTTTAAAGAATAGCATTCTCCGAATAAATACACAAGCTAAAACAAAGGAAATATAATGCAAAAATATTATAAATACATACTCATCCTCGCCAGTTTTCTCTGTATCTCTCATGGATATTCAGAAGAATTACGTTTTAAGTATGCAAAGGGCGACAGCTATAGAATTTTATCCACAGTAAAACAAAATGTCATCGTAAATGGCAAATACAACCACAGCGCCGAAATAGTCAATCGCATATCGGTCGAAATAAAAGACGTCGACGAAGATGGCTGGGGAGAACATCAAGCTCGTTTTATGACAAGTGAAACAGCGATAAAAGGGCTTAACGAAAAAGAATTTACCTGGGGACAAGAATACGAAAGCTTGTTTTGGATTTCACCCCTTGGCGAATATTCGGTGTCAGATGAATATTATATGCCAACCACAAGAAATGTACCGCTTTTCCCTACTCGAAACCTTAACCCAAATGAAGGATGGGAAGGCGAAGGTTTAGAAGTACACGATTTACGTGAAGTTTTCGGCATAGAAAAACCCTATATCATCCCTTTTAAAGCAAGGTATATTTACAAAGGTGAGATAGAAATTGATGGAAAAAAACTACAGGAAATAGCGGTTTTTTACACACTCAATTATGCAAATCCCGTCCCAAAAAAAGAAGAATATAGCAAAAACGACCAGATTATTGATTTTCCCTTTCACACAAGTGGCAACTTTGAACAAACGATTTATTTTGATGCAGAACTAGGCGCTATGCACTCCTACAAGGAAAACTTCAAAATACTCATTAAAACCGCCTTGGGAAATACCTACGAATTTTCAGGCTTTGCTGAATCCGAGATAAACGAGCTTAAAAAGGTACCCCAAAAAACCGTCGAAGATGCTATCAAAAACCTCAATTTAGAAAACACATCAGTCGTACAAGATGAACGCGGCCTCACTATCACCATAGAAAATATTCAATTCCTTGCAGATTCCGCAATCCTTCTTGCAAAAGAAAAAGAAAAACTGATAAAACTTGCAGAAGTTCTCAAAGATTTTCCCGACAACGACTTGCTTATCTCAGGGCACACTGCCCTCGCAGGAAGCGAAGCAGCGCGCCTTAAACTATCGAAAGAAAGAGCGCAAGCCGTCGCAAACTTTCTCGTCTCGATTGGACTCAAAGACGCCTATCATGTTTTCACCCAGGGCTTTGGCGCAGAAAAACCCATTGCTCCGAATGAAACAGAAGCAGGAAAGGCAAAAAACCGCCGCGTAGAAATTACAATCTTGGAAAATTAAGTACATAGGTTACGTTTTTTCTAACGTCCATGTTGCATACGTTTATTAGGGAAAGAGAACCATCTTACGTTTTTTCTAACATCCGTGTTAGAAAAAACTTCGACAGTTTCGGATCGAAACTGTCATACGTAGTCCCTGCAACATCCATGTTGCAAAGTAAATACCTCTTCCCCACTTTTTATTTTTTTTCAGAAATCTTTTTTAAAAATAAAAAAAACTCCTTATAAGCGACAATAATATACATAGGCTACGTTCCTTTTTTCGTCCATGAAAAAAGGAACTATCTCGTTTTGGTGAAGTAATTTATAAAGCAAACCAAAACGAGTGAGCTTAGTCCCTGCGGCGTCCGTGCCGCATACGTTATTTCAAACGTCCATGTTTGAAATAACTTCGACAGTTTTGAGAAACAAAACTGTCATGCTTGATCTCTGCGACATCCATGTTGCAAAAAGGAGGAGAAAATGCAAACAATACCAGTAATTGATCCACGTAGAGACGTGGTATTTAAAACAATCTTTGGGAAACAAACTGAAAAGGCAAATATTGCACGCAACAGTTTGATTTCGGCGTCTTTAGGTAAGGCGGTAACAAAATCAACCGTATTAAACCCAGAAATGAGTATAAGCGATGTACGCGACAAAGCAACTCGCCTCGATGTACTCTGCAAGCTAGAAGACGGAACAACTTTTAGCAATAAACTGAATATTTTCATCCTCGACTTTTCAAAAGTGGAAGTCCCAAGTAAAATAGGCTTAGATTCAGATCCGGTAGAACGCTGGGCTTTATTTTTTACTAGTGCAGTTGAACAAGAGCGAAAAAAAGTACTGGATTCACTCATAGCTGTAGATGAGGGTATTCGTATGGCAAATGATGTTTTATGTGAAGTAACACAAGATGATTATGAGCGGGCAGCGATATTTGAACGAGAGAAAATTTTACGAGATTATTATGGAGGGCTTGCTAATGCAACAAATAAGGGAAAAAGGGAAGGCTTTGACGCAGGACTAGAACAAGGTAAAAAACTACTCCAAGAAGAAAAAATAAAAACCGCTCGGAGTTTAAAGGCTCGCAATTTTTCCACAGAAGATATTCTCGAAATAACAGGTCTCTCCGAAGACGAGTATTAGAATTTAACAGCTCGCGCTAAAAGGAGTTTTTAGCTTGTATTCTTTTACTGAAAAAAAAATTGATGAGGTGCGCTATTGCGATGAAAGCTATATTGCCAGTGGGGATGAGTTTTTTATTGCAAGTATTCCCCTAGAACAGTATGTTTTACGTGACTACATCGAAGAAAATCGTCCTATTCAAGATACTGCTTTAAAATATTTTGGAATTCCCTATGTCTATCCCTGGCAAATTCTCGTTGTAGCAAATATTTTAGATTCGGCAGCTCAAAGTGAAAAAAACTCGAGCGACACAGCTTCTAAGTCTACGGAAGATTCTGAGGAAATCGATGATATTATTTTTGATGAAGATGGTGTCGAAAGAGGAAAGCAAATTGTGCTTTTGCCTACGGGTGCGGGAAAGTCGCTTTGTTTTTTAATTCCTGCTCTACTTTTGAAGGGTCCGAGTCTTATTATTTATCCGCTGATTGCACTTATGAATGACCAAGAAAGGCGCATGAGGGAAGGTGGCATAGAGCCGGTGATTTTTCGTGGCTCCCAAAGTCCCGAAGAACGTGAGAGGCAATTTGCCGCTCTTGAAAATGGTGCAAAAATTATCCTGGCAAATCCTGAAGTTTTGCAAAGCGAGAGTCTCATTCAAAGATTGGCAAAAGCGAATATTTCACATCTTGCCATTGATGAGGCGCATTGTGTCAGCGAATGGGGCGATAGTTTTCGTCCTTCGTATTTAACATTGGGCTCAATTATAAAAAAACTGAATATAAAAACTATTACAGCTTTTACCGCAACTGCAAGCCAAAGCGTGCTGAGTCGGGTTGCAGAGGTTTTATTTGAAGGGAAGGCGCATATTGTTCGAAGCGAATCGGATAGAAAAAATATTCTCTACTATGTTAAACGTTGTGTTGCCAAGCAAAAAGCTGCCTTGGAATCTGCAATCGTAGAACAAAAACCGCTCATTATTTTTTGCTCGACAAGAAATAGGGCAGAAAAAACAGCGAAAAATCTCATCGGTTTTTTTGGCCCAGATAAGGTAAAGTTTTATCATGCCGGGCTCGCGAAGGAAGAAAAAGAAGCTGTGGAAAAATGGTTTTTTCCCAAAAGTGACGCTATTCTTTGTGCAACCTGTGCCTTTGGTATGGGGGTCGATAAAAAAGATATAAAAACGGTTATTCACCTCGATCCTCCGCCAACTGTCGAAGCCTATATTCAAGAAGCAGGACGAGGCGGTCGTGATGGCTCCAATGCCAAGGGGATTTTACTCTGGAGTCCGAAGGATTTATACGAGGCAAAAAAGCATCCTGAGGGTAGTAGGCAGAGAGCCTTGGCAGATTTTGCTGAGTCAAAAACCTGTAGACGGCAGGTTTTGCTCGATGCGCTCAATGCTGAGCAAGCTGCCTGCAGTGGTTGTGATATTTGTGAGAAAAGTCATATCGATTTTGCAGAGGATGAATCTCGGGTATTGGATTTTTTCAAAAAACACGCAAAGTCTTATGATATGGAAGAGGCCACTGATACGATTGTCAAAACCTGTAACGAAAAGGCAGCTCAAAAATATAAAATGAGAATCTGGGAAAGCGCTGATATCCGAGAAATTATTCAAAATCTTTTATTTGAAAAGAAAATTTCTATCTCCCCAAACCCCTGGAAAGGTAAAATAAGCATAGCAAAACGCAAAAAAAAGAAAATCAAAACTAGATAAAAAAGAAAACATAGGATAAAATAAAAGCATGAAAAAGATATATTCAGTTTTTAGCATTTTTCTCCTTATCCTTATAAGCCTCAGCTCTTGTGCGAGCAGTAAAATTCGTGGGGCAAATCCTGTCCAAAGAGCTCATAGCGCAGCGCAGCTTTTACTACAGGGTTCGACGGCTGATGCGTATATCAAGCAATTCAATATAGAAATGGATAAGGCAAAAGCCGATATCAATGAAAAAACAGCTCGGGTAAATCTAAATCCAGAATCCTATGAAGTAGTTGCAGACTCGATCGATGATTGGTTGCAGCTCTATGAACTCATAGCTATTTTAGAAAGTCGCTATCCAAATGGGCTTTACGGAAAAAAGCAAAGTGCATTTTTTAGCTATGTTGACTATAAGCCCCTAAAAGAAACCGCAAACCAATACACAGCAGAAAAATATTTTAAGCAGGCGCGCGCTATTGCAGAAAGACCCCATAGTTTAAATGAAACGATAAGCGCCGTTGAATACTTACATAAATCGCTTAACTATTCAAATCATCTTTTAGAAGAAACGCAAACACTCGGTGCTTCTCTTTCCTATGAAGCCGCTCTCAAGTTTTACGAAACAAAAACATCTGACAGCTTAAAAAATGCTCACGCATATTTTCTAGAAGCAGATTCTTGGATAGCTCATTATGCAGATGCAAGAGAAAGAGCAAACAATATGCTCCCAGAAATAGCTACTATTCTTATCTCTGAGGCGGACTCTCTTTTGGGCATCGAAGATTATAGCCGATTACGAAAAGCCTATCTTATCTATGAAGAAGCCTTTGCATACTACCCGAGTCTTGCAGAGGAAAAACTCAAAAAGACGAAGGAAAAATTAACTATCACTGTGGCTCTTATCTTCTCTGGTGCAAATCCTCGCTTTATCCATGACGATGAGATTCGTGATGCGCTTGAAAATAACTTTGCAAATACGACAGAGGGTCCAAAATTTGTACATATTGATTTTATTTATACTCCCTATGCAACGACGAACCATGCCTCTTTTTTAAGTTCGATTATTTCAAGTCTTGGATCACAATCGACAAATTTGAAAAAAAATTATTCTAGTTATGACCTTGTTCTCATACCAGGTCCGAAGTTTAATACTGCCATCGAAAGTATAGAAAATCCTGTAAAAGAAATAGAAAATATAGCTACCTATTATAGGCAAACGACTATAAGCGAAGATGGAGATAAGCAAATTTTCGTTAGTGAAGTATCCAAAAACGAATACACGAATCCAAAATCAAATTATACAGATGGTAACAAAAGCTATCAGTTTATCTACTGGAAGGAAGAAGGAACAATTACTCGCTATGTACAAAAAGTCTCACTTTTCATGGATTATTCATACGAACTCTATGATATACGAAACAATTTTGTAGACTATATGCTCAGCTTTGACAGAAATGGTGATAAGTTAGACTTAGAATTTGTACAAGAAAGTTATGTTGGACCAGCAAATCTCCAACCTGAAAAATTGCGAAATGATGCTTTCTATATGCCGGGACAAAATATTTGGTATGCGTATAAAATCCCGACACTTATAAATCCCTATCAGATTATTGATACAAGTTATAATCAAATAAATGAAAATGGTAGAAAGTTGTTTCGGCAAATAAGACTTTTATCGTACAAAGCTAAATAACTTCATCATCAGCTTCATCTTCCTCTTCTTCGCTTGAAGGTTTGGGTGGAGCTGGTTCTTTTATCTTTTTCACCTTTATTTTACGTGGTTTTTTTCTATAATTGACCACATATAGGAAAAAAGATAGATATAAAAATACCGCTATAAATATAAAAATGATGTATTTGTTTTTTATAACGTTTAAAACAAGTGCAAAAAGATTTTCTGTTCCCATGCTTATTATATCGGTTTTTTTGGAAAAGCTCTTGACCTGTTTTGTACATAGGAATATTA
>FZPS01000113.1_pt196 | contig 21157 bp, 20 predicted proteins | sample 1817821 | NCBI WGS metagenome assembly FZPS01 (sample SAMEA104158645, study PRJEB21678) | metagenome | place: Germany | collected 2015-04-21 | reverse complement strand
CTGAGTTTAGCACTCTTTTTTTGTCTTTTTCAGATAGGGAGTTTACAACGTCTTTTAAATTTTCTCTTGTAATCATAATTGTTTTGTTTTTAAAGTGATTTGTTTTATTAAATGAACAATACAAAGATATTTGTTTGGGTTGATATGTACAAATGTTTTTAGTTAAAAGTGTATTAAAGAAAGTTAAACTGTTTTTTTAGTTAAAAAGGGGGGACGGTCTTTTGATTTTCGATTATTTCGCTCCAAACCTCACCACCCTCCCATTAACATACGCACCATTTTTTCAGCCTGTGGGGTTCGTACTAAACCGACCCGACCTATTTTGGGGGTATAAAATACGTACTAAAAAGGCATATTTAAGCCTAACTATAAAGGTATGACATGAAAAGGTCTGTTGACGATATAAGAGAAGCTATAAAGAGGGTATTGAGTGATGAAGGTCTTTACTCTGCGATGTTTGACTTAGCCATAGAGAATTTGGCTCAGACTACATATTTGAAAGACATAGCGTTTCACGATGCGACTGTTGGTTTCGGTATGGACTTAGACAAAGAGGATGAAGATGTGGGAGGTAGGTCTGTTGTGTTTGAATTTTCAAGAGAAGGAGATAGACGATACAAAGTAAACCCTGCTTATTCAATCTATATGGACTTAGTTCATAAGTGCCAATTGATGCTCATTGAATTAACCATGACTGCTAAGAGTTCAACCGCAGTTCAGGAAGATGAAATAGACTCTTTAAAGAAGAAAGTTGAAAAAGCGGCTAATGGGAAATAACGCAGGGCGGCTAACGGTCTTGGTGGATTTATGCACAATAAACAACAAATGCTAATTTAATGGAAAACAAGGAATTAATACAGCTTAAAAAAGACGTTGCAAAGCGGTTGAAAAAGATTGACGTAGATCCGCTCAATTTAGATTCGACCGACGAAAGGCTGACCTCTTATGTAAAGGTTTGTATTAATAATCCTGACGAGCATAACCTTTACGAACTATTAGCTGTTGAGCGATTCTTTTCGTTTTTAAGCAAATATGAGTACCGAGAAGGCGAAGTAAGAGGATTCATTACTTTATTCGAAGAGTTGAAATTCTCAGGTGACAAAGGTGCAACAAAGATAACCGCTTCACCAGTACAGATATTTCAATTCGCCAATATTAAAGGTTTTTACCGAGAAGATGGTAGGCGATTGATTAATTACGCACTTCTATTCGTTCCGAGAAAGTTCGGCAAGACTACTGAAACCGTTGCGTTTATGGTAGACGACCTTTTATTCGGTGATGCCAACTCACAATGTTATGCAGGGGCTAACAGCTATAAACAAGCTCAGATACTATTCGGTGAATTGAAGAACGTTTTAAGGCGATTAGACCGCAATTTAAGACGATTTAAGATAAACAGGGAAGAGATTACCCACTTAGGACTATCAAGAACCTCTAAGGCTGGTTGTTTAGCTTCTAACCCTGACAATTTAGATGGATTAAACGCTTCATTAGGCATTTACGATGAGTTGAGCAATGCTGATTCATTCGGACTAAAGAATGTTATAGATTCTTCAATGGGTGCAAGATTAAACCCTTTATCATTTGCGATTACTACTGCTTCTGATAAACGTGATGGCCCGTTTGTAGACCTATTGAATTATTACAAAAAGATTCTAAGAGGTGAAGTCGAGAACGATCACGTATTCGCACATATATTCGAGCCAGACGTAACTGATGAAGAGAGCGACCCTAAGACGTGGCGAAAAGTACAACCTCACATGGGTATTACCGTACATGAGGACTTTTACAGAAGAGAGTATCTGTCTGCTCAGTCTTCTGCCGATGCAATGAAAGAGTTTAGAAACAAACTTCTAAACGTATTCACTAAATCGGAGACAAGAAAATGGATAGGTAGGGAATATATAGAAAAGTTGTTCTATAAACATCCTGAATTGGTCGGGAAAAGGTGTGTGGTTGCGGTGGATTTATCTGTTACAGATGACTTTTCTGCCGTAACCTACCTTTTCTATATGCCTGAAAGATATTATAACAAGAAGCATTGTCCATTCCATTCCGTAACAGAATACTTCATACCAGAGGAAACCGTAGAAAAGCACCCAAATAGGGAATTATATAAGAAATGGATTGAGCAAGGTCATCTAAGAACGATAAAAGGAATGACTATTGATTATGAATTTCTTGCTAATGATGTCTTAAAACACCCTCATGTGATACAAGGTTTAGGTTATGACCCTTATAAGAGTCGTGATTTCCTTAAAAACTTTATCGGTGCGGGATTAGAAGAGTATCTATACCCAGTTAAGCAAACTTACGGGGAATTTACCTCATATGTTGAAGCGATAGAGATAGCAATTTATAACGAACAGATGACGTTCGACCCAAATCCTATTACTTCTTATTGTTTCGACAATGCGGTAATAGATGAAGATAGATTAGAGAATAGAAAACCCATCAAGGAGAAACCGACTGATAAAATAGATGGTGCGATTACCAACGTGATGGGATTTTGGATGATGCACAACATAAAAACATAATACCATGAAAGACTTTTTATTCGGCAAACTTAAAGAATACTTGATAACCACAGACAGCAAAGAATATACTGTTGTAGGTAGGAGTTATTCCTATAGAAAAGGGATTTTAACCATTAAGGACTGCTTTGCTAAGGTAGGAACATTTGTAACCTTTAAAAACATCATAGAGAAATGAAACGAGGACTAGTAAGCAAAAGAAGCGTAACGAGCGATGACCCTCGTTTAATGGAATACATGACTTATATCGGGGATAACCTGAATAGGTCGGTAAGCGTAGCAAGTGGCGACACAGCGATGAAAATAGCAGCGGTTTACCGAAGCATCTCTATTTTGTCGGGTACTATTGCATCTTTACCGAGATACCCTCGCAGAAAGACCGCAAAGGGTAATTTCGAGATAGATTATAGCAACCCACTCTACAATTTACTGATGTGGCGAACATCTAATAAGCTAAATGCTTATGAAACGTTCGAAAGTGCCGTAATTCAAACCTTAATGGAGGGGAACGCTTATTTGTTTCCTAAGATGAAGGGTTCGGGTTATTCCGAGTTGGTTTTATTGGAGAAAGGTACAGTTGTTTACGATGAGTTCGTAGATAGATATTACATAGCTGATACTAAAAACGGAGTAATAGGAACATATGATTCGTGGCAGGTAGTCCACTTTAGGAACAAAAACCTCGATGGAAGCAAGAAAGGTATAAGTACAATTCAGTATGCAGGTAGGATATTAAACATTTCAGCCAATGCAGACGAACAGACTTTAGCTAATATGAAGTCGGGAAATAAACAGAAGGGGTTCTTGACTGGCGGTTCGCTCCAAACAGGGATGGGTGCATTTAAAGATACCGAAGTTGACAAGGTAGCAGAAAGACTAGAAGCTCAGTTGGCTAAAGGTGATTCAGTAATGCGACTACCTGGTGAACTTCAATGGCTACCCTACTCTATCAGTCCCGCAGATGCCCAAATATTAGAAAATAGGGAATTTTCAGTTTTTGATGTTTGCCGTTTCTTTGGCGTTCACCCTGATAAGGTTTTTGTCAGGCAAAACTCGAACTACAAGGCAAGCGAGAACTCGCAGACCTCATTCATGACTGATACACTTCAACCTTTACTTACTCAGATGGAAGTAGAGTTGACTACTAAGTTAGTTCCAAGAAAAAACGTGGGTGTTAAGGAGAAAATAGAGTTTGATAGAGAAGCCCTTTACCAGTTAGACCCAAGCGGTTCAGCATCTTATTATAAGCAAATGTTCGAGGTTGGAGGTATGACCTCTGATGAGATTAGGGTTGCAACAAACCGAGAGCCAAAAGAGGGTGGCGATGTGTTGTTTGTTAGTGCGAACGTAGCACCTATTAACTCAGCAAAGATTTATGGCGAGCCGAGAGAAGAAAAAAAGGTGGAGAAAGTGGAAGAAAAACCTAAACTGAAAGAATAATGGACAAAGTCTATGAGTTTTGGTATAACGCTGATTAAATGAACCGAACCTTTTTCTTTTCTTTCTTGAACGTTGGCAAAATTAATTGGAAAAATTAAAACCTATGATGATTTGGAGTATAATAGTAGTATTTGCAATAGCCTGTTTGTTTATTGCAATAGAAGAAAACAAAGATTGATGTATGAAAAAATATAAAATAATCTATGCTGACCCTGCTTGGAATTATAATGGTCAAATTTACGAAAGAGGTGGAACACAAAACCACTATAAAACAATGGATACGAATGAAATTGCATCATTAAACGTTGAAGAAATATCCGATTGGGATAGTGTGTGTTTTATGTGGGCAACTTTTCCTAAATTAGAAGATGCTTTGTATGTAATGAGATGTTGGGGATTTACCTATAAAACAGTTGCCTTTACTTGGGTAAAGAAAAACAAAAAAGCAAACACTCCATTTTTCGGAATGGGAAAGTGGACAAGAAGTAATGCTGAAATTTGTTTAATAGGGGTTAAAAATAATATTAAAAGAAAATCAGCAAGTGTAAGTCAAGTAATTATTTCTGAAATATTAGAACACTCAAAAAAACCCGATGAAGTAAGAAACAAAATTGTTGAATTGATGGGAGATTTACCTCGAATAGAATTATTTGCAAGATGTAAAACAGAAGGTTGGGATGTTTTTGGAGATGAAGTTGATTCTGACATTGAACTTTTTAAAAGAGGGGAAGAAAAAAGAGAAGAAAAAACCATTGAATTATGAGCGTTCAGACTGTTTTATCAAAAATAGAAGAATTGAGAGAGGAGGTTTCCAATATGGCACAATCCTCACGAATAGGGATAGCGATTTCAACTTGCAACCGTTACGATATTTTCAAAAGATGTTACGACGAGGTTAAGAGGTTCGCACCGCCCAATTCAATCATCGTAGTGGTTGACGATGCAAGCAATAAACCAGTTCCTGAAGCGACATTCAGGTTTAACCAGAATGTTGGTATAGCGAGAGTGAAGAACAAATGTTTGGAGCTTCTTTACGACGAGGGCTGCGAACACTTCTTTCTGTTCGACGATGATTGCTGGCCACAAAGAGAGGATTGGCACGTTCCTTATGTGGAAAGCAAAGAGCCTCACTTAAATTACATATTCGGGCAGTTTAAGGCATTGAATGCGCCGAAGCTGAACGACACGCTCATACTTTATAAGGACAGTAAGATAGTAGCCTATTCCCATGCAAGGGGTTGTATGTGCTACTATAAAAGGGTTTGTCTGGAAAAGGTCGGGGGGATGGATACCGTATTCGGAAAATGGGGTTATGAGCATCCGCAGTTAAGCAACAGGATTTACAACGCAGGATTGACTTCTTTCAGGTATATGGACGTTCCTAACAGCGACAAGCTGATCTACTCTTTGGACGAGCACAACGGGAACACTACTTCAACCGTTATCGGAGCGGAAAGGCAGAAGTGGATTGCGAGAAATTCAAAGATTTACGAGGATACGATAAACCAGTTTTACTATGTTCCATTCAAAGAAAAAAGGAACATCATTTTAACCTGTCTTTTCTCCAATCTGGACGACCCGCAAAGAACCAAACCGATGCCTGCCGATAAAGCCATTTTAAAGCCTTTAATCGACTCAATGAAAGGTCAGGACATTGTCATCATTTCGGACGGAATAGAGCCGTCCAGAGAGGGCAATGTGGAGTTTATAAAGGTTGAGACGTTCGTAAGGAATATATACTTCCAAAGATGGGTGAGTTATTACCGATACCTTTTAGAGCATAAGGATTCGATTGATAAAGTATTTATAACGGACGGTTCGGATGTGGTAATGTTAAGAAATCCGTTTGAAAAGATGAAAGACGGTGTTCTTTATGTTGGAGACGAGCCGAATATGACGGGATGTGAGTGGATGGTGAAAAACCATCCTCATAAAGATTTGCAGACTTTTATTATAGGCAATACCGATGTTCTTCTGAACGCAGGATTGTGTGGCGGTTCGGTTGAGATAGTGATTGAGTTTCTAAACAAATTCTTATCATTTTACTTTCAGTCCGTTCACGACACCCACTTTTACAAAACGCCCGGATGCGGCGTGGATATGGGATTATTTAATTATATCGCACGCAAGCACTTTGAGGGGAGATTGGTTCACGGAACGCAGGTAAACACCGTGTTCAAAGATGAGAAAGCAAATAATGTTTCATTTTTTAAACATAAGTAATAATGGAGGAGGCTTGGAAAGATATAATTGGATGGGAAGGACTATACAGGGTAAGTGATCGTGGGAAAATCTATTCCTATAGGTCTAGTCGATGTATAAAAGGTGTGCCGGACGGAGGCGGGTATAGACAGGTTTACTTGTGCAGAAATGGGAATATGCATAGGTGCGTGATCCATAGACTTGTAGCTATGCATTTTATTCCAAATCCAGAAAATAAGCCAGAGGTTAACCACATAGATGCAGATAAAGGGAATAATTCGGTTGATAATCTGGAGTGGGTAACCCCATCTGAGAATATCAAGCACTCATTTAGGATAGGCATAATGAATAGGCATGGAGAAAATCATCCGGGACACAAACTAAACGAGGTCGATGTTCGGAATATTAAAAAATTATTAAGAAAAGGTATTCATCCAACTGTGATTCACAAAAAATATAAAGGCATAGTGAGCGATGCCACCATATATGATATTAAGGCTGGCAGGACATGGACAAAGGTTAATATATAATTAGTGTAATTGACAAGTATGATTTACTACTTAACCCCATTCGACAACGAAAAACAAATAGGTCGTTCGCACAACATCCATTGCGCCTGCGTACCCAATCCCGACGACTGGATATGTATCACCGATTCGGATGTATTATTTCTTTTACCCGATACGAAAAAGCAAATATCGGACATAATCGTAAAACATAATTTCGACGTGTATGGATGCTTGACGAATAGAATAGCTTCACCCCACCAACAAGCGGATGGATTTTCAGAAAATACCGACATTCTATATCACAAGAAATTAGCTGAAAAACTGCAAAAAGAACGTTATTTTGACGTAAAAGAGACTAAAATTAACATAGCTGGATTCTTAATGGTATTCCAGAAAAAGACTTGGGAGAAGTATAAATTTTCCGACAATTCGATACGATTCGATTCGGAATTTACCGATAAGGTGATGAAAGACGGTGGAAGATTGGGGATTATGCAGGGCGTTTACGTTTTTCACGATTACAGATTAGGACATGAAAGACCTAAATATTACACAAGACATCTTAGATAAGTACGAAAAACACCTAATCACTACTAATAAGAAAGGACATGAAGTCTGCCAAAGAAGTTGCATTAAAAGATATAGACGATTACCTAAAAGAAAAGTATGGTAAAGACTATAAAAACTACATCAACAGCAGACACCTTAAAGATTTGTACCATGAAGAACTTTAGTTCATAATCTTAATTGTTTGAATTTAATTGTTTGGAAAGAGGTTCGTTGTGAAACGAGCCTTTTTCACTTTAAAATCGTATTAGTACGAAAAACACGTATCTACTACTAATAGTAAAGAGTACTACCATGAAAAAATTAGAGATACGCAGTTTTGGCGGTGATGCTGCACCAACCATTTCAGAACGCACCATAGAGGGGTATGCGGTCGTATTTAACCAAAGGTCGGAAGTCATGATTGACTGGTCAGCCGAAGAGGGTTTGAGGCGATTCGTCGAGGTTGTTTCACCTACCGCTATAACAGAAGATTTACTTCAAAAGAGCGATATTAAGGCACTCGTAGAGCATAATAGACAAAGGCTATTGGCAAGGTATAATAAAGGCAAAGGAACTCTTGTATTGACTATTGACGAGCATGGATTAAGGTACAAATTTGAAGCACCTAATACAGCTGATGGTGATTACGCAGTAGAGATGGTATCTCGTGGAGATATAGAAGGTTCATCTTTCGCTTTTAGAGTGAATAACAGCGATACCACTTGGGTTAAGGAGGGCAAGATATGGGTAAGAACTATAAACAAGTTCGCAAGCATCCATGACGTAACAATAACTACCGACCCCGCTTATTCACAAACCGAAGTAAACGTGAGAAGCCTTGAAGAAATGGAAAAACCCGAAAAGAAAGAGGTAGTAATACCTAAACCTTATAAAGTTAAAATTGAAAAACTGAGAATGAATATTCATTAAATTACTTAAACCATGAAAAAGAAAATTTCTGAAATGAACGACAAAGAGTTGAGAGATTATATTCTTGAAACTCAAGGTGAGATGAGAACACTCCTTTCCGTAATAGAGAAAGAGGAAAGAGATTTTACGGATGAAGAGCAATCTAAGATAGACGAGTTCAAAAGAAGTATTGAATTTGCAGAAGGATGCCAAATAGCCATAAGACGTGCGCTTCCTTTAATCGAGACAGAAGAAAAGAAAGAAGAGCGTAAAGTTTACGACATTTTCGGTGAAAATCTTCGCAATGCCGTAGACAGCGGAGCGAAAAAAGTGAAAATAGAGGTACGTGCAGATCCTGAAAATGTGAATATTGATTCTACCGACGTGGCAGACACTATTCCTGTATTGTTTAAGGATATTGTTCATGCACTTGCCCCGAACACAATTATCGAAAAGGTTGGCTCAAAAATGTTATTCGGTGTTCAAGGTCAACCTACATGGCCTACCGTAGGTGATGTTGCGGCACAGTGGGCAGGCGAGAACGAGGCTTTGCTGGATGCTACTATTGACTTTGACGCTATCAAGGCAGCCCCTAACCGTTTAGGTGTTAAGGTTAAGGTTTCACGCAGAGCTTTAAATCAGTCTAACTTAGACCTTTACAATATTGTTGTTTCAAAGATTGGTCGTGCCTTTGCAGCTAAATTGAATCAGGCAATGGTTAGCCTTACTCAAGTAGCTATAAATGCTCCTAAAGGTGTGTTTGTCGATCCTGCTTTAGATCCTATTGTTTTAAGTGGGAAACCTACATTCGAAGAAGTTGTTTCCCTTGAAACAGCCGTATTGAATAACAACGTAGGAGGTGCTACTCAGGGTTTCGGTGCTTATATCATAGGTACTGCAATGCAGGGTAAGCTGAAAACTACCCCTATTGATTTGAACGGTGACAATATGATTCTTCAGAATGGAGAAATGAACGGTTACCCTGTAATCGTTTCCAACTATATGGATGAAGATTCTATCGGTTTCGGATTCTTTGAATATTCAGTAGTATCACAGTTTGGTGATATGAATTTAATATTCGATCCTTATACCCAAGCGTCAAGCAACGAGGTTGTATTTGTTGCAAACTCTGAATTTGACATCACTGTATTACGTCCAGAAGCATTTGCTTTAGGTCAAATACCTGAAACTACATGATTTTAACCCTTGAAGATATTAAGAGACATCTGAACGTTGATTTTGACGAAGACGATGCACTTATAACTTCTATGATAGAAGCAGCGGAAGCATCTATTGAGCAATCAATAGGTGTACCGCTTGCGGACATCGTTACTGATGGTTTCCCTGATGATCTTAAACACGCTATTAGGATTCTTACAGCCACATTCTACGAGTATAGAGAAGGTTTTACTAATGGCAAAATACAGCAAGTTCCATTCACATTATCACATTTAATTTCACCTTATAGACGACTAACATGAAATCAGGAAGTATGCGGGAAAGACTGACTTTTTACGAACTGACAGAGATTCAATCTCCATCAGGTGCGATAAAAAAGACGTGGACTGCCGTATATCAATCCAGAGGATTTTATAAGAGAAGCTCACCTGTATATGATAAAGACGGCGTAGAAGCTAGAGAGCTTTACAGAGGTGAAACAATTTTCATGATAGTGAGAAACACTTCAAAGATTAATCAATTCCAACGAGTAGGCTATAATAATTTCATGTATGAGATAATCTTAATTGCACCTATTCACGCAGATAGAACTTTGGAACTCCAACTAAGAAAAATCAATGAGTGATATAAGGATTGAGATAAAAGACATCGAGCGGATGTATGCTTTAGTTGACGAGTTAAGAAACGTCGATAAGAATAGAGCGTTAAAAAGCGGAATGATAGAAGGTGCTAAAGTCTTCACAAGACTAGGTAGAAAGAACCTTAGGTCTAGGAATGACGAGCATACAGGAAATCTTTTAAAATCCATGCGATGGAAAGCAGCGAGACGGTCAGTTTCGGTTTATGCAGGATTCGAGAGAAGTTATAAGTTTCAAGCCTTAAAAGGAGTCGGTAATCATGCTCACTTAGTTGACAGAGGAACAAAGATAAGAAAAACTAAAGCAGGTAAAAACAGAGGTATTATGCCCGCAAGTTATTTTTGGACTGATACTCGAAACGAGGGAGGTGGTGAAGCACTAAGACGCATAGAAATTGGAATTAGAAAAATGGTCGAGAACCTTAAAATGAAATACTAATGCTATCACTTGAAAAACTAACAATCGCTATTACAGCTAGGAATATTCTCTTACAGGATTCTGAGATTCAGAGACTAGTAGGAAGCAAGATATTCCCAAGTGTAGCACCAACCAATACTCCTTCACCTCATATAACATACGAAAGGGATGCTTACGAAGTAGAGAGTGTAAAGATGGGTGCAATAAGAGAAGTAGCGAGACTTACTTATGTAATCACTTCTGACGATTACGATATAGGATTAGAGATAGCAGTAGCAATGCACAGAGTCCTACAAGGCGACCATGGGGATGAAACATTTGAGATAATTGATTCAGCAGAGAGATACAGCGAGGGTAAATATTTACAAATAATAGATTTTAAAATAACATAGTATGGCATTTAACCAAAAAACAGATTTAACCAAAGGGGAAGCACTATTGCTTTATATCGGTGAAGATACAGAAGGCACAGTAGCTTATAAGCCTATTGCCTATGCAAGCTCACACTCCCTTTCTATCAATGGAGACACTATCGACACCTCTTCTAAGATGAGTGGTGCATGGAAAGAGTTTTTCATTGGTCAATTGAACTGGCAAGTAACAAGTGAGTCGCTTGTTTCTAAAACAACTGGTCACATGAGTTTTAAATCACTTAAAGCTTTAATGACAGCGAGAGAACCTATTTTAATTAAGATTGGCTCACCTACTGCATCAAGTGAAGACTTTGAATTAGACTCAGCAAGTGAAGTAGCATCGGGTTCAGCTATCATCACTTCATTAGAGCAGACCGCTGCAAACGGTGAACTTTGTACAAGTTCAATCACTTTGCAAGGTACAGGAGAATTGAAGTAATCTAACCTATAACCAAATTTAAAGGGCAAGGCAGTAAATGTCCTGCCCTTTTTTCACATGAAAGCAAAATTAAATCTACAAGCCATAAGAGTAACCGAGAAACTTCTAAAGAAGCCATTCGGGAAGTTCGACCTAAACGACGAGGAGACTATTCTGACTTTAATGTATGGGATGGTTTCAGAGAACAACGATGAAGTGATGACTTTAAAAACCTTCAAGTCTATTCTTGAAATGAAAAAGATGGGTGCAATGATTCAGAGTGCAGTAGCTGATGAATTGTCCTATATCGACCAGTTTAAAGGTGAAGTGGGAGAAGAAACTGACCCACCTTATATGGGTGATTTAGCGGCTCTTTTAATCGCTTATGGTCTTGATGCGCACTTTGTCCTATACGAGATGAAACTCTTTGAAGTGGGAGACTATCTAAAGGCTATCGACGAGAAAAAGAGGGATCAGATGGAGAGCGACAGGCTTTGGACTTTCTGCACAATTCTACCTCACGTAGATGGAGAGAAAATAAAGAGTCCACAAGATTTAATGCCATTCCCATGGGAGATAGAGGAAATCGAGAAAAACCGATTAGAGCAATTACAGAAAGACGAAGAAATGTTTTATAAATTCTTTAACAGCAAACCATTATGAGTAAAATGAATTTCGCTATCGCACTTAAGATGTCAACCGATCAATTCAAGAGAGGTGCGAATATAGCTAAAAATGCCTTAAAGCAAATCCAATTTCAAGTAATTGCAATGGCAGGTGCTTTAGGACTTGGTTCGGTCGGTCTTAAAAATATGGTTAGCCGTTTCGTAGACGTGGCTAGAGAAACCACAAGAGCGAGAGTTGCTTTAAGGAACATTTCGGGTGATGCACAAGGGTTCACTAATAATATGGATTTCCTTATCAAAGCATCTGGGAAGTGGGGTCAAGAACTAAACGGTATGACTACTGAGTTTGCTAAGTTTAGTGCAGCAGCTTCATCCGCAGGTATTCCTATACAAGAACAGCACACTATTTTTGAATCGTTTACTCGAAGCATAACAGCTTTTGGTATGAGTTCAGCGGATGCTCACCTTTCTTATTTGGCTTTATCTCAGATGATGTCTAAAGGTAAGATTTCAAGTGAAGAGTTGAGAAGGCAGTTAGGAGAGCGTATGCCCGTTGCTATGGAAGCTATGGCACGTGCAGTCGGTGTTACTATTCAAGAGCTTGACGGACTCTTAAAAGCGGGTAAACTTCTCTCTAAAGACGTGATGATGCCATTCGTTAAGGAGATGGAGAAAATGCTTCCAGAGGTGAACGTTGATAATATTGAAACGTCTGTTAATAGATTAAAAAACACTTTCACTCAGTTAGTCCAAGATTTAAAAATAGGTGAATACTTTAAAAAGATAGTTGATTGGGCTAATGGGATGCTATCAAATATTCAAACTTCATTTTTACGAGTAATTACAACAATTGCTTCTGCATTAGTTGGAGGTAAACTTGCTAAGGCTTATACTTCGTTAACTCAAAAAGTAAAAGCAGAGAACGCTAAGATAGTAGCTAATAAATTACAAACTGAGCAACAACTAGAAATAGCAACCGCTAAAAGAGTAGAAGCAGAAAAAAGATATAATGATACTTTAGTTCTTTATAACAAAGCAAGTGATGACGAAAAGCTAAGAAGTTATAATAAATTACAAAGCAGAAAATCCGCACTCGATAAAGCAAGACTAAAAGAACAGGCTGGATTAAAAGCGGTTGAGAAAGCTAATGCGGCTAAAACCATAAGTGTTTGGACTGCGGCTGGTAATGGGTTTAAAAAGATATGGCTGTCATCTATCGCCATGGTTAAAACAGCCTTCTCTACCATTATTCCTATGGCTATTATAGGGCTGATTACAAACTTTGTCATGAAGTTGGTTGAAGCAAGAAAAGAAGCAAAAGAGATAAGTAACATATTCTCCGAATATAAAAACAAGATAAACGATTCTGGAACTACAGAGGAGATAGAAAAGCTGAAAACTCTCCACAGAATATCAACCTACAGGCTTGGTACGGAGGAACAGGTTAATGCCGCTCAAAAGCAATTGCTGGGTTTATTGGGAATTGAGGAGGGGAAACAGGTCGATATAAATAAGAAAGTTGCCGAGCGGGTAAAAATGTTGGAGGCGGCGGCGAGAGTGGATGCCGCCATACAGGCTAAACTGGATGCCGAAGATAAAATTAAGGAACTGGGGAGAAAATACGGCAAAGGGGATTCGGTACAGGAGGCAGTCGCTTCGGTCAGGGGTGGAATTAAGACGGGATGGTCTTTCGGAAAAGAACCACAAGCCGTTACGGATTATAAGAGACTACAGCAGTATGCAAAGGTGTGGTTGGATTCGCAAAATACTATAGATAAATATGCACCGCAAACCATAAGCTCAACCACGATTGATGGTGGAGGAGGTGGTCAAGGTGGAGAATCAGGCAAAGAATCCCCACTTCAAAAAGCAGAACAGAAGTATGCTGAGGAAATTCTAAAACTAACTAATCAGAAGCAGGCAGGTGTAATTAATACCGAAGAGTATAATAAAGCCATTGATGACCTAAACAAGACTATTTACGAAGAGATTGGCGGTATCTTAGGGTCTAACTCAACTTTAAACGAAACGTTCTTAAAAGCGAAGCAAGGGGTCGAAAATCCGCTCACTTCATTTAGCGAACTAGGGAAATTAAACGATGAGTATAATAAAAGTTTAAAAGAGTTAATCCAAAAGCAAGAGTTAGGCTTAATTACAGAAGACGACTATAATAAAGAGCTTTTAGACCTTATAAATGCCACAGCATCCAAAATCGCTTCACTCGAGAATGTAACCGATGCGGAAAAGGAATATATTGAAAATCTCAAACAAATAGCAGCGTGGGAAGCTAAAAGTCCTATAAAAGGGGATAGAGATAAAACCTTTGACTACAAGAAAAGTGAATCCGATATTTTAGCTGAGGATTATAGATTGCAAGAAGACTTCTTAGACAAACTTCAAGCACAATACGATAATACGGTTGCAAAATCAGCAGAAGCCTTAGCTCAGATAGAAGAAGAAAGTGCCAACCTAACCAATTTAGGCGACGCTTTAAGATTCGCTGAAATCAAAGAGGACTTAAAAGAGATAAATAAGTCGCTTTTAGAAGGAGCTGTTGATGGTGTGACTGGATTCGCAGACGCTATTGACAGAGCGGCTAGGTCATGGAAGAGATTAGCAAATGAGGATATGAGCACCTTTGAGCGAGCCGTAGCGATTATTAATGCAGTAGGTGATTCAATAAAAGGTTTAATGGGTACGTGGGAAGCGTATATGACATTGAAAAATCTCATTTCTACACGTGAACAAATTATTCAAGCTAGAGATAATGCAAATACAGCTCAGAATATTGCTAATACAGTAGCTGAGAGTGCCGCTGAAAAAGCAGCAGCAACCACAAATATAGCGGGCAACGTAGCCGAAGCAACGACCGAAGCAACAATTAGTGCAGCCAAGCTACCATTCCCTGCAAATATCGCAGCGGTTGGATTAGCAGCAGCAGCAGTATTTGGTATATTATCGAGTTTTGCAAAGTTTGAGAAGGGTGGTATTGTCGGCGGTTTAAAAGGTGGGGATAGAAACCTTGTAAGAGTTAACGGTGGTGAAATGATAATGACTACAGCGCAACAATCTAAACTTTGGAATGCGGTTCAAAAAGGAGAGTTCGGAGGTAGTGGCGGAGAGGTAAAATTCACTATCGAAGGAACAAAATTGGTGGGAATCTTAAATCAAGTAAATTCTAAGCAGTCAAGAATATAAGTACTAAATGTTGGTTTTCACAGCTAATAAGAAAGGATGTACGGATTAAAATATACCATACCATTTAAAACACTTTCCAACATTTCGTGTGAAATAAAGTTGGAGGAAAAGGGTTTCTCTGGCACTTCAATGGAGTTGAAGGCTGGGGGAACTCCTATCGTTATAAATGTTGATGAATCCGACCTTTTAACTCCTATACGTTCATCTGGCGCAACTATTCAAGTATTCGGCTCAGATTACCTGCAAGACTTATATTCAAGTGACCCGCAAGGCATTAAAGTTACTTTATTAAGGAACGGTTCAATTAGTTGGATAGGCTTCTTGACACCAGATACTTTTAGCCAAGACTTCTCCTCACCTGAGTTTATCTATGAGTTAGAGTGCGTTTCGGCTTTTTCAACTCTAAAATACAAAGAGTTCGATTTAACAGACGATTTTGTAACGTTCTGGGATATAGTGAATCAAGCTAAAACTTTAACAGGTTATCAAGATATATATTACACCAACTCAGTCAAAGCAGAATTTACCGATTACTTTAACTTAAAGATTGCAACCGCTAATTTTTATGACGAGCTAGGCGAAGCGATGACTTATTATGAGGTCTTAGAACAGATTGCAACGTTTGCGGGATGCTGTTGGACACCTTATGAAGATGATTTATATTTCTTAGACTACCAAGCTATTCGTTCAGGTTATAACTCTTATAAGAAAAACGCCACAAACGTTACCTTGCAAGACCTGAAAGAAGTTAAGAATTACAAAGGTACAGGCACGAAACTAAGCAGAATAGCGGGCAAAAATAAAGCTGTTGTTAACTGCTCTCTGTACGAGGTAGAGAACATCTTACCAATTATAGAGGACAACCTATGGAATACTGGACTGGAAAAGAGTACTGTGGGTGCAAAAGGAGATGGGAAAAAAGATAAATGGAATTACATCGTATCTGTTCCTGCGCTAATTTCAGGTGATAAACTACAAGTACCTTTTAGAACGATAGACAGCCCAAGGTCTTCCTTTATGTATGCTGTAAGATATACGGAGGATGCAGTTCCAAACAAGTTGAATTTTGACCCAGAACTGTGGGTGTCGCATTATGTCAGCAAAAATGGGGCGAAATTAACTCCAAATGACATTATAATGAGTATTAAATCTGAAAATGAACTCTTTATACACGATAAGGTCTTTTTCTCATTCTCTTGCAACATAATGACAAACGTTGAGGGTACAACTGCATCTGGGGCGGGAGGGTTGATAATGTTCGAACCTTGGGGCACGGCTCAATCCGACACCACAAAAACTATGCCTCTTAAACTTAGAGTTGGGGAGTATTATTATAACGGTTCAGATTGGACTAAAACAGAAACTAAATTTAACACCTTTTTCTTAATTAAGAAAGATGAGAAAGAGTATGGGCGATTTATAGCTACTAGAGATGACAATACATACACTTTAGGAATTGGCGATCTTTCAGGGACAATTATAAAACCTCCTAGTCAAAAGATAGTAGGTGAACTGGAACTAACTGTTTATACGCCTGACGTTTCTATTGTAAATACAAATTATGGATTAAAATACTCTTTCATTAAGGACATAAAATTAGGCTACGCTGTACAGGATTTAGGGGGCGTGTATAAACCAACTAAAGACAAAGAAGACGTAATTTACGAAAGCATACCCAATGAGTCTTATGTAGAGGAAGCAGACGAAATAGACCTTAGAATATGCACAAATACAGATGGAAAGTTGGCGTTCAGCTCAATTTTAGAGGGTAACAACTTTTTAAGCAAAATAAGAACGGATGTTTTCGGAACAGGTATAGCAGAAGAGATTCTTTTACAGAGAGTTGTTTCGCTTTACTCTACCCCTCGATTTAGTATTAATCCAATTTTAGAAAACACCGCTAAGCCATATACAAAATTTACCGAACCGCATTTAAATAAACAATTCTTAGTTGCAGGTGGCGAAGAAGATGTGAAGATGGAATCTATGCAATATAATTTAATAGAAGCATGATAAAAAAAACATACATACCCGGTAAACCTCGAAACCCTAAATTGGGTGCTGCAACAGGCACTTCTGGGGTGGGTAAGACTGAATTTAATCAAGTCGCAGGAAGTTCACATGAACACTACAACAAAGGTGTTTTAGACCAGATAACCGAAGCAATGCTAGTCGGAGCGATGAGAGATTTAATCACTTCGACGGACATAGAGAGTGAATTAACAGATGAAAACATACTATCAGCTTTAAGAGTTTTATCAGAGATTTCAAAAGCGAATGCAGACCTTTTAGAGGATATAAAAGCCAAATTTCTGTCAAAAATTGAGCCTGATACTGCACAAAAACTAATAAAGTTTGTAGAAGGCGTAGAGGTCGGAACATTCACAACTGGTGCTTTAGGCTCAGGTGCAGCAGTAAAGATGGTTGATGGCACGTCTTACGCAGAGGTTGACAATTTAACAGTAAGACAGAAAGCAACTTTCAGGGAGCTAATAATTGAATCGCTTAAACACATTGGTGGACAGTTAGTATTAACCCCCGCCCGCATGAAGTGTGTTAGGGTAGTTGACGGAGGCACTTATTATAAGTGCTACTTTGACACAGGGGATGGAGAGGTATCAAACGAATTTGTCGCAGGTGACTTAGCACGATGTCAAGTATTTACAGGTAGCGGAACAAAGTTCTATTGGAGATTAGTAACTTTGGTTGGTGAAGATTGGATAAACCTTTCAAAAACTAGTGCCGCAGAAGGGAGTGATGCTCCCGAAGCAGGCGACGATATAGCCCAATTAGGTAACGCCACAGACACTACAAGACAGTCGGCTATCATTCTATCCACAGTGGGCATAGATGCCCCAAGCTGGAAGCAATACAGCGGGATTAACTCATTCAGCTTAGAGGGCAAGGAAACTACTGTATTCACGAGGTTGGGCAATAGGATTCAGGGCAAAACAGTTTTCACTTCGGGAGGAACGAATTTAGAGGATGCCCTTGATGGCGTAGGCTCTGACATCCAAGACGCGATCGTAAAAGCTACTTATTGGTCTATCAAGGCGAGTACACCTGTAATCTATAAAGACGCTATCAACGCAGCGACAAGCGGTACTCATACACCTGTAACGGTAAATGGAGAATTAAGAAGCGGTACTACAACAACGCAGGGAGGATTCATCTCTATCCAACCAAATGGTGGGGCAGAATCAACAGCAACAGCAAGCCCAAGAACCATTGCACCCGCAAACGGAGACGGAAAAACAAGTTACACGGTAAGACTATACGATACAGCATCAAAAACAACGCTTTTAGACACACAGACGATCCCTGTTGTGTTCAAAGGGGCATCTGGAGTGAATGCCATCAACGCTATTCTGAGCAATGAGGCGGATGTTCTACCAGCTTCACCCGAAGGAGTTGTATCAGATTACACAGGTTCAGGAACTATCATAAGAGTTTTTGAAGGTGCAACAGAATCAACTTACGGAACAGGCAATGGGCAGTATCAAGTAAGTGCTGTTGGTAGCGGCATCACAGTTGGAACACCATCAACATCAGGAAATAGACGAGTTTACGGAGTTGCTTCTAATATGACGGCTGATAACGCAACGATTACTTTTACGATTACAGGGAAAACAGCATCAGGAGCTTCATTCAGTCTTACAAAGGTTCAAGCATTTGCGAAGTCGAGGACGGGAGCAGACGGTGATGACGGAAAAGACGGAGATGGAAACGCTCACATTTACCGTCACAGTCTTTTAAAGCCCGCCACTCCTACAAGCGGAGTTGCAAACCCTACAGGATGGGTGAAAAGTCCAGATAAAGGAATTTCCACCCCAATCCCAACTAATTGGACGCTAAAAGATAAATGGTATCAGTCAGAAGAATTAACTACACTCGGAACAACCTCAATAAGCGTTATCAGCTTCACTACCACTCTCCCGAATCAAGTTGTAGTATTAGAATTGTGGGCAGATGGTTATGCCTCATACGATTACATCTATGCGGGCAAATTAAATATAGGAGTAACTACTTCTAATTATTACGATAGAGTCACTGGGGGAAAAAAGGTAATATCCTATGACGTACCCAGTGCAGGCAGTCACTCTATACAGATAATGTGGAGAAAAGGTATCGCCACAATAAGAGGTTCTAACAGAGGGCACTTCGCAATAATAAAAGATGTAAAAGTCTGGAGGTCTACAACAGCTATAATAAACAAGATTTATCAATCTTGGAGCTCTCCTGAAGAGTATTACCCAGATTCGAGCACAGAAGAAACAATATACTGTCTAAGCAAAACTGAAACACCCCCATTGATTTCAGATTCAGCGGCTTATATAGATGAGTACTTACCTCTTCCATGCGCACTTTCCTCTTATAGAGGCGACTTTTCTACAAACAGGTCTTATGCAATAGCACAGGTAGTTGTTTATTCAGGAGAATATTACAAAATTATCAAAGCCGTTCCATCTAATTATACAGGCAACCCGACTAATGCAGAATACTTTGAGAATATAAAAGGCTGGACGGACAACGCTAAAGGTGCTACAAAAGCCTTCCCTTTTGAATATCGCTCAAAAAGAAAGAAATCAGGAGGGGTATGGGGAGCTTTCAGCGCAAGCACAGTTGATGGCAGGTGGGTAGAGGATGGCGATGATGGCAGGGGTGTTTCCTCTGTTGTAACATGGTATTATAAATCAAGCTCAGCTACACATCAACAAGGCGGTTCTTGGAGTACAACTAAGCCGTCGTATTCAACATCATTTTATCTCTGGATAAAAACAATTACTACCTATACAGACAACTCTACATCCGAAACAACCCCAATCATTGACCCCGACTGGCATAAAGTCATGGCTATTACAGATAAGTTCGGAACAACAGTAGACGGGGGATTGATAAGCACCGTAATGATGCTATTAAGGGAGCTAAATAGCTCTCAAGATACAGCAGGATTTAGCGGTGTTAGGGGTGCATTATTTAACCTTCCAAGTTATTGGTCGGGTGGTAATTATGCAAAGGCTCTGGCTTTTGTTCCTTTTGTAGAAAAACTTGAAAATGATGAGACAACGACATTAGAAGAGTATAACAATCTTCCACACATTGTGTTTTTACATAACGGAGCAGGTAAGATTGGTGATTTTATAATCGAACAAGCAGGGAGGATTGTTCTTATTAATCCTGAAACAGGTGAGAGAAGGATAATATTTAGTACCGGTACTGTACCCACAGCGGAGGATTTAGAGAATCAGTACTCACCAAGTGACAGTGTTACAATAGGGAGTGGAACGACACAGACAAGCGTTGTTTTGAGTGGCTCGACAGTAGTGCAACGCAATGCCTCAATAGGTAAGTTTAGCGGAGTTTTCCTAACCTTATCTGCGACCGGGAAGGCTCAGGTTTTAGAGAGCTCGATAGTTTCGGCTAAGGTGTACCTAAGGAGGAATGGAGAGCGTATAATGACAGTTGCTCAAACATCCATTATGTTTGAGTTAGATGTTTTAGAAGATAAATTCGAATCAATAATGACACCTCCCTTATCTTTCAGCGTTTTCGAGGGCACATACACCCTTGAGCTTGCGGTCGAGGTTGAGGGTGACGCCTATGGCTCTGCAACGAGTGGGCAGTCAACTTTCAGCTGGGAGTATAGCACTATTGGTGTCAAGAGGTTCGAGTTTGGGAAAAACGGATTTATGTCATGGTTCGAAAATAACGCAATTCATTTTTCTGCCGATAAAGGTTTGTATTACAAAGGACAGGTTGATATGCCTGGAGGATTGGGAGGGGGAAGTTCATCGTCAGGTGGTACTTCAAATAGCTGGGGCAAAGTGACTAGTGCTAGTAGGTCGGGAAGCACTACGACTATCAACCATTCTATTGGTGATACAAAATACACAGTATGGGTAACACCTGTCGGCAGCTCATCTTCTTGGCATATTTCCTCAAAAAACACAAATAGCGTTCAGGTAGTTTGTTCAGGAACATTTGATTATATTTTGGTAAGAACACCATATTAAAAAATTTGAAATGAAAATAAACATCGGCTATAAAATACCAAACATTGAAAAGTTGGTAGATAAAATCTCGAAAGTGATAGGCTTAATTGTGCCTGTTTACGTCATGCCTTT
>FZPS01000182.1_pt169 | contig 21192 bp, 23 predicted proteins | sample 1817821 | NCBI WGS metagenome assembly FZPS01 (sample SAMEA104158645, study PRJEB21678) | metagenome | place: Germany | collected 2015-04-21 | reverse complement strand
TAATCCCAGAAAGAGGGGAAGAATACCGAGAACCACCAGCTCTTAAACAAATAGAAACACCAACACCAACTCCTGCGCCAACTGTATCTCCAGCTCCTACGCCAGCTACAGAAGAACCGGCGGTTACTTATAAATATATTGCTTCTAAGGGATCCGATGTTTTTCATCATATATCTTGTTCTCATGCTCAGAGAATTAAGCCTGAAAATAAAATATATTTCTCTACAAGAGAAGAAGCAATAGCAAGCGGAAGAAGACCATGTAAGGTATGTAAACCCTAACTTATAAAGGAGCAACAACAAAATGACTACTGAGGAAAGATTAAATAAGCTTGAAAAAACAGTACGTTTACTGGTAATTATCCTTGCTATTTGTATAGGTGGTTGGTTAGCTACTGGATTACTTTATTTTCGGGGAATAAATACTGGAACTGTTAAAACTGATACTTTGGCGATAGTAGACAAAGAAGGAAGCCCACGCCTTATATTGGGTGTATTCGAAGATGAACCATACCTGAACATGCTCGATGAGGAAGGAGAGCCATACCTTACGTTAGGTTTATTTTGGAGCAAACCATTTTTGGGTATGTACGACGAAGAAGGTAAGCCACGTCTTGCTCTGGGAGTAGTTGAGGATAGGACAGTTTTTCATATGTACGATAAGGAAGGAAACATAATATTTAGCGCACCGTAATAATTTATGGTATTCTTTTAAAGGTATATGAGATAGTGATTTTTGTTGAAACAGGGAGAGGCAAAATAGGCCTGTTTACATTAAGTTATTGGAAATGATAATGATAATAAAGTGAGGCGAAAAAATGATCCCGGATTACCAAAAGATAATGCTTCCTCTGTTAAAATATGCCGAAGATGGCCAAGAACATCATATCCGTGATGCTATAGAGCACCTTGCAGATGAGTTTAAGTTGTCAGAGGATGAAAGAAGAGAACTTTTACAAAGTGGCCGACAGGCGGTTTTTGATAACAGAGTAGGTTGGGCAAGAACTTATTTGAAGAAAGCTGGCCTACTAGAGTCAACTAAAAGAGGATATTTTAGGATTACTGAGAGGGGATTAAAAGTTTTAGAAGATGAACCAACAGAAATCGATATTAAGTATCTTGAACAATTTCCAGAATTTGTTCAATTTAGGCATACAAAGATTGCTAAAAAGGAAGCTGAGGATAAGGAGTTAGGAAAATATGAAGAGAGCACGCCAGAAGAATTAATGGAGATTGGAAGTCAGAAATTGCAGGAAGAGTTGGTTTCCGAGTTGTTAGATCGTATTAAGAAGTGCTCTCCAACTTTCTTTGAAAAGTTGGTAGTTGAACTCTTGGTAAAAATGGGTTATGGAGGTTCTCTTGCAGATGCTGGTAAAGGCAATAGGGCGAACGAGAGATAAGGAATCGATGGAATAATAAAAGAGGATAAACTTGGGTTAGATGTTATTTATATACAGGCAAAGAAATGGGAAAATCAAGTCGGTAGACCCGAAATACACAAATTCGCAGGTGCTTTACAAGGCCAAAGAGCAAAGAAAGGCATCTTTATAACAACTTCCACTTTTTCGAAAGACGCAATCGAGTTTGTATCTAAAATTGATAGTAAAATTATCCTCATAGATGGGGAGCATTTAGCCCAATTAATGATTGAAAATGACGTTGGAGTATCAAAAATTGCCGAATATAATATTAAGAAAATAGACACAGATTATTTTTCGGAGGAATGATTTTACCACTTATTATAATGCAGTATAAAAGGCTCTTAAGCACTAACTCAATTTTTCTGCTTGGCAAAACTTCTTTTATACTGGAAACACGAGACAAAATTTTTAGGCATAGTATAGCTTTAACAAAGCTCCAGGGGTAAAACACTTCTTGCGCCTTCTATCCTCAAATAATCCTCCATGGTAGACATCTAAGCAGCTTGTTGGTTTCTACTGTTACTCTCTATACCTTCCTTACTCTTTTCCCCACAATATCACTCACTGGCGTAGCTTTCTCATGTTCTACTTTTAAGTCTTCTCCTGTTAGTGCAAGGTATCTTTTAGTCATATTTAAATCAGTATGCCCAAGAGTGCGCTGTAAAGTAAAGACATTACCACCGTTACGCAAATATAAGAGAGCGAAAGAGTGGCGTAAATCATAAGGAGTTATTTTATAGCCAATTTGACGAGAGTATTTCCTAAGCCTTCTACCAAAAGAAACCTCAGAAAGCTCTTTTCCTTCAAAGCTACAAAAAACCGTAGTATCTCTCCACTCTAAGGGTTGCAAAAAGAGGAGCTTTTTAATCTCCTTAGCTACCACTGGAGAGAGAGGTAATGTTCTTTTCCTTCTCGTTTTAGCAACATCTTCAGGAATAGTTACTTCAAAGGAAGCAAAATTAAAGTCTTCTTTCTTTAGCTTCAATGCTTCTCCTGGGCGGATACCAGTATCGAGCATAAAGAGGATAAGACAGTAATCACGGAAACCAGCATAACTCTTTTTGTCTGGAGCGCTAAGGAGTTCTTTTAATGCTTCCAGTGGTATAGCTCGGGCTCTTCCTTCATCTTTCCTCTTTTTAAAGTCTACAGGGTTTTTCTCAATAACATTCTCCCTCACTAAAAAATCAAAGAAAGCTTTAAGATATTGCCGACGGAGGTTAAAAGTAGCGGGTTTGATGTCATCAGAAAAATACTTGAGGATGGAAGTCCTTAGCTCTTTTCCTGAGCGTAGGGCATCAGGAAAGCGTTTAAAAAAGCTGGTAATGTGAGCTTTGTAATCGTGGATAGTTCTCGGAGCTCTTCCTTCAGCTTTTTTTTCAAACAGAAATAGCTCTAAAAGGTTTTTCCAGCTTTCGAGTTGCGGAAGTTTTACTACCTGCCCCACAGAAATCGCCTCTTTCTGGGAGTAGATTTATAGTCATCGGACTCGGGGGTTTTTAGAGAGGGTAGAGAAGGCGAAAATAGCTCTGTGAAGCCTTGGTGCGCCCGGCGGGATTCGAACCCTCAGCCTGCGGTTTAGGAGACCGCCGCTCTGTCCTTTGAGCTACGGGCGCACATCAATGTTTATTCCCTTGATTATTTTACTTTCTCTCTTTTCTTATGTCAAATAAGAAGCTCCTGACTAATTCTTTCTCCAATTTCTTCTAAAGAAGGCACATCTGAGAACCAATTTCTTTCTGTAAGATCCATAGCTATTCGCTGATACACCCAGCTTATCAGTTGCACAAGAGAAGAGGGTAGAGGTGGAGGACTTGCTTTCACCAAACCTCTCCAGCCCACTGGATTCTGAAGCTTAGCTTTTTCTACTTCTTCAAACCAGGAAGTTTTCCGATAAAACTCTCTGGCGATCTCTTTAGAAAGATGTATCCCCCGGAAGGTATAACGGCTCTCATCAGGAGTCCCTACCACATCTACCACCATTAAGTTTCTATCTTTATCGAAAGCCAGTTCTATTTTTCCATCCTCGTTTTTCAGGTTTATCCTTTCTACTTCTTTAGTTATCAAGCCATCTATAGCAAGAACTGTTCGACGAATTTCTTCTATTTCTTCTTTTTGTAATATGCCTGTCTCTTCTACTTCTTGCCAGCTTAGATAACGGTCTTGCTCTTCTAATTTGGTAGAAACGTCTACAACGGGTGGTGACAATCTTTCCTCTGGAGCAGGAATCCTATCCCATCCGTAATCTTTTAATTTTACTTCCCCTCTTTCTAATCTTTTGCGTAAGCTAGAACCTGCAGGTAGAGAATTACGATATATGAATTCAAAAGGAATTAAAAAATTCCCCCTTATTCCCTGGTAGATGTTATAGTCGTATTTCCCTTCTATTTCAGGAGGCTGGATAATCCTCACTAAAGAAACTACCATTTCATTAGCAGGATTTTTTAACTCAAATAGCCTCTTGTTTTTTCCCTCTTCTTCTATTCCCTGGTAATGAGTTAAGAATCCGGCTCTCTCTAGTTGTTCAAAAAAGTAGGCTCCTATTAAACATAAGGAAGCACCTTTTAGAGGGATATGGTCGGGCATCTCCCCCCAATCGAATACTGAATACCGATCAGAAAAAATAAATTTCCCTCTCCCCGGTTTTTCCTCATGTGGAGAAGAAAGAACTATTAAGTCTTTTACGCTTCCCATATTATGAGCTCCTCTCTTTTGAGATAACAAGTTAAATAGATTATAGCACCCTGAGGGGTTTGTTAAGATGTTCCTTCCGGGTAAAGGCCTCTGCATTACCTTGAAAACAGAAAAATACAATACCATTGCTATCCCGTGGCGGCAGGTAATCTCGTTTTTCTATAAAGAGAAGACCGCCACGGAATATAAAAATACGATCCTCACGAAGACAATAGAGAACACTGCAGGTTATTCTTTATCAAGAATAGAAGTTCTTGTCAATGTGAAATGTGGTTGGCCGCGCTATGGTAGATTGATAAAGGCCAGGGAGAAGCTTATAATACTGGTAAATCAACAGAAAAGGGAGGCCTGAGGTGAAATTTTTTATTGATACTGCCGATACAGGAGAAATCAAAGAAGCTCTGAAGCTGGGAGTTTTAGATGGAGTGACTACTAATCCTACTTTAGTTTCTAAAACGGGAAGAGGTTTTAGGGAAGTGATTATGGAGATTTGTAGTCTGGTTCCCGGCCCGGTTTCTGCTGAAGTGGTAAGCCTGCAAGCAGAAGGAATGATAAAAGAGGGAAGAGAGCTATCCAGCTGGGCACCTAATATAGTGGTAAAAGTCCCTATAACTACGGAAGGATTGAAAGCTATCAAAGCTCTTTCTCAAGAAGGAGTGAGCGTAAACACCACCTTGATTTTTAATCCTCTGCAAGCACTCATGGCTGCCAAAGCAGGAGCCACCTATGTCAGTCCTTTTGTGGGAAGATTAGATGACATATCAAGCGATGGCATGCGTCTGGTGGCTGATATCTTACAGATTTTTCGTAATTACGATATCACTACTCAGGTAATTGTGGCTTCCATTCGCCACCCCATGCATGTAGTGGAGGCAGCACGGCTGGGAGCTCACGTAGCCACCATTCCTTTTCCTGTCATATCTAAGCTAATCAAGCATCCTCTCACCGATGTTGGAATTGATCAATTTTTAGCCGATTGGGAAAAAGTTCCCGAAAAACCTTTTTGAGGAGATCCTAAAATGGTAGATATCCCTGAAAGAATAGCTAATTTACCTCGCTCGGGAATAAGAGAGCTAATGGAGATAGCCCTCCGCGACCCGGAAGTTATCCGTTTAGAGATGGGAGAACCTCATTTCCCCACTCCCCACCTCATCTTGGAAAAACTCCAGGATTTTTACTGGCAGGGAGAAATCAAATATACTCCCACGGTGGGTATACCCAGCCTGCGAGAAAAAATTGCCCATCACTTGAAAAAAGAAAAAGGATGGGAAGTGACACCAGAAGAGGTGATAATTCTTCCTGGTTCTTTGTTTGGAACGGTAACGATTTTTTCCTCTCTTTTGGAGCCTCAAGATGAAGTTTTAGTGCCTGATCCTGGTTTTACCAACCATTTTTCCCAGGTAGAGCTGTGTGGAGGAAAAATGAAGAGATATCACCTCCGGGAGGAAAATGGTTTCCTACCCGATCGAGAAGAAATAGAAAGTTTGATTACCTCTCGCACTAAAATGATACTCATCAATTCCCCTTCTAACCCTGTGGGGGTAGTGTTTCCTGAGGAAACTCTTCGCCAATTAGCTCAACTGGCAGAGGAATACGGGCTTTTGCTTATTTCTGATGAAGCTTATGAGAAATATGTTTATGAGGGAGAGCACCGGGGAATGTTTCCTTTCATAAATAAAGACAATTTGATAAGCATTTTCTCTTTTTCTAAAACTTATGCCCTGACTGGCTGGAGAGTAGGGTATATGGTTGCTCCTCTTTACCTGGTTAAACACTTAGCTAAAGTGGAAGAGTATCTTATCGCCTGTACCTCTCATCTTTCTCAAAAAGCAGCAGAAGTTGCTCTATATTTACCTCCGGAAGAAGTAGAAAAGATGGTAGATTATTACCGGGGTAACCGGGATAAAGCGGTGAGTCTTTTAGAAAAGGGAGGGTTTCGCTTTTTCAAGCCTCAGGGGGGATATTATCTGTGGATAGATATCCGGGAGTTTGGTTTGCCGTCTTTAGAGTTCTGTAAAACTCTGGTAGAGGAGAGTAAAGTAGCTCTGGCTCCTGGCGATGCCTTCGGAGAAACAGGAGAGGGGTTTGCCCGTCTCTCTATCTGCCGCAAGAGAGAAGACGTGGAAGAGGGAGTAAAAAGACTGGTAGAATTCAGAAGGAAGAGAAGATGAAAAAACCTTCTTTAATTATCACCATGGGAGATCCCTCAGGGGTGGGCCCGGAAATTATAGTAAAAAGTATAAGGAGGTGGGATATAGAAGCTATTCCCATAGTAGTAGGAGATAGGAAAATACTCAGAAAAGCCGAAGAAATACTGGGAGTAAAAATACTCTGGAGCGACTTTACCTCACCTGCGGGAGATGGCCCTTTTCTTTACGACCTGAACAATGTAGATCTGGCTTCTTTTTCCTGGGGAGAAATTTCTCCCTCCGGGGGGAAAGCGAGCTATGAATATATAGAAAAAGCCGTAGAGTTGATGGGGGAGGGAAGGGGAGAGGGAGTGGTTACTGCTCCTATAAACAAAGAAGCAATCCACAAAGCCGGTATTCCTTTTATTGGCCACACTGAAATTTTTCAAGAGTTAACCCACAGCGAGGAAGCCTTAACTATGTTTCAAGTAAAGAGCTTGCGAGTTTTTTTCTTTACCCGTCATCTTCCTCTCAAAATAGCAATAGAGCAAGTCAAAAAAGATAAAATTGCCCAATTTATCCCTCGCATGCATTATTATCTTCAAAAGTTGGGCCTATCTCATCCCCGCATAGCGGTAGCTGCTTTGAACCCCCATGGAGGAGAAAGAGGGCTTTTGGGAGAGGAAGAAACAAAAGAGATTATTCCCGCTCTGGAGCTGGTGCGAAGTGGAGGGATAGAAATCTCCGGGCCCTATCCGGCAGATTCTATCTTCTGGCGATCTTTTCAAGGAGAATTTGATGCCGTCTTGTCTCTTTATCACGACCAGGGACATATTGCCACTAAGTGTTTAGATTTTTATAAAACGGTGAGTGTGACTTTAGGATTGCCCTTTATTCGCACCTCTCCCGACCACGGAACAGCTATGGATATTGCAGGAAAGGGAATAGCTAACGAAGAAAGCATGTTAGAAGCTTGCCGACATGCTGCCCAATATGCCGTATATTATTAAATTGAAAGCCCGAACTCCCTATCTTTTTCTGTTTAGGGGGATAAAGACATAATCTTTAACTTAGCTAAGCGTTTATTATGTTGTGTGGTATAATAATTTTACCTTAATTAAACTATCAAAGCTAAGACTTATAAGATTAATGGGCTGAAACCCTGGAGAAAGAAGCATGAAAGTCATCAAAGAAAGAGGACAGCCGAAACCTTTTTTAAAATGGGCAGGAGGAAAAACCCAGCTTCTTAATGTTCTGGCTACAAAGCTTCCTGAGTCTATTCTCTCACATCTTTATATCGAGAGATATGTTGAACCTTTTGTGGGAAGTGGAGCTATGTTTTTCTTTCTTAAAAGACATTTTAAAGTCAATGAATCGTATCTAATCGATTCTAATCCCGAGCTTATTCTGGCTTTTAGAGTAGTACAAAAAGATCCTGAAACCCTCATTCAAGCACTTCAGGATCTTGAGAAAACCTACTTTTGCTTGTCTGAGAAAAAAAGGAGTGAATTTTTTTACCATATTCGAAATCAGTACAATGTCCAGAGGTATCATTTAGATTACCATCGGTACAATAAAAATTGGATTACACGGGCTTCCTGGCTAATTTTTCTCAATAAGACTTGCTATAATGGATTATTCCGTTTAAATAGAAAGGGAGAATTTAACGTGCCCTTTGGCCGCTACAAAAAACCTGTCATTTGTGACGAAGAAACTTTGCAAGAATCGAGTCGTGCTCTCCAGGATACGGAAATCATTTGTAGTGACTTTTCTCTTTCGGCTTCATATATAGAAAAGGGGACATTGGTTTATTTTGACCCTCCTTATAGACCTCTTAATTCTACTTCTAACTTTACCTCATATTCCAGAGAGGGATTTTCTGAAGCAGATCAAAAACGATTGGCTCAGTTTTTTCGAGAGATGGATAAACGAGGAGCCTACCTCATACAAAGTAATTCTGACCCTAAAAACGAAGATCCCGAAGATAATTTTTTTGATGACCTTTATAAAGGATTTGTGATCGAGAGAGTGCCGGCCAAAAGATTTATTAACTGTGATGCCACCCGTCGGGGAGAAATCAACGAACTGATAATTCGTAACTATGGAGCAAGTTGAATATGGATTCCTCTCTTTACCTGGATTTTTTTAAGCTGGAATCTTTTGATGCTATTGTGGATATTTTTCATGATACTCTTATTGACACAAACCGAGGGTACCAGTTTTTTGTCGATTGGCAAAAAGTTAAACAAAACGTAGAAAAATATAGGGTTGAACTCCACATTTTAAATTCTCTTATCCGATGTCCTGATTTTGACTCCACGCTTTGTTATCTGGTAACCAATTACCCTGAGGTACTCCCCGTTATTCCTCTACTTCTTGCTGTTCGTGATTTACAGATAAAGGTGGTCAAAGACTTCATGGATGCCGATTCAGACACAGTGACATACGATTTTCGGAAAAGAAAGCTTTCACAAAAAGAGTTAGAAGAGCTGATTATCTTCTTTGAAAGAACGGGGCTCAAAGACTTCTTTCAAAATTTCTCGTGTCAGAGTATTCAAGATTATATTGCCGGAGTAGAAGTGGGCTTAGATACGCATGCTCGCAAAAACCGCAGTGGTAAGGCGATGGAGCTTGTTGTGGATCCGATAATTCAGGACATAGTGAAGCAGCGAAAATTACCATTTCAAATAGAAAGTCAAAAATACTTTCGCTATCTTTCAGATCGCTACGGTATTTCTGTTTCATCCTCTCTTCTCAATCGAAAAGCTGATTTTCTATTCATCGGGGACAAAGGGGAAATTATCAATATTGAGGTGAACTTCTTTTCTGGAACTGGATCTAAACCTCAGGAAATCGTGGATTCTTATATTAACCGACAGAATGAATTACATGGTAACGGCTTTGACTTCATCTGGATCACCGATGGTTTGGGTTGGAAGGGCCAAAAAAATCAGATTCGAAAGGGGTTAGAAATGATCGATTATCCTCTCAATTTACATTTTGTTAGAAAAGGACTTCTGGAGCGCATATTGTGTCAGATATCATCGACTTCCATTTAGAAACCACTACGGTTTGGTCGGTGCCCGAAAGGGGAAAGTGGTATACTCATAATCCAAAATTTCGAGGGAACTTTGCTCCCCAAATAGCTCGTAATATTATTCTTCGCTACTCTAAGGAAGGGGATACAATTCTTGACCCTATGGTGGGTGGAGGCACAACTCTTATTGAAACCAAGTTATTGAAACGGCGAGGAATAGGTCGGGATATCAATCCCGAAGCTGTTCAGCTCACCATTCAGAATCTTCAATTTGAATATCCAGGTGCGCTTCCTCAAACCGTCGAAGTGGGTGACGTTCGTGACCTTCAAGGGATTGAAGATTGCTCCATTGACCTGATTCTTACCCACCCTCCTTATCTTAACATTATTAAATATTCGAATGGAAAGATACCCCGTGACCTGTCTAATATTGGAGATGTGGATAAATTTTGCCAGGAATTAGACTTGGGGATAAAAGAATTCTTTCGGGTATTAAAAGAGGATGCTTATTGTGCTATTCTCGTGGGTGATACTAGAAAGGCTCAACACTATGTTCCTCTTTCTTACTACGTGTTGGAACTATTCTTGAAAAATGGATTTGCCCTTAAAGAAGATATAATCAAAGTTCAGCATCATTGTCAGTCAACACCATACTGGAAAAGTCTAATAGAAAAATATAACTTTCTTATGATTATGCATGAACATATGTTTGTATTTAGGAAACCGGTTAAAGGTGAAAACCTAAAGAGGATACGCTATAGCATGGGGAATAGTAATAATTTATAATAAGAAAAGCTGATAAATTTGCTTCTAAATTCTAAAAGAGCTAAACTAAATTGGTTTGATTGAGAAAAAGATGTTAAAGTAGAAAAGAGAGCAAAAGGCAGTACGTAATAAGGCCATGCAAAACTTAGAAATCAAAAGTTAGCGAGTCCGTCGACTATAAAGAAATTTTTAAGAGGGAGAAATGCACCTTTGGCGCGCCTGGAGGGAATCGAACCCCCAACCTACGGATTAGAAGTCCGTTGCTCTATCCTATTGAGCTACAGGCGCAGCCATATAAGGATTTTATAACCTTTTTTGCTTTCCGTCAACTTTTCAATATTTACAAAAAATGGAGAAATGTTTCCCGCAAGGTTCTAAGTTTTTCTTCTGAATTTCCCTGGAAAAAGAGAGAAATTACCTTTCTTCCCGCCCTCTTAAGCGCTTCCCGGTCTCCCAATGCTTGAGCTTTTTTCAGTGCTCCAAAGGTAAAGCAGGAAACATCGCTTCCTGCTTCTTCTGGGATAGGAATATCTATAGAAGGTTCGCTCACCAGCTGTAAAAATACTCCTTTCCCTCCATCTCCCTTATGTAATTGGCCAGTAGAATGCAGAAAACGGGGTCCATATCCGAAAGTTACTGCTTTCTTAGTTTTATCTCGAAGAAGAGAGGCAAGTGAAATTAGCTCTTTTTCTATTAGAGGATTAATAGGAAGGTAAGCATGAATAGAAATATAGCCTCCTGGCTCAACAAACCCCAAAAATTGTTCTAGAACCTCCTTCAAGGAAGAAGCAGAGAAATCACAAAATATATTGAATCCTTTTTCCACCAGAACAGGGTTTTCTTCCTCGAAGCTACCTTCTTTGCATCTTCTCATCATTTCTTGAGTAAATTTTTTGGTAGATTCTACATCAGGCTGATCAAAAGGATTTATTTTTAACCAGTAGCCGGATAAGGCAGTGGCAAATTCCCAGATGAACATTTGTTCTCCCAGATCGTAGTGGCTCGCAACAGATATCTTAATCACTGGATGCCCGGCATTTTTTAGCTCCTCAAGTAAATTATTGAGAGAGTCATTTTTTTCTCCTTCTATATAGACAAATAGGCGGTCTTCTCCATATACCTCTGGTTTTCCGGGTTGCCTATCGATGACCGGCAATATTCCTTTCCCTTCTTTCCCTGTACTTTCAGCAACCAATTGTTCTAACCAATCACCAAAACTTTCCCATCGAGGAGAAGAGAAGAAAAAAGTTAGTTTGTCTCTTCCTTTTTGGGCTAAAATTCCTAAAGTGGTTCCCAGAAGGGCACCTTCATTATCCTTAAGAGGGGTAGAGGGAGAACATTTTTGGGAGGCAATAGTCGCTTTTTCTAAAAGAAGTGATAAATCTATTCCTAAAAGAGCGGCAGGTACAAGACCAAAAAAAGAAAAGGCAGAATAACGACCTCCAATATCAGGAGGATTCAAAAACACCCTACGGAAGCCATATCGTTCTCCTAACTGAACTAGAGGACTACCAGGGTCAGTTATAGCGATAAAATGTTTTCCTGCTTCTTTCCCGAGTTTTTTCTGTGCCAGATTATAGAAAAACTTAAAAAAGGAGAGAGTTTCCAGAGTGTTTCCTGATTTGGTAGAGACGAGATAAAGAGTTTTGCCAGGATCTAAAGATTGAGCATAATGATTTACCATTTCAGGATCAGTACTGTCAAGAACATAGAGATTCAAAAATCCCTCTTTATTTCCCCATACTTTCTGAAATAAGTCAGGAGCCAAACTTGACCCTCCCATCCCTAAAAGGAGAGCTTCCTGAAAACCTTCCTTTCTCAGCCCAGCAGTCATATCTTCTAGTTGAGCTACATTTTTTTGCATTTCTTGAGGGGCACTTAACCATCCCAGGCGATTGACAATCTCCTGAGGATATGGTTTCCATAGAGTATAATCTTTCTCCCACAGGCGAGAGATTACCTTTTCTTCTTCCAGAGTGATAAAAGATGACTCTATTTCCTCTGCGTATTTTCCCCAAAATATTTCCATTCTATTTCCTCCTTTCAAAGCTATCAATAGGAGAATAGCAAGATAATTTTTCCTGGTCAAGAATAAAGTATTTTCAATTTACGGTGATAATAAAAGACAAGAGTTTATCTTAATATCTAGGACCTCTTTTCCAAAGACTAAATGAGCACTCACCAGCGGTTTTTCTTTACTTCCTTCCACAGTAAAGCAGGCCTCGCTACATCCCTCAGCTACAGGATTGGCTACTCCTTTGTTTTTGAGCAACAAACTCCCTCCTTGGGAATAGATTTTCAAGGGGTTAGAAGACAGATTCATACTTAGCTCTTTACCGTCAGAGGAGGATTGAAGATTGTTACTATATCTCACCAGCTGGAAAAGAGTATTTACTGATCCGAGAAGGTTTTCTTCTTCCTCTATTTTTTGAGATAGGGAATTAAAGACTCTTCCCCAGGGAACAAGTAAGCTGCAAATAGCTACCACTAAAGATAGAAAAATAGCAGAACTTATTAAGACTTCAATAAGAGTGAAGCCTTCATTTTTCTCGAAGAGTTTGCAAAGAAAGAATCTCTTTTCCATTTTTGTCCTCCACCGTTACTTTGATTTCATAGATTTGTGAAGAAAATGAAAATTCCTTTACCTTACTTTCTATTATAAAACCCTCTTTTTCTTCGCTTCCAGAAACAGGCTTTTCTTCTTGTTTTAATGCTTCCATAGTATTTACAGCATCTACAAGAGCTTTAGCCTTAAGTGCAGAGCTTCTCCCCACCTTTCCCATGAGATTTATCTCTTGCCCAATAGCCAGCACCAAAAGAGAAAAGATACCTAAAGCAATAAGAACGCTTATTAAAATAAAACCTTCATCATTTTTCAACGATACGCACTCTCCCGGTAACTGGGGTGATGGTAAGATACATTAGTTTTCCATTCACCCGGATAGTAATGGTTCCTCCCATGGAGGGAGTACCAGTAGGGTAGAAGGAAATAGTATGTTGACTGAAGTTGGTAGTATAGAGGTCTACCCCTTTAGGAAAATTAACTATTTTTGGTTGAGAGTTGCAACCTCGATAAATAAAAAGATCCTGGGCGGGATCAAAGGTGATTTTGGTAGTGGCTCCGGTTCGTAACGCTTCTATCTTAGCTAAACGTAAATCACTTGCTATTCTCTGAGCAGTAAGTCTACCTAAGAGGGAAGTTTGCCAGTTGAGTAAGTGAGGGAAAGAAAAAGCTGAAATTATCGAAATGATGGAAATTACTATTAAGAGTTCGAGGATAGTAAAACCTGATGAGAATTTTTCCGGATTTATTTCCATTTCTTTCCCTGTTTCTTTTATTTATGGAACATATTATACGCCTTTTCTAAGTTTTTCCATAACTTAGCCCTGCATTTTAGTGAAAATCTGGGATTTTTCAATAGCAACTGAAAACATATGATGTATTATGTTAGTATATCTAATTGCAATTGAATAGTAGAAAAAGCAAAATTTTTAAAATGAGGTGAATAAAATGGCAAACAAGGAGTTCTTAATACTCTTTATAAGTTGTGTTCTGTTTTATAACTATACAGGTCTCTATGTCTCACGCCGAGCTGGTGCTTCAATACCTCGATGGCCCAGCCTGATAAAAAGCGGGGATTACAGTTTTTATCTCATTTATATCTGTTCCATAGCTCTTATTATTAACACTATCATTTCTTTGATGGGAGAGTACTCATTATTCTATTTATTTTTAATCGGTTTAGCATTGATGCTTTTTGGTGCTTACTTAAACATTCTGGCTCGGAAAGAATTAGCTCGGTCCTGGTCACCACTTTCTTCTTCTGATAATAGTGAAAAACTTATTAAGTCAGGGATTTACACCCACATCAGACATCCTATTTACCTTTCCAATCTAATTTTCTTTTCAGGGGTGACCTTAGTTGCCGGAAACTGGTATGGCTGGATACTATTTATCTTATTTCTCGAAGGATTAAGGGAAAGAGTGAAAAAAGAGGAAGAAGAACTCTACAAAAAATTTGGCGAAGAGTATAGGACATACGCAAAAGAAACTCCTTTAATACTACCAAGGTTAAGAAGATGAATTCATATAAAGAGGTAGGGTAGAGGAGAGAGTATTCCATTTTGTCTTTAAGCAGAGGTAATTAGCATTATCCCGGTTACTAAAATAGTTCAAAAACTTTTTAGTACATCTCTCGGATTCATGAGATAGTAATAGTTGTAGCCCAGTGGGTTAAAGATAAAGGAGGTTATCTTTTCATCATTTAGAATGGGTAATCAGAGCTATCCGAATTATTGATCTAGAAGAAACTCGATTTTAAACTGGCAGAAAATTTATCTAGGTAAGTAGAATTAAAACTTTACATAATATACATTATGGGAACTAAACTATTAAACCTGAACTTCAGAACCGAACTTCAGAAAGATCACAAATTTTAGCAGCGGCTTCCTTTCGAACCACGCATTTTATCATTACTTCTCCATCTTTCATAGTTTTAAGTTCTTCTATATACCCCTGCTGATATATTTCCTCTTGTATCAGTGGAAGCTGAGAGTGATTAACCTGCAAGCACAGATGTCTGACCTCGTGTTGTAAAGAAAGAGAAATTTTTTCTTTGAGCTCTTTTAATCCCGTTGTTTTCTGTGCCGATATGAAAGCATAGACATAATTTTCTTCGATTTCCCTTTCTAAAACCAAGGGTGACTGAAGAAGATCGATTTTATTGAATACCAAAATACGAGGAGAATTGTTTATTCCCAGCTCTTCTAGGATTTGATTTATAACTTGAAAATGGAGATAGTAATCTTCATCGGAAATATCTATTACTTCCAGGATCAGGTCAGCGTCTTTAATTTCTTCTAAAGTAGCTCGAAAAGCATCCTTTATAGTGGTGGGCATTTGCCGGATAAATCCTACAGTATCGGTAAAAAGAGTCTCTCCCACTCCAGGGATAAAAAGCTTTCTTGTGGTAGGATCCAAAGTAGCAAACATTTTCTTTTCTACATAAACCTGAGAACCAGTTAGGGCATTTAGCAAAGTGGATTTTCCAGCATTGGTATAGCCTACTAAAGCAACATTAGGAATTTTTCTTGCTCGACGCAAATTTTTTTGTACATCTCTCTGTCTCTCTATTTTCTGTAACTCTCGATTTAAGTGGGCAATGCGGTCTTTAATTTTCCTTCTTTCCACCTCAATTTTTTGCTCTCCTGGACCTCGGGTGCCTATACCTCCTCCTGTCTGGGATAGCTCTCTACCCTTTCCAGTTAAGCGACTGAGCTGATAACGGAGCTGAGCTAATTCTACTTTAATTTTCCCCTGAGCAGTGCGAGCTCTTTGAGCGAATATTTCATGAATCAAAGCATTCTTGGTATATACAGGAACTTGCCAGGTTTCTTCCAGATTTCTCTGTTGGGAAGGAGTTATTTCTACATTAAACAGAATAAAATTAGCCTCCGGATTATCCTCAATTAAGCTTTTGATTTCCTCTACCTTTCCCTTGCCCAAGTAATACTTATAAAAAGGTTTTTTTACTCGAGATTCTACTTCTGCCAAAATTTTCCAGCCCGCGCTCCAGGCAACTTCTTCAATTTCTCTTTTTTCTCCTTCCCAGGAAGAAAAAGAGCGATTGTTTCCCTGATCCACGAGAACCAGAATTCCCCTTTTTTCCTCCAACTTTTATTTATCACCTCCCCTGTAAAAGTTTTTAATAATATCCCAGTACATTTTCATCCTCTCTCTCAATCCCTTAATCAATCCTAATTTTTCTTCTTTCATTACTTGAGTGAGCCCGGGAAGCTTAACCAGCTTTACTCTTACTCCATTTTTCCGAATATAGCGATTAATAGCCACTTCTACTCCATAACGGGAAACTTCTATATCGGGAATATTTTGCAAGATGTCGATTCTTATAGCTCTCTGACCGGAAAGAAAAGGAGCAATTTTTTGAGCAAAATCAGTCGCAAAACGACCATCTTCGAAAATTCCGATGGTAACGTCAGCCTCCCCATCTATAACCGGCTTAACTAAATCTATTACATGCTGATGGGTAAGTCCTATTAAGTCAGCATCTAATAAAAGAACTACATTAGAAGTGGTATTCATCAGCCCCTGATAGAGAGCCCCGCCCTTACCCACATTATACAATAGCTCTACCACTTCTACTCCCCTACTTCGGGCAACATCTACTGTGTGGTCAGTAGAGCCATCACTTACCACTACAATCTGATTGAGGAAAGGGATAGCTTTTAAAACATCAATAATGGGACCAATGGTTTTTTCCTCATTATAAGCAGCTATAATAGCTGTGGCTTTAGCATTTATACTTACATTCACTTTTTCGTTAGCTCAGACTTTCGGAGCCAATTCCTCCTTTAATTTTAAAAGAAGAGTTAAAACCTCTTCCTTTTTTGTCTCCCATCTCTCGTTATTCTGACGAACTTTAATCTCTATTTTTCCCTCTTGGGACATTTTCTCTCCCACGATCACCTGAAGGGGAAAACCAATTAAATCTGCTTCACTAAATTTATAACCAGCACTGAACTCCCGATCATCTATCACTACCTCAAAGTCTCTTTTCTTTAGTTCCTGGTAAATTTCTTCCGCTGCTTTTCTTTGTTCTGCTTTTCTCCAGTTTACTGGTATTATTACTACTTCATAGGGTGAGATGCTAAGAGGCCACTGAATTCCCTTTTCATCATGACAAGCTTCGATGGCTGCAGCCATGGTCCTACCAATACCAATACCATAACAACCCATAATTAACGGTTTTTCTTCCCCATCCTTATCCACAAAATAAGCTTTCATAGACTCACTGTATTTGGTTCCCAGTTGAAATATATGACCTACCTCTATTCCCCTCTTCTCTTCCAAGCTATCTCCACAGTTAGGGCATTTTGCCTCCTCTTGGGTGGTGCCGAAATCGCAAGCCGGGCATACCAAGAATTTTTCTTCTCCAGAATCAGCCGGAATAAGAAACTCGTGTGATACCTCTCCACCGATTACTCCACTCTCGGCAAGAACAATTTTATAGGATAAACCACAACGACTGAAAACTCTACAATAAGCATTGTACATCTTTTCATAACTAACTCTCAACCCCTCAAAATCCCGATCAAAGCTGTACAGGTCTTTCATTATAAATTCTCGGGCTCTCATCACTCCAAATCGCGGTCTGATCTCGTCTCGAAATTTAGTTTGAATCTGATATAATAAAAGTGGCAGCTGGCGATAAGAACGAATTTCACGACGGGCTAAGTCGGTGATTACCTCTTCATGAGTAGGACCTAAACAAAAGTCTCTATCTCTACGGTCTTTTAGTCTGATCAATTCTGGTCCATAAATCTCCCATCTTCCTGTCTCTTTCCACAATTCTCCAGGGTGTAGAGCGGGTAGAAGTAATTCCTGCCCCCCTGCTCTATCCATTTCTTCCTTAACTATTTTGGTAATTTTATTAAGGGTGCGCAGCCCTAAAGGTAAAAAAATGTACACGCCAGAAGAGAGCTGTCTAATCATTCCTGCCCGTAACATCAAACTATGACTCGCAATTTCTGCTTCCTGGGGATTTTCTTTTAAAGTAGGAACAAAAAGTGAGGACATTCTCAAGGTTTTTTCTCCTCCATTTCTTTTGTAATCAAACGTATCAGTTCTTCTTCGGCTTCTTCTTGTTTAACCATTTTTATTCTTTCTCCCCGGGAAAAAAGAAGCGCTTTTCCTCGAGGGGCAAAAGCAAGACCCCAATCTGCTTCTCTCGCTTCTCCCGGCCCGTTCACTTCGCAACCCATTATAGCCACTTTACCAACTATTTTTATTTTCCTCTCTTTTACTTTCCGCTTGAAATCTCGGGTTAAGGCTACTACATCTCCTTTTCTTCGAGCACAGGTAGGGCAGGAAATTATCTCCAATCCTTTAGATCTCAACTTCAAGGCTTCTAAAATACTCCAGGCTACCCGGGTCTCCGAGACAGGATCAGGAGCAGTTAAAGAAACCCGAATATTATTTCCTATTCCTTCTCGCAAGATAATCCCTAAAGCGATGGAAGATTTTACAATCCCTTCTTCTCCCTCTCCTGCCTCAGTTAGCCCTACATGTAAAGGATAAGAAAAGGCTCGACTCAATTTATCATATATAGCAATGGTTTCCTCTATATCAGTAGACTTGGCAGAAAGGATTATATTTCTAAAGTTATTTTTCTCCGTAATAGATATTAATTCTTCTACACTATCAAAAAGTGCTTCCACTCGATTTTTTTCCCGATAGTGGAGAGGAAGAGAACCAGTATTAGCTCCTATGCGAAGAGCCAGGTTTTTATCATGTAATACTTTTATTAACTCCTCCAGCTTTTCCTTATTACCCGCTGTTCCCGGGTTTACTCTTACCGCATCTATTCCTAACTGAGCTGCTTTTATTCCTAATTCTAAATTGAAATGAACATCGGCTATTAAGGGAAGGTCCACTTGTTTTTTAATCTGAGAAAGACCGAAAAGAGATTCTTCATCAGGCACAGCTAAACGAAAAATCTCGCAACCTTCTTCTTGAGCTTCTCTTATTTCTCTTATGCTTTCTCTAATTTTAGCGGGATTCTCTCTCCCCATGGCTTCGACCCAGATGGGGTTTTTGCCTCCCACTTTTATTTTACCCAGGGGGATCTCTTTAGTATTTTCTCTTCTCATTTCCCCGCTACTATCCTCATAATATCCTGATAAGTAACAAAAATGGCTAAAGAAAAAATCAAGATTATTCCGATAAAGTAAACCCAACCTACTTTTTCTGGCTCAAGAGGTTTACCTCGGATCTTTTCGTAGAGAAAAAGCAAGAGGTACCCTCCATCTAAAACGGGTATAGGCAAGAGATTAAAAAGAGCCAAAGACACACTGACCACTGCAGAAAACATAAGAAGGTTCAAAAAGCCTAACTGAGCCGCTTGTCCAGCTATCTGGGCTATTCCCAGAGGCCCTGCCATTTCGGCTGGTATTTTTCCCAAGATGACATAAAGCAAACCCAGGGCAGTTAGAACAAACCAACTAATTGTTGTTTTAGCACTATGAAACAAAGTTAAGAAGGGATTTAACCTTTTATTTTCTATTCCAAAAACCACTTGAATAAGTGCTCGTTTTTCTGTTTCATTCCACTCCGGGATAACTTTAAGTATCATTTCTTCCTCTCCCCTTTTTACAGTTAATTCTATTTCTTCTCCAGGGTGGGAAGAAATAATACTGACTACCTCATCCAGGTTGGAAGCAGATCTCCCGTTAACTGCTAAAATTACATCTCCTACTTTTATTCCTGCTCGGTCCGCCGGGCCTCCCGCTACCACTTCCTGTACTTTTAGGTTACCAGCGGGAATTCCTGTCACGCTGAAAACGATAAACAGCAAGACTATGGAAAGAACTATATTCATAATAGGGCCAGCTGCTACGATAAGGCTTCGTTGCCACAGAGGTTTATGGTCAAATCTTTTCTCTGGAGGAATGCTGACTTCTTCATATCCCTCAATGACGTTTCCCTCCATTCCCCCCATTTTTACGAACCCCCCCAGAGGGATGAGACGAATAGAAAATTCGGTTTCTCCACTTTTAAAAGATACCAGTTTGGGACCATAGCCTATGGCAAAGCTCAGAACTTGTACTCCACACCACTTAGCCATGATGAAATGTCCAAATTCGTGAACTATTATTAATAGACTGATGACAAAGATAAAAGCTAATATAGTTATTATCATTGAATATTCTTTCTTTCTAAAATTAACATTTGGGCTAACTTATAGCCCTGGTAGTAGATGGCTTTCACTTCTTCTAAGCTTTCTGGAGGCTTCACTTCTTGTTCTAAAATTTTTTCCAGAATAAGAGGTATATCTCCAAAACAAATTTCTCGGGAGAGAAAGGCGCTCACCAGAGCTTCATCAGCTCCACAAAAAAGCGCTGGATAACCCTTTCCTCTTCTACCCGCTTCTTTGGCTAAGTAAAAACCGAGAAATTTTTCTGGCACAGGATAGTCAAAGCTCAAAGACTTAATTTGAGAGAAGTCTAAACTTTGAAAGGGATTCGTCTCTCTCTTTTTCCCGGAGATAGCATTTAGAACAACCGACCTCATATCCGGGGGAGAAAGCAAAGCTAAGGAAAACCCGTCTTTCAATTCCACCAGAGCATGAATAAAACTTTCTCTTTGTATCGCTACTTCTATCTCTTCTGAACTGAACCCAAAGAGCGCAGAAGCTTCAATTACTTCTAACCCCTTATTTATCAGATTAGCAGAATCAATGGTAATTTTAACTCCCATTTTCCAGTTGGGATGAGACAAAGCCATTTCTGGAGTGATATCATCCCAACTCCCCTGCCATTCATAGAATGCTCCTCCTGAAGCAGTTAAATAGACCCGGGAAACTTCTTCCCTTTCAACCCCCTTTAGTATTTGCCATAGAGCGTTATGTTCACTATCCAGAGGAATTAGATTTTCTCGCCCTTTAAGAAGGTGAGATTTTAATTCCCCGGTTAAAATGATGATTTCCTTGCTGGCAACCCACAAGATACGGGATGTATCAATAAGTTTCCAAAACAAATCTAAGAATTCTATTCCACTCGCAGCGAAGAAAACCCCTTCTACTTCCTGAAGAATAACTTTTTCTAAGAGGTTGTAATCGGTTATCAAGGTGGTAGATGAATTTGCCCAGAGACTTTTTCTACCCCGGGGATTAAAAGCATAAGAAACATTTAATTCTTGGGCTTGTTCTCTCAATCTTTCTTCTTTGGAATATCCGGATAGAAGGATAACCTCAAAGTCCTTTCTTTTTTCTAAAACTTCTAATATTTGTTCCCCCAGATAACCAGTAGAACCTAAGATGGCTACTTTCATCTTCATCATCCTCCCCAAGATAACCTCAAAAGATAAACTAAAGGCCCAACCAGGAAAAAAGAGTCAAAACGATCTAAAATCCCACCATGTCCGGGCAAAAAACTACCAGAATCTTTCACTCCTGCTCTTCTTTTCAGCGCTGACTCCCAGATATCTCCTAAGAAAGAAACCAGGGCTATCAAAAATCCGGTCAAAAGTCCCTGAGATAGAGAAAAAGAAATAGAGGGAGCAGTAAGAACTAATCCCATAATGGTTGCTGCCCCTATCCCTCCTGCTAAACCTTCCCAGCTCTTTCCTGGAC
>FZPS01000065.1_pt636 | contig 21210 bp, 9 predicted proteins | sample 1817821 | NCBI WGS metagenome assembly FZPS01 (sample SAMEA104158645, study PRJEB21678) | metagenome | place: Germany | collected 2015-04-21 | reverse complement strand
CCCGGCAGGGTGAATCAATCCTTCTGTTCTTGAGGGGTGGGGGAGGGTGTGCCGGTCAGAGCTGGAAACCGCATAGCCCGGGGTGCTCCGGGCCCGGGTCCTGTTCTGCCACGGTGACCTCGATCTGGTCTGAGTAGAGCCCGAGCCCCTCAAGTGCGGAGAAGAGTGCTCTCTCCCCGGTGTTGTTCGTCTCGCTTAAGTGGGCAAGCATCGCCATATGGATGTGGCCGGCGAGCCTCTGCAGGCACCGGGCGGCATCCGGGTTTGAGAGGTGCCCGCGGTTTGAGCGTATCCTGCTCTTCAGGAATGCCGGGTAGGGGCCGTCTTCAAGCATGCGGGGGCAGTGGTTGCTCTCCAGGAGGACGGCGTCGCAGGATGCGAGTCTGTCGAATATGGTCGCCGTGATGGTGCCGGTATCGGTGCAGTACCCGACGCGGAGATCACCCTCAGCGACGCAGAATCCGCAGGGCTCCCGGGCATCGTGGGAGGTTGCAAAGGGTTCGACCAGGAAGTCACCCACAGGGAACGGCTCATCATACCTGCACCGCCGGATATCGATCGGTTTGCGCCCGCATTTTTTTAGAAGTTCCTCGGCCGTCCCCGCCGTCGCGTAGACAGGGACGTTGAGGTGACGTGCCAGGACATCGACCCCCTTTATGTGGTCGGTGTGCTCGTGTGTGACGAGGATCGCCTCGATCATCGATGGATCCTCACCGACGCCTGCGAGGCGGCGGAGGATCTCCCGCCTGGAGAGCCCCGCGTCGATGAGGAGCGAGCCCCTCCCCCCCCGGATGCAGGTGCAGTTTCCCCTGCTCCCGCTGGCGAGGGCTGTCAGCTTCATGGTAGAAATGGTGGGTGCTGTGGATATATAAGACCGGGGAAGGGGTCATCGCGGGGAAAAGCCTTGTGGATCGGGATACCAGTACCTGGTGAGTGGGCATGAGCGAAAAGAGCGGCTCCTGGAAGGATGAGATCTACCGGATCCTCCCCGGTCTCGGGGATGGCCGGGCACGCATCGATCATCCGGTGATCCGGGATCTTGTCAATACCTACCTCGTCAGGTCGCTTGACGGGACGGCGCTCCGGTTCAGCATACCGGTCCTGCTCGCGGCGCCGGTGATCGCGCCCGGTCCCGGCAGTGATGGGGCGGCCGGCGTCGTCATCGACGCGATCAAGGCGGCGGTTCACGGTGAACGGGGTCTCGGCCCGATAGCGGGGATCGGGACCGAGCACCCCCGCCACTGCCTGCAGAACATCGAACCGGTCACGCTGATAGCGTCGAGGAGCGCCATCGGCACCGATCTCTGGCGGCCGGACCACGGAAACCGGGTGGATGGTGGTGGCGTCCATCTCACCGTCAGGGGCGCCCTCCCGTACCCGGGCGCGCCCACACCGGCACGCACCCGTGGTATTGAGGAGGATTTCCAGGCTCTCCTCGGTGCGCTGGACCGCGTCGTGAGCCGGGTGCCTGCCCGGGATATCGCCGCGGCGCGGGCCCTCTCCATCGACCAGAAGGAACTCCGGCGCGCCCTTCCTGGCATCGGGCTCGTCTCGTTCATAGCCGATGGCACGCGACCGGCCCGCCGGTTCACCCATCTCCGGTGCCACCACCGCATCGCCGGGCCGAAGGAGGGGGTGCATGTGCCGTTCCGGTGCCCGCAAGATCTCGATCCGGTCGAGGTCGAGCTCGCCGGGAGCGGCAGGGTCGTGACCGGTCTCGGGATCCGGCGGCGGGAGGTCTTCGCCATAGCGGGCTCAAACGCCGAGGGGAAGAGCACCCTCCTCCACGCGGTCATCGCCGGGCAGGATGACCACGCCGCCGGGGACGGACGGGAGCTCCTGGTCAGCGTCAACGGGGTTGCCCGGGCGGATGCGGGTGAGCGGGGCCTCTTCGGGGCGGATGTCAGCCTCTTCTTCTCCCGCCTCCCTCCCGGCGTCGGAGGGGATCCGGCAGCGGCCTTCGGCCAGGGAAGCGGATCGCTTGTCATGGCCCACGAGATCCAGACCGCGCTCCGGGCCAGGGCGCCGCTCCTCATACTCGATGAAGACCGGGCCGCGACCAACCTCCTGGTGCCGGGCTGCCTCCAGGGCGACGAGGTGACGCCGCTTGCAACCCTGCTTGCCACACGGCGCGAGGCCCTCGGGGAGACGACGATCCTCTTTGCTGCCTCGTCGCTCGATGTGCTCATCGCCCAGGCGGACCGGATCATGCGCCTCTCCGATCACGAGACCGGGGCGCTCGACCGCCGGGAATTTCGACGGCGTCTGGATCACTACCTCGCCGGTGTGCGGGAGCACCTTGCGGAGGGGGGGTGATGCTGTCCGGACCTCATACGAAGGGACTGTTACGAGAAAGAGCCGGATATAAGACGCAATCTGGGCCAGGGGTGAGCAGCAGCCCCGCGATGGTTTCACTAACTATATCATACAGGACCTGCCATTTTTGTTCCAGGTGGGTTCGATGTCTTCCGATCTGACTTTTATCTTGAACGAGGAGGGGCATACCCTGCTCGATCGCTTCAAGAAGCTCATCAGGGGCACCGCGTCCTTTGACTGCCTGGCAGGATATTTTTACTCAAGTGGGTTTTACGCCCTCTCGGGTGCCCTGGAGAAGACTGAGAAGATCAGGATCCTCATCGGGATCAGCACGGACAGGGCGACATACGACCTCATCCAGACTGCATCGTTCAAGGGGCTCCAGGAGCCTCTCTTCTCCAGCAGAGACATCAAAAGCCAGTACTCGGAGCTGGTCCAGGAGGAACTTGAGCAGTCAGAAGACACCCCTGACACCGAGAGGGGTGTCCGGACGTTCATCGAGTGGCTGAGGAGCGGGAGGCTTGAGATCCGCGTCTATCCCTCCAGGAAGGTCCACGCAAAACTCTACATCATGACGTTCCACGAGGATGACCGGGATACGGGGCGTGTCATCACCGGTTCGAGCAACTTCTCCCGGTCGGGACTGGAGGATAACCTGGAGTTTAACGTTGAGCTCCAGAGGGATGGGGATTACAGATATGCGCTCAGCAAGTTCAACGAACTCTGGGCGGATGCGGTCGACGTCTCTGAAGAGTATGTGGAGACGATACAGACCCGGACGTGGATCAACGACTCCATCACCCCGTACGAACTCTACCTGAAGTTCCTCTATGAGTACCTCAAGGAGAAGATCAACCTCGATAGGCTGGAGACCGGGGATGAGTACATCCCTGAGGGGTTCATGGACCTGCAGTACCAGAGGGATGCCGTGCAGGATGCGAAGATCAAGCTCGAGGAGTACGGCGGTGTCTTCATATCCGACGTGGTCGGCCTCGGGAAGACGTACATAGCAACCCTCCTCGCGCAGCAGCTCGACGGAAGGACGCTCGTTCTTGCGCCCCCTGTCCTGATCGACCGGGATAACCCGGGCTCATGGCCGAACGTCTTCCTCGACTTCGGTGTTCGCCAGGCAGATTTTGAATCGATCGGAAAACTGGATCGCATCCTTGAGAGGGGGACTGAGAGGTACAAGAACGTGATCATCGACGAGGCGCACCGGTTCCGAAACGAGATGACGCAGAGCTACGAGAGCCTCTACCGGATCTGCAGGGGGAAGCGGGTCGTCCTTGTGACGGCGACACCCCTCAACAACTCGCCGGACGACATTTTGAGCCAGATAAAACTCTTCCAGAACGCTAGAAAGTCCACCCTCCCGAACCCGAAGGTCCGCAATCTCCAGAGGTACTTTGGTGCCCTCCAGAAGCGGCTCGACGGGCTGGACCGGCAGCGGGATCGTGAGGAGTACATGAGGGTCGTGAAGGAGAACGCCGAGGATATTCGGGAGAACGTGCTCCAGTACCTGATGGTCCGGCGCACGCGGGCGAGCATCGCCGCATACTATGCCGGGGACCTCAGGCGGCAGAACCTCAGGTTTCCCGAGGTTGAGGATCCTCAGGCGGTGTACTACCACTTCGACGCACAGACGGACTCGGTCTTTTTGGAGTCGATCGATCTCATCGTGAACAGATTCAAGTACTCCCGCTATACGCCGCTCCTCTACCTGAAGAAGGGCGTCGAGCAGCCTGTGGAGCTCGCCCAGAAGAACATGATGAAGTTCATGAAGATCCTCCTCCTGAAGAGACTGGAGAGCAGCTTTTTCGCATTCCGGATGTCTGTTGAGCGGTTTATCGGGTATTATGAGGTCTTCATCAGGGAGGTCAGGAAGGGGAACGTCTACATGAGTAAGACGCACATGAACAAGATCTTTGACCTCCTCGAACAGGATAACGTGGAGAGGGTCGCCTCTCTCATCGAGGACAAAAAGGCTTACTGCCTGCCAGTATCTGATTTTACCGGAGAGTATCTGGAGGATCTCGAGTATGACCTGAAGATCCTCAAGCGTTTACGGTCGCTCTGGAGGACCGTCGACGAAGATCCGAAGCTCGATGCGTTCATCGAGCTGCTCGCGGCTGATCCCAGACTGGTGGACAGAAAGTGTATCATATTCACCGAAGCGAAGGAGACGGCGGACTATATCACCGGTGCGCTACAGGAGCGGTTTGGCGATTGTGTCATCGAGTACCACGGGTCGTCTTCGGAGGCTGACCGGCGCGCTATCATCGAGAACTTCGATGCGAAGGCCAGGCATCCCCGGGACGACTACCGGATTCTGGTGACGACGGAGGTCCTCTCTGAAGGGGTGAACCTTCACCGCTCCAACGTGGTGATCAACTACGACATCCCCTGGAACCCGACGCGGATGATGCAGCGGGTCGGTCGCATCAACCGGGTGGATACGAAGTTTGATACGATCCACATCTTCAACTTCTTCCCCGCAGGGCAGATCAACGAGTTGATAAGTCTCCAGGAGGCTGCCGAGGCAAAGATTGCAGCGTTCATCGAGATGCTCGGAAACGATGCCCCCCTCCTGACGGATGAGGAGGTGAAGTCCCATGATCTCTTTGTGAAGCTGACATCGAGGGAGACGATCACGGGCGAGGACGCGGAGGAGGATCTCGAACTCGGCTACCTGACGCTCCTCCGGGAGATACGCGACTCCGATCCGTCTCTCTTTGAAAGGATTAAGCGGCTCCCGAAGAAGGCGAGGTGTGGCCGGGCATCGGGGGGGTCCGGGAGCAGCCTGGTCACCTTCTTCAGGCGGGGCAAACTCCGGAAGATCTTTCGGACCAGAGGCGGTGGCTATGGGGCCGGTGCTGAGGAGGTGGATTTCCTGCAGGCCGCAGAGGTCCTGAGGGCGGATGCATCGGCGGTGAAGCATGCCATCGGACCTGATTTCTACCGGTTGCTGGAGTCCAACAAGGCCGCCTTCGAGGATCTGTTTGAGATCGAAAGGACCATCGCAGCCTCGTCCGGCAGGAGGGGGGGCGAGGCCAGACTCACCCGGATACTCAGGGCAATCCAGCACGCACCGGAGTTTACGGATGAGGATGAGGAGTATGTGAGGGGGATCCTCGACCTGATCGATGACGGGGCGCTCCCGAAGACGACCATCGGGAGAGTCCTCAAGGAGATCGAGTATACACCGGAGCCTCTCGGGATACTCGCAAGGTTGCGATCTGGTATATCCGAAGAGTTCTTCCGCCCGGCGTTCGGGCCGGTCGAGATCGCCGGGCCGAGAGAGGTCATCCTCTCCGGGTATTTTGCAGGAGGTGATTCCGCATGAATGAAGAGGAGATCGTCAGAACCATAGATGGGGTCTTCAAGAGCGCCTTCAACCCGGGCCGGTACATGGGGTTTATTCAGGAGATCTTCAGCGAGTTTCAGGTGTTCCCCCAGCGGTTGCCGATCTGGCGGGAGTTCAAAGATTACATCGATGAAGCCTACAGCGTCGGGACCTATTTTGACGGGAGGCATACCGTCGCGGTGCTCTATGTCGGGCTGATCCGGTCGACCTCCCGTGACCGTGCAAGGACGATGCAACGGAACTACATCGCAAAGTTCCTCAACAATGAAGGAAGAGATGCGGCCCTGGTCGCGTTTTATGGCGATGATCACGAGGACTGGCGTTTCTCGTTTGTCCGGCTCGAGTATGCGCTCGAGACCGATGACGACGGGAGGATACGTACGAGCGTGAAGCTGACGCCTGCACGCCGGTTCTCATACCTTGTGGGGAAGAACGAGCCGAACCATACCTGCCGCAAGCGGCTCCTCAACCTCATCAGGGAGAAGGGCGGACACCCGGTCCTTGCAGATATCGAGGACTGTTTCAGCGTCGAGAACGTCACCGACGAGTTCTTCGCGAAGTACGAGGACTGCTACCTCACCCTGAAGGAGTCGCTTGAGCGGGCGCTTGAAGCGGATCCTGTCTCCAGGACGGAGTTTGAGGAGAAGGGTATATCCAGGATCGATTTCTCAAAGAAACTCCTCGGCCAGATAGTCTTCCTCTACTTCCTCCAGAAGAAGGGGTGGCTCGGGGTGAAGCGGGATCCCGGGACCGGGCGGTTCCAGGAGTGGGGCACGGGGCCGAAGGACTTCATGCGCCGCCTGTATGACGGGAAGATTGTGCCCTACGAGAACTTCTTCAACGATATACTTGAACCGCTCTTCTACGAGGCGCTGGCTGAGGATCGTTCCGTAAACGAGGATTATTACAGCAGGTTCAGGTGCAAGATCCCGTTCTTGAACGGTGGTCTCTTTGAACCCATCCAGAACTACAACTGGGTCAGCACCGATCTGCGGATAGAAAACGACGTCTTCGGAGGTATCCTGGAGGCGTTTGATGAGTTCAACTTCACCATCAAAGAGGATGAGCCCCTGGAGCGGGAGGTGGCGGTCGACCCGGAGATGCTCGGGAAGGTCTTTGAGAACCTCCTCGATGTGACCGACCGTAAGTCAAAGGGAGCGTTCTACACCCCACGTGATATTGTGCACTATATGTGTCAGCAGAGCCTGATCGGCTACCTTGCGAACCACACGAGCATCCCCCGCGAGGATCTGGAACGGTTCATCAGGCGCGGTGATGTCGCCCTCGGTATGACCATCCACATGCAGGGGAACGGAGGCCGGGATGAAGCGTGGGCCCGTGATGCACGGTTTACCCTGCCTGAGTCTATCCGGAACCATTATGCTGAGATCGATGGATTGCTCTGCTCGATCAGGGTGGTTGACCCGGCGGTGGGTTCAGGTGCGTTCCCGGTGGGTATGATGAACGAGATCGTGAAGGCCCGCTCGATCCTGACGCCGTTCTTCGCCCGGGAGGGTGGGGATCGGTCGGTGTATGAGCTGAAGCGGCAGGCGATCGAGCATTCCCTCTACGGTGTGGATATCGACTCATCAGCGGTGGATATCACCAAACTCCGGTTCTGGCTCTCCCTGATCGTGGACGAGGAGAATATCGAGACGATCCGACCGCTCCCGAACCTCGATCACCGGATCATGTGCGGGGACAGCCTTGTGGACGAGTTTGAGGGGGTCCGTCTCTTTGATGAGGGGTTGCTCGGCGATCCCGGGGACGATCCGGAGATCCTGACGGCGCCTATCGATGCCCGGATAGAGGAGCTCGGGGAGGAGCTGCACCGGATTCTCACAGGTGCCGGGGAGGGAGATTCGGCGCGGATACGGCGCGAGATCGCGCGGCTGGAGAGGAAGCGAAAAGAGGTTCTCGCAGGTCCGAGGTCCACCGCACGGCAGGTGACGTTTGACCAGGCGGCATCCCTCCGCGTCAGGGAATCGCGGCGAAAGCTCCGGGAGCTGAAGCGGTACCAGCGGCTCTTCTTCAACGAGCAGAGCCGTGCGAGGAAGAACGAGTACCGGGATGCCATCGAGCGATTGGAGTGGGACCTCATCGAGGAGACCCTGAAAGAGGCGGGCAACACCGATGCCTGCAGGGACCTTGTCCTGTACCGGAAGAACAGGGCAAAGCCGTTCTTCCTCTGGAAGCTCTACTTCTCGGAGGCCTTCCTGCACCCGAACCCCGGGTTCGATGTGGTGATCGCAAATCCGCCGTATGTGCGCCAGGAGAGCATCAAGGAGCAGAAGGCCTATTTCAAGGACCATTACCGCGTGTACCAGGGCACCGCTGACCTGTATGTGTACTTCGTTGAGCGGGGGGTGAGCCTGCTCGCATCCGGCGGGGTGTTCACCTACATCCTGCCGAACAAGTGGATGCGGGCAAACTATGGGAGACCCCTGCGGGCGTGGCTCAAAGAGCAGCGCATCGAGGAGATCATCGACTTCGGCGACCTCCCGGTCTTCACGAGCGCGACGACCTACCCCTGCATCCTCCGGATCGGGGCGGGGCCTCCCCGCGAGCGGTTCGACGCCGTGCAGGTGGAGACCCTCGACTACACCGACCTCACGGATTACGTGAAGGCGCACTCATACCCGGTGAACCAGACCTACCTCGATGATGGGGGGTGGCCCCTGGTCGATGAGAGGACGCAGGCGCTCCTTGAGAAGGTTAAGGCCGCCGGGGTGCCCCTGGGGGAGTATGTGGATGGAAAGATCTACTACGGTATAAAGACCGGGTTGAACAAGGCTTTCGTGATCGATGAGGAGACGAGGGCGCGGTTGATCGCCGAGGACCCGAAGAGCGCGGAGGTCATCAGGCCGTTCCTGGCGGGGAGGGAGGTCAAGAGGTATCTTACACCATCTCCCACCAGATACCTGATACTGTTCGAAAAAGGGTGGACGAATCGGAACTCAGGGAGTACACCTGATAAGTGGAACTGGTTAAAAAGTACTTATCCGGCGATCGCATCGCATCTTGAGCCCTTCACAGAGAGTGGTGAAAAAAGATACGATAAGGGCGATTATTGGTGGGAGTTGCGGGCGTGTGACTACTACCAGGAGTTTGAGAAACCGAAGATCATTGTTCCCGCGATAGTCCGAAAGGGATCTTATGCCTATGATGAGAGGTCAGCTTACTCCAATGATAAAACATCCATAATTCCATGCTCTGACATCTACTTGCTTGGAATACTCAATTCAAAAGTCGCTGATTTCGTTGTCCATCTTATTTCTTCGACGAAGCGGGGAGGTTACTACGAGTACAAGCCAATGTACATCTCTCAAATCCCAATCCGCCCCATCGACCCCGCCAGCCCCTCCGACGTCGCCCGCCGGGACCGCATCGTCGCCCTGGTCGAGAGCCTCCTTGCGATGAACAGGGCGCTCGCCGGGGAGATCTCACCAGAAGAGCGGGTGCGGCTGGAAGCGGCGTGCGGAGAGGCCGATGCCGAGATCGACCGGATCGTGTATGCCCTCTACGGACTCACCGATGAAGAGATAGCGATCGTGGAAGGCGAAGGGAAGCAGATGTCTCTGTCAGAGATGAGCTAAATGTGACACGAAATGTGACAATCACATTCCTGTCACATTCTTTTACCGTGGCTATTCAGGGCACCCGGTGAGTCATCGCCGGCATGGAAGATGCCCTGAATAGTTACTTGCGCGGTATGAAGGGTTATTCAGACCTGGATGCCGGCCCGGGCAAGTGCTTCCTTGATGGAGACGAGTTCCTTCCTGATATCCCCAAATTCATCGTCAGGGTGCTTCTTCGTGTCGCCCCGGAGCCCGACAACTTCTTCTTTGATGTCTCTCGTGATCTGGAGGGTCTGGTCCTGCTTGTCTAGCATCTGGTCGAGTTTCATATCCATGCTATGCATCACGTTTCCGGTGTAATCTATCCGCTCGAATATCTCTTCCTGGATATCCCCCCGGACGATCTCAAAAGAGCTGTACTCCCCTGTGGCCTTCTCCCAGTTGATGATGAATGATTTGACCTCCACGGGTCTCTGTATGATATTGATCTCCTGTATAAGATTCTGAAGGTCTTTCTCGCTCCCTTCCGCAACGATCTCGACATCCCCGTTATCAAGGTTCCTTACATATCCTGAGATATCCCGCCCGAACGTCGCATTGTACACATGCTCCCGATAGCTGACCCGCTGAACTCGTCCTCGTGCGATAGCTACAAGTCGCTTCATTTGATTTTTTACTCTGTGGGGGGGTCATAAATAGGTAACTGTTCAGGGCTCCCGGTGAGTCACCGCCGGCATGAAGGGCGCCCTGAATAGTTACCTTTTTCACACCATTTCGTTTTCACGCTCAATATTCCTGCAGAGCACCTTCAACATCTCAATACGGTTGCTCTGGATTGAGATGTCTTCGGCGATCATGTATTCAATCCCCTGACATGCCTGATCCAGGTGCTCTCGGTACGCTTCGGTGAAGTACCCCAGGTCAGTCAGGGCACAGAGAAGTTCCGCCTGGTTGTTAGATCGGGCATGGATGAGAGCAAGCTCCGCGGTTACCCTCACCAGTCTCTGCGTCAGGCGCCTGATCTCATCGGGTCTCGAGCTGGTCAGGAGGCTCTCTTTTAGCTCTTCGGCCACCCTGTCAAGGGTAAGCGATTCAAGATCTGAGAGAGCATTAAGTGCATCGACAAACTCTTCAACGGACTGGAAGCGATCCTCCTTCTTTCTAGCAATAAGTTTCTTGAAGATACCGTCGTACAGCCTGAGGGTCGGATCATGAACCGAAGGGAGAAGTATCCGGGTGTTGCCCGACAGGATCATGCCGAAGAGAGCCGTGGGCGACGACCCTTCGTAGGGCATTTTACCGGTCAGCAGCTCATAGAAGATCATACCGAGGAGGTAGATGTCCGTCCTTGCATCGGGTTTCCCGAACGTCGCCGGATCAATCTGTTCTGGCGCGGCATAGAGCGGGCTGAAACCAACCTGCATGGAAAGGGAGCTCCTCGCCCCGATCTTGGCAAGCCCGAAGTCGGTGATCTTCGGGCTGCCCTCATCATCAAGCAGAATATTCTGGGGCTTGAGATCCAGGTGGTAGATACCTTTGTTGTGGGCATGGATCAGGCCATCGGCGATTTGCCGGGCGAAGTTAAATGCCAGTGGTAAAGGGATAGGTTTTGGGAGATTGACCAACCCCTCAACGTGTATATCCCCTTCAGTGTATCCGCTGACATATTCCATCTCGATCAGGGGCACCGGGTAGATATCCGCATGGTAGAGGGTGACGATATTCGGATGGCGAAGGTTGTACCAGGCGGCGACCTCCTTGACGAATAGGCTGCTGTTCTTCTTATCTATCAGTGGAGTTTTGACGGCCACAACCTTTCCATCGGAGCGGCGTCGTGCCTGATAGACCGTGGCAAATCCTCCCCTGCCGATAAGACGCAGCTGTTCGTACCGTGATGCGAGTGGTGGAAGCGTGTCTTTACCGGGGTCTGGTTGTGTGGTTGGTGGGGGAGGGGAAATCTCCTGAAGTTTTGTTTTCAACTCCCTGATTCGATTTTTTGCCTCATAAAGGCGTGGTTCTGCGTCGATTGCCTTCTGATAACATTCCATTGCCTGATCCAGCGCTCCGGTATTGGCATAAATATCTCCTTTCATGAGCCAGGGTTTGCCGAGACGAGAATCGAGGGTGATGGCACGGTCATAGCAGGAAAAGGCCTCAGTATAGTTGCCCATACGCTGGTGCGTGGTCCCTTTACCATACCAGGGATAGGCTGATCCTGGAGCTTTCTCAATCGCCCTATCATAACAATGAAGTGCTTCAGCATAGTCGCCCATATCTCTGAAGATGTTCCCCTTATCATACCACGGGCGATCAAGGTGGGGATTCAGGGCCAGTGCCCGATCCTGACACTCAATGGCCTCTGTATAATTTTTCATCTTGTAGAGAGCATTTCCTTTTCCATACCACAGGTATGGATCCAATGGATCTATCAAAAGACCTGCATCATAGCAATGGATCGCTTTCTCCAGGCGCCCCTGCCCCTTGTATGTATTACCGTCTTTTCTCCACTCATAAGCGCTTTTTGCCATGGCCACCACCACATAGACAATACTCTGATTCTCCTCATGACGGAAGGTAGTGTTTCAGATTTTCTGTAATTTGTCCTGAGCCCTGTCCCCTTGCCTGATCATTCCTCTTCCATGGACAAATACTTTCTTCCGGCAATCCACTCCCCGTTGATGTCCATCAGGATGGAGCCGGCCAACCGGAGGAGCGATTCATTATTCGGGAATACCCCTGCCACCCTGGTTCTCCGCTTCAATTCGGTAGAATTCTAAGTTGTTGCTGGTATCATTTCTACCAGAATATTCAGCCATCTTTCTATCGTACAAGGTATGTTCTCGTCACGTCCCGCCGTCGGTGTTACAGTCCAGTGATCTGTCAGAACCCGGAATGTGACCCCTTCTTGATCGGGGATGGAAAAGATCCTGTCAAGAATGGCAGAGATTCTGCGGGAAGTCAGCAATATTTCTGCAAAGCATCGCCGGACCCATTTTTATCGAGGCGAAGGATACTCCCCTCTGACTCTTCTCCGGGCGGCGGTCCCGGGTCACCTCCTCCGCGCACCCTGCCGTGGGGCATCAGAAACGCCTCCGCCGCCGGCCCACGCGGAGGTGCAGAGGGGATTCTGCTGAGGGGATCGCGGTGAGATGAGCTGCTACCGGGAGAATAGGGGGCCTGTGCGCCCGATCCCTGCAATAAGTAAATATAAAGGGTGAACCGGGCCCTGATCTCATCCCGGCGCCTGAAAATCTGCACCGACCGCGCCTGGCGGCCACGTTCGACCATGTGACGGTTTTTTATGGAATAACTATAAAGTTAATCTCAAAAAGTTAAGTTAACATGATCAACTAAATACAAGATTTATATATACGTATAGCACTACTTTTAAATGTTCGTTGAGTCAGCGGACTACTCAGAGAGAGTATTAAGAAAATTTGGTGATTCTGTGAGTCGTTTTGGGAAAGGAATTCAGTATGTTCTGTTCATACTGATGATATGCCTGGTGCTGGCACTGCCAGCAGCGGCAACGGAAGCACTCGACGGTACGAGTGCGAACCAGATGGGGGACATCGTAAATGATACAATCCACCCCATAACGACATCTTCTGCAATTTTTCCAGAAGATGTGACTGCAGAGCCCACGGAATATCTGCCTGAGCCATCAGCACAGGCTCTGGGGATGCAGACCTCAGAGCCGGTGGTGCTCTTTGACGGCACAGTCGCACTGACGGAGGGGACGTTTGAGTGTGAGGCCTCCGGGACCACCTACACCGTTCCGAACAACACCCCGCTTGGGGCTCTCCAGGCTGTGGCGGAGCGCCGGGGTTTCACGTATGCGGTCACCGATAAGAAGTGGGAAGCATCTGAAGTCCTCCTGCTCGATGACATCGGCGAATACGTGTATGTAAAGAAAGGGCCCGAATGGGCCTGCTACGTCAACGGCGACAAGAAAGACGGGTATTCTGGCCGCGATTACGGCCTCAACGTCATAGAGCTCGCCGAAGGCGATGAGATCGTCTTCTGCTACGGCGAGGACCCGAAACCGGATGACGCAGAGGTCCTCATCAGGATCACCGTGGGCGTGGACTCCGCGGGGCCGGTGATACTCTTTGACGGCACAGTCGCACTGACGGAGGGGACGTTTGAGTGTGAGGCCTCCGGGACCACCTACACCGTTCCGAACAACACCCCGCTCGGAGCACTCCAGGCTGTGGCGGAGCGCCGGGGTTTCACGTATGCGGTCACCGATAAGAAGTGGGAAGCATCTGAAGTCCTCCTGCTCGATGACATCGGCGAATACGTGTATGTAAAGAAAGGGCCCGAATGGGCCTGCTACGTCAACGGCGACAAGAAAGACGGGTATTCTGGCCGCGATTACGGCCTCAACGTCATAGAGCTCGCCGAAGATGATGTGGTTATCTACTGCTACGGCGAGGACCCGACACCGGATGACGCAGATGTATTGATCAGGATCGTCATGGGCCTGGAGGACTCGGATGAGACACCCGTGCAACCCACCGTCTGGCGCGTCACGCTCAAAGGTACACTGACCGAGACCGTCGACCAGAAGTACTTCGAGCAGGGGGTCGCGCAGGGGCATGTTGCCACCTACATCGATGACGACGGTGATGTCTGGACGGGTATGCCCCTCTGGTACCTCATCGGCCTCGTCGATGATGAACAGGGCCACGGGACGTTCAACGAGGCCCTCGCCGCGAAGGGCTACTCCATCAAGGTCACGTCGAACGATGGCTACTCCATCAACTTCGACAGCAAGAGCGTCGCAAAGAACGACGACATAATCGTCGCAAACACCCGCAACGGCGAGCCACTCCCGGAGACCACCGGCGAGAAGAAGAAACCCTGCTGGCCGCTCCAGATGATCGGCGAAGCTGTGAGCTCCGGCCAGAAGGTCGGCGGTGTCGCCACGATCGAGCTCGTCGGAATCCCTGATATCTCCGACGGGTGGGAGATCACACTCGTGGGTGCGTTCACCCGGACAGTCTCGCAGGATGAATTCGGGGGCTGGGCCAGATGCCATGGCAGGAGTTACACCGACTCTAAAGACCAGGTCTGGACCGGGGTCCCGCTCTGGTACCTGGTCGGTGCCGTTGATGATGTAGAGTCCGGCAGTCACTGGACGTTCAACAATGCACTGGCGGCCGAAGGCTACACCGTGCGGGTGACCGCAGGCGATGGGTTCTCCGCTACATTCGATATCGCTGATATCGCAAAGAATGGCTCATTTGTCGTTGCAAACAAGATGAATTCCGCAACACTTGAAGAGAGCGACAAGAACTGGCCGCTGAGGTTTGTCGGCCCCGGTCTCTCCGGGATGGATCAGGTCGGTAACATAGTATCGATCTCCCTCGAGGGGTTGCCGGGCGAGAGCACCGGGTCTGAGTGGGCACTCACCCTGGAGGGGCCAAAGGTCACATACGCCCTGACGAAAGAGGAGTTTGAGGACGGCGAGACATGTCCCCACCACACGAAGACCTACAACGATGGGGTCAGTACATGGACCGGCATCACGCTCAAGGCCCTCTGCGGATGGGTTGACGACGACGTCATGCACGGCTCCGGGGCGTTTGACACCATCCTCGCCCAGACAGGCTACACGGTGATCGTCTCCTCCGGCGGGGCTAGCCCTTACAGCAAGGAGTTCTCCAGCAAGGATATAGCTGCAAACCCCGATGACTACATCGTCGCAAGCAAGATCAATGGAACTCCGATCAGCGACAGTAACTACCCGCTCCGCATAGTCGGCAAGGGTGCGTCCGGGAGCCTGAGCGTCGGGAACATCCAGCGGATCCAGCTCGTCGACTTCCAGAAACCGACGGAGCCACCCTCCATCCGGATCGTCAGGTACGCCCCCGATGGTAAGACGATCGTCAATGAGACGACGAGAACCTGTGAGTGGATGAGAGAGAACCTGAAGGTCTACGGTGACCCGGACGGCATCCGCCTGCGGTTCCAGGGTCCGACGTTCGTTCCAGATGACCTCTGGAACCCGGCCGAGGACGTAAACCCCGGCAAGGTCGATGAAGTCGTGAAGGGAACCGCGATCAGGGATCTCTGTGAACTCGTGGGCGGCGTCCCCGAGGGAGGCGAGATCGAGCTCATCGCATCCGACGGCTACAAGGCCACGATCAACTACACCAACGTCTACACCCCGCTCGAACGGCAGGGAGAGGCGATCGTCGTCTGGTGGGTGGAGAGGGAGGGCTACGTTCCCGACTACCGTGACGGCCCGCGCCTCTTCTACAACGCCCCCGACGGCGTCTTCGGCGCCGACGATATGCGGACATGCCTCGCTGAAGCCTACTGGCACTACTACTGGGACTCCGGCATCCAGTATCCTTCGGCAGCCGGTGTATCCAATAAAAACATCGCAACCATCGCGATCAAACCGGGAACACGGGAGGACTGGACCCTCACCCTGACCGGAGCCATCACCGACACCATAGGCCGGTCCTACTTCGAGTCGGGTAAGGCCTGTGCCATGGCGGGCAGCCACGGAGCGACCTGGACCGACGGAGATGGCAGGGTCTGGTCAGGGATGCCGCTCTGGGTTCTCTGCGGCTGGGTCGACGACGACAACAAGCACGACTACGGAACAGATCCCTTCCGCGACGACCTCGCGGATGAGGGCTACGACGTGACCGTCATAGACTACGGCCCCGACGGTGTGAAGGGCACGGAGGACGACTTCTCATACACGTTCGACAGCTCGTTTGTCAAGCGCAACAACAACATCATCGTCGCCGATGAGATCGACGGTGCACCACTGCCAAAGGACGGCAAGAGCTGGCCATTGAAACTCGTCGGTGACGCCCTGACCTCGAACAAGCAGAAGATCGGGAGCATCGATGAGATCGTGCTGAGCGGGGATGCGATCGTCGTGGTGCCAGTGGACGGCACAGCGATTTCCCTCAAGGCTGGCTGGAACTTCGTATCGGTGCCGAAACTGCTCTCGGCCGGGAACAATACCGCTGCTATATTCGATGACGTCGATCGGAGAGATCACAGCATCTGGCGATACGATGCCGCGGTAAAGGACTGGAAGAGGGTGGAGCCGACCGATCCGATTCACCCGCTTGAGGGGTACTGGATCTACTCTGCCGGCGACATGGTGGTTCCACTTCACTTCGACACCGACGTGATCAGAACCCCGCCTGCAAAGATGCTTGCCAGGGGCTGGAACGCCGTCGGGTTCAGCGACACCGAACCGGCAACGGCGCGTGACACCCTCCTCTCGCTTGGCGATGCATGGACACAGGTTATCGGGTACGATGCCAGCGCACAGCAGTATGAAACCTCCATCATACGGGGCGGATCGGGTAACCACGTCGACACGCAGGAGATGCTGCCGATGAAGGGTTACTGGGTCTACCTGCGTGGTGAGAGTGAACTTGCCGCGATCGGGGCATAACGGAGCGGATCCATGGATATGAGGTATATCCTATCCCTCCTCATCTTCTTTTCTCTGGCTGTCACGGCAGCAGCCCTGCCGGTTCTGCCTGATGAATTCGCCGGCAGTGTCACGCTTGACGGCAGGGCCGCACCGATAGGAACCACCGTCACCGCCAGGATAGACTGGAACGAGCGGGGGACCACGATCACCACAGAGACAGGGATGTATGGACCCCTGGACTCCCCGGGTGCCCTCGCGGTCAAGGCAACTGAAGACGACCTCCGGTACACGGCATCCCCGACCATAACCTTCTGGGTGAACGGGCACAAGGCTGACCAGGAGATAGCGTTCATCGGTGGAACGGTCCGGCACCTCAACCTCTCGGCTGTCACCGGTGGGGAGGAGACTGAGCCCGTGCCGGGGGGGTCCGGCGGGAGCTCATTTGAGTTCGAGGGTGTCAGGGTCACGGATACCGGTGAAGGACAGCAGGTTGCCATCGATAGCAGGACTGTCCTCGGCAACATCACCACCAGCGAGACCGCCATCACCCTGAACAACGTGGGAGGCTGGGAGGAAGTGGTCATCTTCACGAAGGAGAAACCTCGAGGAGATACACAGATCACCGGCACCGTCGAGAGCGTCCGGGCCCGGAGCAATCCGGTCAGTATCGGAACGGCCTGGGCGCAGATCGACCTTGAGATGAGCAGGCACCCGGACTCAACCGCCCGGCTTGACACGACGATATTTGAGAAACCCGGAGCCGATGAGCAGGAGGCATTCGAAAACATTGCCTACGAGCTGGAGGGCAGGGGCGCCAGCGTCAGCATTGCGTATGTCCTGAACGTGCAGAAGACCGGCGTCGCAAACGAGGGGGATGGCGACGGTATCATCAGGGCCGCAACGATCAGGATGGCGGCCAGCCCCGGGTGGGTTGCCAGCATGGGTGGCGAAGCGAACATCACCATCCTGCGGCGTGCAGATGACGGCACGATTACCCCGCTCGATACGATCTGCGCCGGTCAGGATGCTGCCGGAAACTACATCTTCGAGGCCATATCTCCGGGCGGCCTCTCGGCGTTCGCCCTGGTTGCCGCAAAAGCACCGGATAGCAGCAGCCCCGGGCCAGGCTCCTCAACCGGTAGCGGTGGAGGGGGTTCTTCCAGAGATCCCGGGTCACAGATCGTCTATGACCCTGACGCCCCCGAGACGCATATCGGGAGCGCACCCCTGTCCACATCATCGACCGGGGTGGTTCTTGAGTCCGTGACGGTCAGGACCGCCGACGGGACCTGCGCCGTGATGATACGGGAGGGGATCACCGCCCGTGACGGGGCCGGTAAACCGCTCGGTGAGGTGACCGGCAGGAAGGTCGCTCTGGCTGACGTTCCGGCGGTTCCGCAGGGGATGACGGTCATCGCCGCCCTCGACTGCGGTCCCGCAGGCGCCTCGTTCGACCCGCCGGCCATCCTCACCTTCACCCTCTCTGCGGATGAGTGGGCGAGGATCGACAGGGGCGCCACGGCGAAGGTGATGTGGTACAGCCCGGAGACAGAGGAGTGGCAGGATATCCCCGCAACGGTGAACTCCGACACGCGGACGGTCACCGCAGAGGTCGATCACTTCAGCATCTTCGCTCTTGCATGGACCGCCGCGGAGGCGACGGCAACACCGGTATCGGTGGATACCACCCCGGCTCCAGATCAGGAACCCGGGGCTGCGTTCCCGGTCTGGATGCTGGCCGTCGTTGTCGTGCTGATCGTCGCAGGTGCAGCATTCCTTGTCATGAGGAAGAAATAATCCCTTTTTCCCGGTATAAACCATGGTTTCAGCGCACACACAAGGCGTCTCCCGACGCCTTACCATCCTCTTGCTCTGCCTTCTCCTGCCGGCGCTGGCAGCCCCGGTTGTCGCGGCACCGACGACCGAGCTCCACGTCAAAAAGATAGCAGCCGACGGGATAACCGTCCTGGGTGAAGAGACGGTCGGTTACCGCTGGCTCGAGCAAAACCTCCCGGTCCAGGGGGATGGCACGACCCACTACTACCTCCAGGGACCGGTCTTTGAGGGGGATCCCTGGAACCCGGAGGAGGATACCAATGTTCTTGAAAAAGACATGGGCGCGGTGAAGGGGACCGATCTCAGAGACATCTGCGAGCTCGTCGGTGGGATGGGTGAGGAGGATACCGTCAGGGTCAGGGCAGTAGACGGTATGTCGAAGATATTCCCGTATCGGAACGTCTACGAACCAGACCCCCGGCAGGGACCGATCGTCATCACCTGGTACCGGGCTGAAGATGGGTACGTCTCCGATTACCACTCCGGGATGCGTCTCATCTTCTTCGCAGATACATCGACCAATCCCGACGGCGTCCACGCCTTCGGGGTCTGGGATATGCACGAGTGTTTCGATGAAGAATACTGGTACTTCTTCCAGCCCAATCTCCCGACCACCACAGGTCTCTCCGTGCAGTACGTAAGCGAGATCATCATCTACAGTGAAGAGGAGGCGACCGGGAGCATCCACGTAAACTCGACCCCCCCAGAGGCCACCATCTTCATCGACGGTGACGAGACCGGCGACGAGACCCCCCGCACCATCTCCGGGATCGAGGTCGGCAGCCACTCCGTTCAGGTCGAACTGGAAGGATTCGTCCAGTCGGATGAGGAGTGGGTCACGGTCAGGGTAAACGAAGTCACGGAGGTCGAGTTCAACCTCACCGCCGAGATCGGGAGCATCGCCGTATCCTCGTTCCCGATGAACGCGAGCATCTACCTCGACGGAGAGGCGACGGGACTCTTTACCGATACGGTTCTGGAAGATGTCCCCGTCGGTGAGCGTACGATCAGACTCGTCATGCCGGGCTACCGCAACGCCACCCAGACGGTCGAGGTCGAGAAAGAGGAGTGTAGCATCCTGGATATTGTCCTCTTCTCCGAGGACGGCACCCTGCCCGGTACCGGGATGATCACCATCTCATCGGTCCCGGCGAACGCGAGCATCTACCTCGACGGAAACGTGACGGGGCTCCGGACCGACGCGATCCTGGAGGGCGTCCCGGTCGGTGCGCATACGATCGATCTCGTGATGCCCGGCTACCGGAACGCCACCAGGTCTGTCACCGTCGAGGAGGATGGGCGCACCGCCCTTGACCTGATCCTCTCCCCGGCGGATGACGTGACCGGGGCAAACACCACAGCCCGCGACGAGCCCACACCCGGGCGCCCGGCGCCAGGTAACCCCGTAAAGGCTTCTGTAGAAGCTGTTCTCTCTTTCCTGAACAGCATCCTCTCGTTCTTCGGAATAGGAGAGAGCCCAACAGTCCAGCCAGAACCGGGGGATACCCGGGCCCCTGAAGGTGATGCGCCCGCGCCGACCGATACCCCGGTGCCCCCCGCACAGACGCCGGGTGAGACACAGATCGCTAAAAATCATTCCGGCGGGCTTTACATCGGCTCCTATCCCCCGGATATGACGATCATCATCGACAACAAAAAACTGGTCTGGAAGACACCCCGGATCGTCTACGGCCTCCGTGAAGGCCTGCACACCATCAACGTCGAAGAGGGCGATCCGTCCGGGAAGAAAGAAGAATCCAGCTACCGGTTTGAGGCGCTCCGGGCCTGGGTCTACCCCGATGCGATCGCACCGGTATCCCTCGACGGCCTGACGACCCGGCGCTGGAAGACCGTCCGGATAGGCTCGGAGACCTATAAGGGCGCAAAGTTCACGGTGAACGGGTTCTACCCGGCCATCACCATCCCGGGCGGTGCTGAGGTCGAGGGTGCAAAGTCCTGGGTCACGGTTCTCTGGGGCGGAACCTACCGCTCGCACGCTATCCCCCCGGGCATCGAAGACGGTGAGACATACACGGTGGAGCCGCAGGGCGGAGATACCGTCTCGATCAGCATCCGGTCAAGCCCTGAGGGCGCTGCTGTCTTCGTCGACGGATTCCCCACAGGAGAGGTCACGCCATGCCGGGTGGATGGGCTCTCACCCGGTCAGCACCGCATACTGGTCTCACAGATCGGCTACCTCCCCGCCGAAGAGGTCATCATGATACCGGAGGGGGCCAGAACCGGGGGTGCCATCACCTGCACGCTCCGGGAGTATGTCAGCGGCGATCTCTTCATCGAGAGCACGGCCCCGGATGCGAAGATCTACCTCTATGGTCGGTATACGGGCGAAAAAGCACCGCACACCTTCCCCGGGATGAGCATAGGGACGTATGACGTCAGGCTCGTCTCCGAGAACGCCTCAAAGACCATCTATGATACACTGGTGAGGCCGGGAGAGGTGACCCGGAGCAGGGTGGTGCTTGCGGAGTGAGCGGAATGAGGCAGATCTGTGTGGCGGTCGTGCTCCTCGCACTCCTCGCCCCGGCGGCGTCGGCGGCCATCACCCGGGGCCCGTATGTCACGAACACCACCACAGGTTCGGCGACGATCGCCTGGAAGGCGGCCGAAGATGTCACGGAGGGGTGGGTTGAGTACTCCCCGGAAGGTGGTGAAGTCTGCCGTGTGGCCTCCTCCGGGGA
>FZPS01000174.1_pt70 | contig 21223 bp, 20 predicted proteins | sample 1817821 | NCBI WGS metagenome assembly FZPS01 (sample SAMEA104158645, study PRJEB21678) | metagenome | place: Germany | collected 2015-04-21 | reverse complement strand
AAGCAGACCGTCAAGCCCCATCAACATCGGCCGTTTGTTGGCGATAACGACCATGTTGAAGTTGTACGATACTTGCAGGTCAGTCTTTTTGATAAAGAAATTGCGGATGTCTTCCGGGTTAACGTCTTTGCGGATATCGACGACAATCCGCAGCCCTTCGCGGTCGGTCTCGTCGCGGATATCGAGAACGCCGTCGATATTTTCCCGCGCGCAGATATCGTTCATCCGTTTCACGAGGGCCGCTTTGTTGACGTCAAAGGGAATCTCGGTAACGACGAGCTGGTTCTTGTTTTTCCCGGGAACGATTTCCGTTTTCGCCTTGATAACGATCCGGCCGCGACCGGTCTTATACGCCTTTTTGATCCCGTCGATTCCCTGGACGATTCCGCCGGTCGGGAAATCGGGACCCTGGACGATTTCCATCAATTTGTCTAAGGAGGCGTTTTTATGTTCCAATTTATATATCACGGCGCGAATTATCTCGTCGATATTATGAGGCGGAATCTCCGTCGCGTAGCCGGCGGAAATGCCGGTCGCGCCGTTGACGAGGAGATTAGGAAATTTCGCCGGGAGCACCGTCGGCTCGTATTCCTCGTCGTCAAAATTGGGAACGAACCCGACCGTTTTTTTATTGATGTCGCGCAGGAGATACTCGCTGTATTTTGACAACCTGGCCTCGGTATAACGCATCGCCGCCGGCGGGTCGCCGTCAACGCTGCCGTTATTCCCGTGCATGTCAACGAGCGGCAGCCGCATCTTAAAATCCTGGGACAAGCGCACCATGGCGTCGTAAACCGAGGCGTCGCCGTGGGGATGGTATTTGCCGATTACGTCGCCGACGATCCGCGCCGCTTTTTTATAGGGGCGTCCGGAAAAAAGCCCCAATTTATACATTGCGTACAATATCCGCCGCTGGACGGGTTTAAGACCGTCGCGCGCGTCGGGCAAAGCCCGGTCCTGAATGATAAACTTCGAATAGCGGCCGAAACGCTCGCCGACGATAATATCGAGATCTTCCTCGATAATTTTCTCTTCGACGTATGCTTTTATCGCTTTCGCTACTTTTCTTTTCCCGGCCGGTTGCTTATTCATTAATCTCCACCTCTTCCAGCGTGAAATTATCCGTGTCTTCGAAAACGACGTTGTTTTCGATCCACTCGCGGCGCGGCGAGACCTCGTCGCCCATTAAAACATTAATTTTTTGATCGGTCTCGCTGAAATCCTCAATATTGACTTTGATTAGGGTTCTCGTCTCCGGGTTCATTGTCGTCTCCCAGAGCTGGTCGCTGTTCATCTCGCCCAATCCTTTGAAGCGTTGGATCGAGATGTTTTTATAGGCGGCGACTTTCTCCTTCAATTCCTCGTCGCTCCAAGCGTACTCGGTTCGGCCGTTGCGGTGGGTTATTTTATATAACGGCGGTAAGGCGAGATACACGTAACCTTGCTCGATTAACTCCCGCATATAACGGAAGAAAAACGTCAGAAGTAAGACCTGGATATGCGCGCCGTCGGTATCGGCGTCGGTCATAATGATGATTTTTTGGTAATTTGTCCTGGCGACATTTAAATCGCGACCGTAGCCGGCGCCGATGGCGGAAATTATCGACATTATCTCCTCGTTCTTCAAAAGCTCGTCCGGTTTCGCTTTCTCGGCGTTGATAACTTTTCCGCGGAGGGGCAGGATCGCCTGGAAGCGCCGGTCGCGACCGAGTTTCGCGCTCCCGCCGGCGGAATCGCCCTCGACGATAAAAAGCTCGTTCGTTTTCGGGTTGCGTTCCTGAACGGGGATAAGTTTCCCCGAGAGGTCGGCGGTCTTCGTTATCTTTTGCTTTAAGGCGCGCACTTCTTCCCGCGCTTTTCTTGCCGCTTCGCGGGCGCGGAAAGCGCGGATCGCGTTTTGGACTAGGGTATTGGCGATTTCTCCCTTTTCCGCAAGGAAAAATTTCAGTTTCTCGGTAACGATCGTCTCGACGGCGGTTTTCGCGTCGGCGGTGCCGAGTTTATTTTTCGTCTGTCCCTCGAACTGAAGAATATTCTCCGAGATCCGCACGGAAAGCACGGCCGTGAGCCCCTCGCGGACGTCGATTCCCTCGAGATTAGGATCCTTTTCCTTCAAAAGGCCGCGCATCCGGGCGTAATCGTTAAACGCCTTCGTGAGCGCAGATTTCAAGCCGGTCTCATGCGTGCCGCCGTCCCTGGTGCGGATGTTATTCACGAAACTCATGATGTTTTCCGAATATGTTTTCTGGCAATACTGCAGCGCGCACTCGACCTGGATGTTGAGATGATTTCCTTCCAGGTAGATCGGCTCGTGAACTGGCTGCTTATTACGGTTAATGTCTTTGATGAATTCCGAGATCCCGTCGTAAAACACGAAGACATCTTCGGCGCCGGTGCGCTCGTCGACGAGCTCGATCTTTAATCCTTTTATTAGATAGGCCGATTCTTTTAGCCGCTGCGCGCAAAGTTTATAATCGATGATGGTGGTGGAGAAAATCGTGGCGTCGGGTTTGAAATGAACCGTCGTTCCCGTTCTTTTGCTTCCGACGGAGATTTTCGGCTTCTGAATAACCGCGCCGCCTTTTTCAAAGCGTTGAAAATAAACCTTCCCGTCGCGGTGAATCGTGAGTTCCACCCACTCGCTTAAGGCGTTGACGACGCTCGCGCCGACGCCGTGCAGGCCGCCGGAAACTTTGTACGCGCCGTCGGCGTCGAACTTACCGCCGGCATGCAAGGTGCAAAAAACAACCTGCGGGGTCGGCAGGCCGGTTTTGTGCTTGCCGGTCGGGATGCCGCGGCCGTTGTCCTGGACTTCGACGGAATTGCCCTTGTGAATAGTCACGCGGATGTGATCCCCGTGACCCGAAAGCACTTCGTCGATAGCGTTATCGACGATTTCCCAGATTAACTGGTGCAGACCGCGCGCGTCGCTCGATCCGATATACATCCCCGGTCGTTTGCGAATCGCCTCCATGCTTTGTAAAACTTGGATTTTCGATTCGTCATAGACATTCTTCCTTGATTTTGTCATTCTTTTTATCCCTGGCCTTTCTTCTTATAATATATTATAGCATATATTTAACCAAAAGTAAAACATTATATTTGAAAAAATAACATATTCAATCAACATTATTGAATATATTTATAATTCTTTTTTCGCCATTTTCCGCAAATATACTTTCCGAAAATACCGATTGCATTTGAACTTTGATTATAATATAATAGTATTCAGGTGATTTGATGGCATATATTATACAATTTGGCTTGCTCGTGATTGCTTATCTTTTAGGTTCGATTCCCTGGGGGGTAGTCTTCGGAAAAATCAAGGGAATCGATATCCGCGAGCACGGAAGCAAAAATATCGGCGCCACCAATACCGGGCGCGTTCTCGGCCAACGCTATGCCATATACACATATATCCTTGACATGGTTAAAGGCGCTTTAATCGTCTTCCTCTTCCGCTTCGGGATTATTCCGATGAAGTATTGCTTGCTTGAGGAACCGTTGATATACGGTTTCGCGGCGGTTTTGGGACACACGTTTTCCGTATACCTTAAGTTCCGCGGCGGGAAAGCTGTCGCCACCGGCGGCGGCGTTATTTTCGGCTATTGTCCGTGGCTTTTGCTCGCCGGACTCGCCGTCTTTTTCCTCGCGACCTTCATAAGCAAATACGTCTCGGTCGGCTCCCTCACTTCCGCAACCTTCGCTCTCGTGATGACAGTGATTCTCGCGATCCTCGGAAGCGATCCCCTAATCCCGGAGCTCAAAATCACTTTTACCCTGCCGCTTGTCACGGCCGTGATATATGTTATTATTATTATTCGCCATAAATCAAATATTCAGCGAATAATTCGAAAAAGCGAATCAAAGGTCAGTTGGCGCCTGCCCAGGAAGCGCGATAAATAACTTATCAACTCGAAAATATCGGCAACTTCATATAAATCAAGAAACCATCAAGGAGTAAAGCTATGATTACCACATTCATGACCTTTAACATCCAAACTTGTCGCAACTACCACACGCGCGCGATCGAGGTCGATCTAATGGCGGATACGATTAAAAACACCCGAGCCGAGATTATCGGTCTAAACGAGGTGTTTGGCGACGGGCCCAACCAGGCGACGCTTATCGCCGATAAACTCGGCTACCGCCATCACTATTTCGCTCAGGCGATCGTCGCCAAAGGCCGCCCCTTCGGCAACGCGTTGATCTCGAAATACCCTTGGAAAGAGATTGAGACGATTCCGATTCCCGATCCTCCGCGCGATACCGACGAGTATTATGAAAGCCGCGTCATTATCAAGGCCCGTTTTGAAAACCCCGATTTCACCGTTATCGCCTCGCATTTTGGCCTTGCGAAAAGCGAGCAGGTCAACGCCATGAAAACGACGCTTTCTTTAATCGACGAAGTAAAAACGCCGCTCGTTTTGATGGGTGATTTTAATATCACGCCAAACGACGATAAAATCAGGCCCTTTTTTGAGCGCTTAAAGAACGCTTATGACGAAAAGATCCCCAGTTTCCCGTCGGGAGCGCCGGAAAGGCGCATCGACTATATTTTTGTCAGTCCCGATATCAAAGTCATAACGTCGGCGATCGTCGCCGCGGTCGCTTCCGACCACCTTCCTCATATCGCCGTTTTAGACATACCGGAATAAAAAAACCCCATCCATACCAGTTCAAGTTCAGTTTGGTATGGACAGGGGTTTTTATTTGGCTTGTTGCATTGACTGCATGATTTGTCTAACTTGTTTTTCCGACGGGGTCCGGCCCATTTGCTGGAACATGACGCGAATCATTTTCTCGTTAATCGGCGGGTTTTTCTCCAAGTAATTTTGGAATACTTTCCGGGAGACGAAAAAGCCGACAACGAGTCCGACAATCAAAGTCCCGAGCAAAATTAGGGTAAGTCCCCACCAGGGTAAATACACTAATAACATCGTTTCGTTCACTCCTTTAGTATTTCTATAGTTTATTTTACACTATCACGGCAAAAAATACAATCTTTATTTATAATAATGAAAACATTTTACACGTCTTATTTCAAATTTACGATTGAACTTTAAGCGCAAATATGATAAAATATATGCGAATAATAGGAGGAAAATATGCCAAGATTTATTACTGATGCATGCATAGCCTGTGGCAGTTGCGCCTCGGAATGTCCGGTGGATTGCATTAAAGAAGGCGATATTTACGTAATTGACGAAGACCAATGCATCGACTGCGGAGCTTGCGAAGAAGTATGCCCGACTGAGGCGATTGTTCAGAAATAATTTATTAAGGATTACGGTCAAGTTAAACGGCTTGGCCGTTTTTTTATGCCGGTAGATTTTTCTTATACGTATTTGCTTGCCTGCAAGTTGAACCAATACGCGTATTTTCCGTTTTGCTTCAGAAGTTCGAAATGCGATCCGCGCTCGACGATATGCCCGTCGTCAAGGACGAGGATCTTATCGGCCAGCGTCGTATTGGAAAGCCGGTGCGAAATGATGACCGCGTTTTTCCCCTTGCTTAAGTCATACAACTGCGCAAAGATACGATCCTCGGAAATGGGATCAAGCGCGGCGGAAGGTTCGTCAAGGATCATGAACTCGCTCTCCCGGAAATACGCCCGGGCCAGCCCGACCAGCTGCCACTGACCGCCCGATAAGTCTTTGCCATTATCGGCGTAATAACGGCCCAGGACACTGTCAAAACCGTCCGGCCAATCCTTGATGATGTCGGTCACGCCGCTAATATCGCTCGCCTTTTGTAATTTCCCATCATCAAACCTTTCCGCAAAATCCGAAAGCGCGATAATTTCTCTTAAGGGCAAGCAATAGGTGACATAATCCTGGAAAAGCACGCCGAACACCCGCCGGACGGCGTAGACGTCGTATTCCTTGATATCGATTCCGTCAAGTTTGATCACGCCCTTTTCCGGGTCGTAAAACCTAAACATCAGCTTGATGATCGTCGATTTTCCTGAGCCGTTCTGCCCGACGAGGGCGATTTTTTCATGCGGCTCGATAACGAATGAACAGTTCTTTAAGACATAATCTTCACAGTTGGGATAGCGGAAATAGACATTGTGGAACTCGATGCGGGGGTTGCTTCCGGGGATCCGTTTCCCGCATTGCTCGTATTCCGGTTTCATGGCAATGAATTCTTTCAGGTTTTTCAGGCGGACGTTGTTTACCATAAGCCTGTTAACGTTCGTCATTAATTCGATCGACTGCTCGCGCAGGCGGGCGACCATGGAAATGTTGTATTGCAGGTTGCCGATACCGATTTCCTTTGCGATTACGCCTTGTACTGAAAAAATAAGCATAATGAGTTCGCTCATAAAATTAAGAAGCAGGAAAAACGAGATGCGCGCGGTATGCCAGATGCCGGCCTTTGTCCTTTTCTTATATAACCGCCGCCAGATTTCCTTATAGCGACCGAGGAAGAAATCTGCCAGTTTGTTAAGCTTGATTTCAAACTGGATGTTGTTATCATAAAAGGCATTTTTATAGTAGTCCTTCTTCCGGTCATCGCGGGTCTGTGCCTCTTCCATTTCCCTCATGAAATTGGTATGCTTATTATCATAGATGAAGAAGGGGATGAGGAGGAGGATTGTCAGTACGCCGATCCAGCCATTGATCGTCGTGACGATGATGAACGTTGCGATGACGTTTATTATCGCAGAGAAAATGTTAAACACCAGCCATGCGACACTTCCCATGATTTCGAAATTACTCCGCGTAATCCGGACCTTATCGCCCATTTTGGCGGAATCAAAGAACGCCAGGTCGATCCGGGACGTTTTATCAATCATCACGTTTTCTATATACATCGTAAGGGCTACGCCGTATCTCGCCCTGACATAAATGTCGAAATTAAACAACAGATATGTAAGCAGTTTAAATGATAAATAAACGATTAACAAGATGAAAACGTCTTTCGCGTTTCCCGCAACCACGCCGTTGAGAATTCCCCGCCAGAGCCAAATCGTCGCAAGCGGTATGAATGTGGTTGAAAGCAACACGAGACACTTGAGCAGAAAGTATTTCTTCGAAGCGAGAAAACTCGTCTTAATCCCGAACCATATATTAGTCAGGGTGTTTTTTATAAATGATAAAGCTTTACGCATCGACGGCTTCCTCCTTTAGGGTGTACTTCTGCAATTGCAGATTGTATAACTTCGCATAAAGTCCATCCTGCCTGATGAGATTCTCGTGCTTACCGCTTTCGACGATCTTCCCGCCGTCAAGGACAATAATCTTATCGGCGAGTTTCGAACTGGAAATGCGGTGCGAGATGATTATTCCCGTCCGGTTTCCTGATATCTCGGCAAATTGCCGGAAGATTTTATCCTCCGCTTCCGCGTCCAGCGCCGCTGAGGGCTCATCAAGGATTATAATCGGCGCGTTTTTAAAATAAGCGCGCGACAAGGCGATTTTCTGCCATTGCCCTTTGGAGAGTTCCACGCCGTCATCAGCGAACCGCCGCGTCATGTCGGTATCCAGACCGTTTGAAAACTTCGAATACTCCTCATAAATACCTCCCAGTTTCAAAGCCTCAATGATCTCCTCGTCATCGTCGATTCCGGCTACATTCGACAGCGCCACGTTATCTCGCAATGTGAGCGGGAACTGGACAAAGTCCTGAAATAGGACGGAAAACTGCTGACGTACTTCGTCGATATCGTAATCCGACATTGGATGGTCGTTAATGAGGATTCGGCCGGATTGCGGTGTATAGAGGCCAAGCATCAACTTAACGATTGTCGTTTTACCGGAACCGTTGATACCGACGAGTGATAGCTTTTCGCCTTTCTTTAAAGTAAATGAAACGCCCTTCAACACCGGCTTATCCGTCATGGGATAAGTGAAATGGACATCTTCAAAGGTTAAGGAGTGGAATTCTTTTACAGGCATGACTTGCCCGGATTGTTTTTCGACAGGCATGGCGATGAATTGTATAAGTTTCTCTAATCTTTTTGCTCCTATGTAATAGAGGGTGAGGATTAAGTATGTGATATTTTCAAAGGCCATCGTTGCTTTGAGCGCAAAACCAATATATAACGTGGCTTCGCCTATCATTATATTCCCGGCAAGCGCCTTGCTGATGACAAAAAAGGTGAAAACAATCTCGCCGCTTCTTTTGACCAATTCTGTCACGGTTCTTACGGTAAGCTTTTTCAAATCTAACTTTCTAAGACCCTTTATGAATTTAACTTTTTCCTCGTTATATCTTTCCTTGATAGGATTCGACAGGTTGTACATCCGCACATCCTTGGCTGGCCAGGGATCCGTGAGCATCCAGCGGTAATAGCTGGATTTGCGTATATCGGGAGTCGATTTTCTCAGGAAAATGTCCATCTTTCTACCGATGTAAATCTGCGAAATAACGCCCGGGATAGTTAATGCGAGAAACAAAAGAGAATACAAATAATCAAAACTGATAAGCGATAAAAAGGAAATGATGAACGTATAGGCGCCGAAGAAGACATTGGTGATGAAATGAGTAAGATTGACCACTTCGTCTCTCGAATATTTCAGATAATCAACGGTATCGCGACCGTGGGAGGTATCAATAAATGACATCGGTAATTTAGCAAGTTTCTGCGATACCATTAAATCATACTGATGAATGATCCTGGTTTTTATTACTGTTTCCAAAAATCTCAGTATGTAATCTATGACTTGCCGCAATATCGTCACGACGATAAATAACGCGATCCATAAAGACAATTGCTCCCTGCTGATGTTATCCTTTACAACCTCGTCCAAAATGTTTTTCAGAAAATAAATCGAAAGCAAAGGACAAGTTTCAGAAAGTAAACGAAGGATGAGAAAGAAAATGTAGCGCATTTTATTGGATGTGTAAGTAAATTTCAACGAAAACCACATTGACTTCCAGAATGATGCTTTTTCGTTCATGATCTCTCCAAATTCACATGTTGTTTTATATAAAAAAAGCCCTATATAGGGCACAGTTTTCACAAATCATTTCATTCGAGTTTTCCTATCCCCTACAAGCACACTCTAATTCCTATAATCTAAAAACTGTATGATAACGGATCGGTATTGATTTCGGACACGAAGACCCGGCCTGTAAGTCCCAGGCCGTTTTCAATTTCGTCTTTCACCGCCGGAAGGACCATTCTTTCAATGCCATGACCGACATCGATTAACGCCAGATCGCAAGCGCTGGCCAACTGAGCGATATGAAGTTTGATCTCGCCCGTCACGAAACAATCCGCTCCTTCTACAAGGGCCTGATTGATTGTTTCCTCGGTCGCGCCGCTTCCGCCGATGATGCCGACTTTCCGGATCACCTTTTTTTCTTCACCTACGACTTTCACCGCGGGAAGTTCGAAGCGTGCTCGTACAATTTTCGCAAATTCCCCAAGCGTCGTCGGTTCGATCTCCCCGACCCGCATCAGTTTATCCTTGACGGGACAGCCGCCGGCGATGCGGGCATTTTGAAGTCCGAGCCGGACCGAAAGAACGTCGTTAACCCCGCCTTCCGCCGCGTCCAGGTTCGTATGCATGACATAAACCGATAAATCATGCTGACAAAGGCGCTTGATGATTTTCCCCTTCGGCGTTGTATACAGAATTTTATTAAGCGGAGTGAAGATGATCGGATGGTGGGTAATGATTAGGTTGGCTCCTCTGGCGACGGCCTCATTCGCCACATCAATCGTCAAATCGAGGGCAAGAAGGATGTTCGCTAATTCGATATCGCCGGAACCGATTACATGGCCGATGCGCTCGGCGTCGAAATCGGCGGCCAGTTCCGGCGGGTATTTCTTTTCCAAAAAGGCGATGATGTCGCTAATTACCATAATATCTCCTCGATTTCCTTGATTCTTGCCCCGATTTCCGGAGCGTCTTCGCTTATATTCTTTAAGCGCTCGAGTTCTTTTTCGAGTTTCTCACGGAATACCGGGGATTTTTCCTTTAACAGGACCGGACCAAACCGGTATTCGATCTCGGTATACTCGGGAACATAATCGACCGGCGTGAATTCGATAATCTCGTAAAACCGACGGCCTTCCTTAATCACTTCTTCTCTTGTAATCGAGAGAGACAGTCCGGCGAGCCCCGCCCGCATAGCCTCAAGATCGCGATTCGCCTGGATAATCAGCCTGGCGTCCCTTACTTTTTCCCGGCCGGAGTTTATTATCTCAAGGACGTTGTGCCCGCCAATCCCGCTCAAGATTATCGCATCAACCTCTTCGCTAAGGTCGCATAAACCGTCGGAAAGGCTAAAACGGACTTGCTTATAAAAGGGAAAGGGGGAAATGTTCTTGACGGCGGAAGCCAGGGGCCCCTCTTTATTGTCAATGGCGACGGCGTAATCGACTCCGTGACGCCGGAAAGCCTCGATTATTAAGTAACCGTGATCGCAGCCGACGTCGGCGATACTTTTCGCGGGCGGGATGAAAGCCGCGACCGCTTGGATGCGTTTCGATATCATATTATCCCTCGTTAATATTATACCCGTTTAAACAAAAAAAGGCAATCATCGTTGCCTTTTTTATTTGTATTGACTGAGCCGTTTCTGTCGCGTCGGGTGGCGCAGGCGGCGAATCGCTTTCGCTTCGATCTGCCTGATCCGCTCGCGGGTAACGCCAAATTCTCTGCCCACTTCCTCAAGGGTATGAGGCTTCCCGTCGGTAAGACCGAACCGCAAACGCAAGACTTTTTCCTCGCGCGGCGTCAATGTCCTTAGGACTGTGTCGATTTCTTCCTTGTATTTCTCGTTTATCGTGTAGTCAAGCGGGTTGGGAAGTTCGGTGTCATGCACGAAATCGCCCAAGGTGGAATCGTCTTCCTCGCCGACCGGCGTCTCGAGCGACACGGGTTCCTGAGCGATCTTTTGGATTTGCTGGACCTTTTCGACCGTGATCTTCATCTCAGCGGCGAGTTCCTCCGGCGTCGGCTCCCGGCGCAACTCCTGCGTCAGCTTTCGCTGCGTCCGGACGAGCTTATTGATCGTCTCGACCATATGGACGGGGATCCTTATCGTCCTGGCCTGGTCCGCGATCGCCCTGGTAATCGCCTGTCTGATCCACCAGGTGGCGTAAGTAGAGAACTTAAAGCCCTTGGTCGGGTCAAATTTGTTGACGGCCTTCATCAATCCCATATTGCCTTCTTGAATCAAATCCTGGAATTGCATGCCGCGGCCGAGATACCTTTTCGCAATCGATACGACGAGCCGCAAATTCGACTCGATTAGAATTTCCCGGGCGTCAAGACCTTCTTCCACAAACCGCTTGTATTTCGCGATTTCTTCTTCCGTGAGTTCCTTCTTGCCTTTCTCGTGCTGGCGGAGAACTTCCTGAGCCAAAAGCCCTTGCTGGACGGTGCGGGAAAGTTCCAATTCGCGAATCGTGGTCAAGAGCGGAATTTGGCCGATTTCCTTAAGGTACATCTTGACGGGGTCGTCGGCCTGGGTCGGCACGAAAGTCGTGACGAGGTCGTCGATATCCTTGGTCTTAAGCTCGCTTTCGATTTCGCTCGTGAATTCGTTAAATTCCGGGTCGGCTTCCAAATCGCCGATAAAGCCCTCGAAATCCAAGCCCTCGTCGTCATCCTCAAGATTATTGTCGGTATCGTATTCAGAGAGGTCTTCGCTGCGGACAAGATCGATATTCTCGCTTTCCAAGAGTTTCGCGATCTCGTCAAAATCCTCGCTGTCCTCGTCGATTAATTCCAATATATCTCTAATGGCGATATAACCGTTTCTTTTTCCTTTTTCTATTAATTCCATCAGCGGTTGGTTGTCATAAATCATGGTAATCACTCCTTTAGCTTAATTGTGATTAGCGGCAACTTTGTTTCTCTGAATTTTTTTAAGAGATCGGCGGTTTTTTCTTCGTTTCGCATTTGGTTTGCCTGTTCGTAATACTTATTTTTCTTTATCGTCTCGATTAACTCCGTAACTTCGGCGTATTCGCCGATAAACTCGGAATTTAGAATTTCCGTGAGAATAAGCGCTTCTTCCGCGTCAAGCCATCCCCGGAACTCGTCCAAATCCATAATTTCGCTTTTCTCGTAATAATCAAATAGCTTATAGAGGATGCTCCGGGTGTGGCGGTTAGCCGCGGTATAGGAAAACAATTTTTCCTTGGCCTCAAGGTACTTATCGCGGTGATAGATCAAAGTCTTGATTAAGGCTTTTTCGGAGTTCTCGTACTTGAGCTTTTTATGGCGCCGGAAGGAAACGGGTTTTTCCGGCTTCCGCGCGAGCTGGAACGGCCGAGGGGATGATTTCCCGAAGTCGTTTTGCAGGGATTCTTCCGTGACCTTCAGGTCGGCGGCCATCTTCTTTAAATAAAGCTCGTTGATGACGGCGGAATTAAAGAACGAAAGATGCCGAAACATGTTGTTCTTAAACTCCTCGATGCTCGTGATGTCATCGGGATCGAGAGTATCCTTTTCGACCGCGTAGAGATAATCGATGCCGTTAAGCTTGTTCTCAAGCAAGAATTCTTTCAATTTTTCCGGGCCGAAGGTTTTTAAGTAATCGTCGGGATCGTATTTGTCCGGAAGCAAGACCGCCTTGGCGGTAATCCCGGCGTCGGCCAAGAGATAGATCGCCTTTTTCGCGGCCTCGCGCCCGGCCGCGTCGCCGTCAAAACAAAGGACGACGTTTTCCGTAAGCCGCTTAATCGCGTTAATTTGCGCGTCGGTTAGCGCCGTTCCCATAATCGCGAGCGCATTCTCGACGCCCGCACGATGGGCGGCGATAACGTCCATAAAACCCTCGAACACGTAAACGGCGTCGGCGGCGCGGATTTCGCCGCGGGCTTGCTCGATATTGTAAAGGATTTGTCCTTTTTTAAAGATCGCGTTTTCGGCGGTGTTCATGTATTTGGCTTCTTGGTCGCCTTCGCGATACACTCTCCCGCTGAAACCGACGATATTGCCGTTAATGTCTTCGAGCGGGAACATAATCCGGCCGCGAAAAACGTCGTAATAGTCGTTTTTACCGCTCCGGACGACGCCCGCCTCAATCATATCGAGGGGTAGGCGCTGCTCGCGCAGGAGCGCTTTATATAAAAGATCGCCCTCGCGGGGCGCGAGCCCGATTCTAAACCTCTTTATTATTTTATCATCCAAGCCTCTTTTATACAAATATTTTAAAGCTTCTTGGCCTTCCGCGGTATTATAAAGGGAAAACTCGTAGAAGTTTGTGGCTAATTCGAGAATATCGTAGTATTTTTTGAGAACTTGGCTTTTTGCGCCGGCGGCGCCGATATCAAGCTTGATGCCGAGTTTTCCCGCGAGTCGCGTCACCGCCTCGACGAAGGAAACCTTCTCGAAATTTTGGACGAAGGAAATCACGTTCCCCTTCGCCCCGCAGGAAAAACAAGTATAGATCTTTTTCGTCGGCGACACGGTGAGCGATGGATTGGTGTCTTTATGAAACGGACAAAGGCCGACAAAATTGGCGCCTTTTTTGTTTAGTTTGACCTTATCGCCGATAATCTCGACGATATCGGCTTCCTCGCGGATTTTTTGAATCGTTTCCTCGGGAATTAACACCATCCATCATCTCCCTTTCGTTATTTTAATCCCTCGCTAATATAATTAGCAAGTTCGGCTATTTTTACCCTTTTTTGCTCCATCGAATCGCGTTCGCGAACGGTGACGGTATCGTTGTCCATTGTTTCGTAATCGATCGTCACGCAAAACGGAGTGCCGATCGCGTCTTGGCGGCGGTATCGGCGGCCGATATTCCCGCTGGCGTCATACTCGCAAACATGGTCCCGAAGCAACAGCTGATATACCTCTCCCGCCTTCTCGCCCAGTTTGTTCACGAGCGGGAGCACGGCGACCTTGACCGGCGCGAGAGCAGGTTTCAACCTTAAGACGTCCCTTTCCTCGCCGTTGGGAAGCGTCTCGCGCTCGTAAGCGCTCGTTAAGAGCGCAAGGAGCAGCCGCTCGACGCCGAGGGACGGCTCGATTACGTAAGGCAGGTAGCGGGTATTGGTCTCCTGGTCAAAATACTCGAGATTTTCCCGCGCGTGTTCCTGATGAACACGTAAATCGTAGTCGGTCCGGTCGGCGATACCCCATAACTCGCCCCAACCGAAAAAGAACTTAAACTCGATGTCGGTCGTCGCGACCGAATAGAACGACAACTCGTTCGGGGCGTGGTCGCGACACCGGAGCCGGTTCTTGTCAAGACCAATCTCCTCGAGAAAATCAAGACTGAACCGCTTCCAGTACTCGAACCACTCGAGATCGGTTCCCGGTTTGCAGAAGAATTCAAGTTCCATCTGCTCAAACTCGCGCGTCCGGAAAATGAAATTACCGGGGGTAATCTCGTTCCGGAAACTTTTGCCGATCTGGGCGACGCCGAAGGGGAGTTTTTTCCGAGAAACGCGCTGGAGATTTTTGAAATTGACGAAAATCCCCTGCGCCGTTTCCGGACGCAGATAAACGGTGTTCTCCTCGTTTTCGATGACGCCCTGGTTGGTTTTAAACATCAAGTTGAACTTGCGAATATCGGTAAAGTCGCTTATCCCGCAGGTCGGGCAGGCGACGCCTTCTTCGCGGATATATTCGTTCAGTTCCGCGACGGTCATGTTTTCCGTCCGGACTTTCCCGGCCGCGTGGGCTTCGATCAAACTGTCGGCTCGGTAACGGACGCCGCATTTCCGGCAATCGACCAGCGGGTCGGAAAAACCGGCCACGTGCCCGCTCGCGACCCAGACTTTCGGGTTCATTAAAATCGCGCTGTCCAGCCCGATATTATAAGGCGACTCGTGGACGAACTTTTTCCACCAGTAACGCTTGAGATTGTTTTTCAGCTCGACGCCGAGCGGGCCGTAATCCCAAGTGTTGGCGAGGCCGCCGTATATTTCGCTGCCTTGAAAAACAAAGCCGTAGTTTTTTAGGTAAGCGACGAATTTTTCCATATTCATTTCTTCCACAATCTAACACTCCTTAAAATAACCATTTCATATAATTATATCATAAATTTTCTTTCATTGTAAAGTATTTTCATAAAAAGCGACGAAAGGCGCGGCCTTCCGCGAAAACCGCCGCGCCCGGCTTCTATCGCGGAGTGAAAACGGGCGAAGAAAGTCAGCGGAACCAAGTGAAAATAAACCCCCGCGGCGTTGTCTGCGTCAGGACGATAATAAAACACGCCGTGACGAGATACTGCGCCAAACCGATTTGCAGGCTAAAGCGAAACTCGGGCCGGCGCTGTAGGAGATAACCCGCGTATTGGCCGCCGATAACGGAAAAGAGACAAACGGCGTGCCAGAAAAGCGGAGTGAAGGTTCTTCCGCCGCTTAAATAAAACAAAGCGAAAACAATCGTCGTTATCAGCATCATCACAAGCGCCGCGACGACCCGCGATAAAAGGTAATTATTCGGGTATTCGAACGCGATGAAATATTCGATAATCACTAAAACGGTAATCGCCGTAAAATACACTTTAAAATTTTCAAAAATGCTCGCGTTCGCGGGGAAGGCGACGCGGTTAAACGCCGTGTCGATTAGCCGGTTTCCCTGGCGCGCAAGCGCCGCGAGCGTAAAGACCGCGAAGCTTAAAGCAATGACTTCCTTTAAAAAATGCTTGTTTTTAAACACGGTATCACCGTTTATTATTATGCTTTTAGGCGCGGAATTGTATGCGGAAAATAAGAAAAAGCAATTTACGCGTGATAAATTGCTTTTCTTCTCATTATTGTTCTAATGTCGAAATCGTTATCGTGTTAGTTTTCGCTATTTAAGACCGAGATCTTTAAGCGCCTGGTCGATAACGTTATAGTAATGAATGGCGGTAACGGTGATGCCTGCGAGCGCTTCGGGCGTGTCATCGTCTTTTTTAATTTTATCGCCGTCAAGCGAGAATCCCGTCAAACCGTTTTTGAGAACGTATTCGGTCAATAAGTCAACCTGCTCGAACCATTCGAGTTTATTATTCTCTTCGAGCCATTCTTTATATTCAGCCATGACGTCGTCGTCGGTAAGATCGCCCTCTATCCCGGAATCACGGAAGTGCATGCCATAGAGATATTGCTCTTCCTGCTTGGTTTTCTCTTTCCAAACAAATTTGCCGTCGTCGCCTTTGACGCCTTGGCGAGTATCGATTTGAAGCTCGGCCAATTTGCCATCTTTGTTGATCTTAGCGGTAACCCATACTAAATCAGAACCATTAGTGGTAACGACTTGGGTTTTCCCGGCTTTGGCGTTTTTAACAGCTTCGCGGGCCACAGCAACGTAATCATTATCGGTAATGGTCACGCCGCTAATGTAAGAAAGGTCGCCGCCTTCTTTGGGGTCTTTGACGCCATTTTCCAGCCAGTATTTTTCAATCAATTCGGCTTGTTCAAACCATTCCAGCTTATTGTTCTCTTCGAGCCATTCTTTGTATGCTTCCAGATTGGCGGGATCGCTAAGATTGGGAAGCTCGGCGTCAAACCTGTGCATCCCGTAAAGATAGCCAAGTTCTTTTTTCGATTCTTCATTGAAAGAATAACCGGATCTCTGGGATTCGTCGGCTTTGCTTTGGATCGTATCGATATCGTAGTCGGTGATTTTGCCGTCTTTAACGGTAACGGTAACGATCGTTACTTGCGGGGCGCCGTCGTGCAGGGATTCCTTAAAAGCACGGTAACGCCGTCTTGCATCTTGCCGTCGCAAGCCGTAAGAAATAACACAGACATGAAACCTAAAACTAACACTGCAAAAAGTTTCTTAAACATTTTCATTTGTCTTATTCCTCCTATTATCTATGATTTAAGACCAACTAATTATATCATGTAAATATAACTAATACAACAAATTTTTCAGCAAAAATTATGTAAATGTTTTACTTTCAGTATTATTTTGCGCATTTTTAGTCGCTTCATGCAAATAAGCTTTAATTTTATCGCGCATATCCTGCTTGCCGGGTTTGCATAGAACCGGATCGGCTTCGCCGGAGACCACCTTTTCCGCAAACTGGGCGCATCCGGGGGACCCGCAGGCGCCGCAGTTATACCCGGGAAGCATTTCCGTGACTTTCTCGACGCGCTCGTCGATCTGCACGGCGAAAACCTGCGACAGCCAGCCGAGCAAAAGCCCGAATAAGCCGCCGACCGCCGCGAACACAAGCATCGGCACGATTATATTCATAAAGATATCTTTCATCGTTCAATCACCTCAAATAATCAGTTCCCCGAATTTTGCAAAAATCATCGCCAGAATTCCGGCGGTAATCAGGGCGATGGGAATACCCTGGAACGCCTTCGGGATATCGCCGCGAGCGATCTTGCTTCTTAAAGTCGAGAAGATATAAATTACAAAGAGAAAACCGACCGCGGTCGCGAAGGAGAAAACAAAAGTCTCGAGGAAATTAAATTTCTTCGCGATCACGTTCTTCGCCGTACCCAAAACCGCGCAGTTGGTGGTAATCAGGGGGAGATAAATCCCTAAGGAACGGTATAGGGCGGGAATCGTCTTCTTCAAAAACATTTCGACAATCTGAACTAGGGAGGCGATAACGAGAATATATACAAGGGTGCTCATATACTGCATGCCAAGAGGCTTAAGCAGTAAATAGTACAGCGTCCATGAAGTCAAACTCGCAAGCGTAATGACGACGATAACCGCCAGGCCCATGCCGACAGCGGAGTCGCGTTTCCCGGACACGCCGAGAAACGGGCAAATACCCAAGAACTGTTGCAGGATAACGTTTTGGATTAGGATCGCGGAAACCGCCATAACGATCAAATCGCTAAATGTCATTTACTTTTCACCTCTTTCGCGGCTGTTATCGCCTTGCTTCCGGCCAATATCAAACCGAGAACGATAAAGGCCGCGGGCGGGGAGACATAGAAACTGGAGAAAAACGGGGAATTGTTCGGGTTAAAGTTAATCGCGAGATCCCCCCAGATCGTGATCGACCCGGTCCCCAAGGCCTCCCTAATTAACGAGATAAACACCAAGACCATCGTGAACCCGAGAGCCATGCCGACGGCGTCGAGCACGGAATCAAGCCAGTTATGCTTCGACGCGAACGCCTCGGCGCGGCCGAGGATAATGCAGTTAACGACGATCAGGGAAATGAAAAGCGACATCCGGGCGAAAAGATTGGGGACAAACGCCTCCATTACCATCTCGACAACGCTGACGAAAGTCGCGATAACGACGATAAAAACGGGAATGCGGATTTCGTCGGGAACGAAATGGCGGATAAGCGAGATAATCAGGTTCGACATCACGAGGACAAAAAGTACTGCCAGGCCCATGCCGAGCGCGTTTTCGACCTTGTAGGTAATCGCGAGCGTCGGGCAAAGCCCGAGCATCGAAATTAATATCGGGTTTTCCGCCCAAAATCCCTTCGTAAGGTTTTGGAGTTTGTTATTCATAACTGACTCCTCCCAAATCGTCTTTTATCGATTTAAAGTAGCTAACGGCCGCGTCAATTCCGTTAACGACGCCTTCGGATGTTTTCGTCATCCCGGCTTTGATTGTATACTCATAATCGTCGACGGTTTCCTCGTCAACCTCAAAATCAAAATCGCTCAAATCGTAGGTGTCATTGCCGGCGATCATTCTCGCTCCCTCGATTGTCCCGTCGACCTTGATCGAGATCAAGCTGATGATCTGGCTTTTATATCCGTAGAAGCTCGTTTGAAAAATCACGGCTTCGAGTTCTTTATTTTCGTTGAAGGCGTAATAGAAAGCCTGAACGGCGTTCTCGGCGACATCGTTACTGCCGTCATCGCCCTGAAGATAATACTCGTACGGATAATATTCCTCAAGCTTCTCGCGCAACGCCTCGCGCAACTCCTTCTGCCGGCTTTCCTCGATTACCGGGGCTGTCACTTTATTAACAAGCGCGAGCAGCAGACCGGCGATAGCGCATATAGCGACCAAAAACAATGCGTATTTAAACGTTGTTTTATTCATCTCCTGCCTCCATATACGAGATTGCGATGCGAGCCGCTTCGATTAGGATATTCGTCGTGTCGGTTGCGCCGGTAATCGCCTCGACGCCTTCAAGGTCGTCTTGGTTTTCGATAATCCGACCGGGGATGATATCCTTGGGATGACCGTATTCTTCTTTCCAGTTGTTGTTATAGCTGACGTCGTAGTCTTCATGTTCGGTATCGGCCTCGAAAGCGGTGATTCTTCCGCCCGTAAAAGTAATCGAGCTAGTAACAAAATCGATTCCGGCCGGGCGCTTCGTTTTCACGACCAAGACCGTGTTTTCTCCCTCGGTCGCGACGCTTTCGATATAACCCATGAATTTGTTCTTCGCAATCAACCTCTCGACCGCCTCCTTAACGTCGGATTCGAGATCGGTCAAAACCTCGTAATCTTGATCGGTCGTAACGACGAATTTTTCCCCGTTCTGACGGAAGTAATAGCGAAAGTTTAAGTCGCTAAAATCCTGGCTTTTGCCGATAAGGGCGAGTTCGCTCGAGCCAATTATGTAATCGCGGTAGCGATTGGCGGCGCGGGCGGCGTTGATCATCCCGACGCAAGTATTCGTCGCGCCGGGGATCGGCTGGACGGCGTTGAGATCGTCCTGGTTCGCCAAGATATCGTTCGGGGTGTCGACCGCCGGATCGCCGTCGGCCGGGTCCCAACCTTCTTCATCGTCATAGGTCTCGTTCGAGATGTCGGCGTTAAAGGTGACCATTCTATAGTCGGCGTCGTAACGGACAACGACCGTAATCCGGTACTGCGCCTGAGCGGAAACGACGACTTCCAAGTAGTCGAGGCCTTCTTCCGCCGAGACGATGTAATCCGCGAATTTCTGTTTCTTTATGATTTCATTGAATTTATCTTTATATTCGGCGTTATCATACGCCTTATTGCTTATTTTCTTGATCTTATACGCTTGATCAGTCGTGACGGTAATTTCATCGTCGTCGACGGTTATCGTGTAAAGGAAATCGAAAGATTCCAAATCCTGAACTTTCGTCTTATAAACGATTTCCGCTTCAACGCTTTTTTTCGGCGCGGCGGCGCTGACGCCGTAAGCGCCGATTCCCAAAGCCAAAAGCCCGATAACGGCGTACTGAATGACGACTTTCCGTTTGTTGGGCTCGACGCGGAGTCGCGCCGCGATCCGATCGATAATAACCGCGAAAACGTTCATAATCAATATCGAGGTCGCGACGCCTTCCGGCATGTTGCTTCGATAACGGAAGAGAACGGTCAGGACGCCGAGAAAGAGCGCGTAGACGATCTTCCCGTTCGGCGATCGCGGGCTCGTGACCGGTTCCGTCGCCATGAAGACGGCGCCGAACATCAAAGCGCCGCTAAAGAGATACACGAGCGGGTATGTAAGATCGGTCGCGTAACCGTTAAAAGCGCCGATGATATAAGTTAAAACGAAAACGGTCGCGAGATAAATAACGGGAATGCGCCAATTGATAACTTTCCTGATTAACAGATATGCGAGCGCCAATAGACATAACAATGCGCTCGTTTCCGCCAATGCGCCCGGGACCAACCCGACGAATATCTTCCAGAGGGGATATTGATTAAGGATCGCGGGAACCCCGCCGGCAAAATCGCTGCCGAGCGTCGCCATCGGCGTCGCCCCGGTAATTATCGTCTCCGATGGGTTGAGATAATTGCCGAGAATTTGCGAGGTGAAGGCGGTCGTGACAAATATATAGCCGACGAGCGCCGGGTTGAAAATATTATTCCCGAAACCGCCGAAAACAAGTTTCCCGAAGAATGTCGCGAAAAACGCGCCGAGAATCAAGACCCATAGCGGCGTCTTAAACGGCAGGATCATCGCGAGCAAAATCCCGGGAATCGCGGGGAAACTAACTTTCAACCTGCGAAAAACGTCTTTCTCGCCGCGTAAAATATAAAACCCAAGTTCGGTGAGATATGACGTGAGACCTCCAAGCGCGACCATCACGAGCGGTCGGAGCATGTTCCAAACCGACGAGGTGTCGTCGTTAATAAACGGCAAAAGACCGTTTTTAACCCAGGCGAAAATAATAAGCGGCAGGAGAGCGATAAGAAAATCGCGCATCATTACGGCCGTGCCGTAGCCCTTGTTGTCAGCCTTGCGGATATAGGGGGCTTTATCTAATACAAAGTTTTGTGTGCTCATTGTTATTACCTGCTTCCCAATACTTTCTTTTTGGCGCGGGCAACATTGCTGGTAAGTTCAATCCGCGACGGGCAAATGTACGAGCATAACCCGCATTCCATGCATAATTCCGGTTTATAACTTTTCAGCAAATCGAGATCGTCGTTTTCCA
>FZPS01000068.1_pt200 | contig 21258 bp, 12 predicted proteins | sample 1817821 | NCBI WGS metagenome assembly FZPS01 (sample SAMEA104158645, study PRJEB21678) | metagenome | place: Germany | collected 2015-04-21 | reverse complement strand
GGTCCGAACGGCGCAGGTAAAACCACCACTATTAGACACCTTATGGGCTTTTGCCGCCCACAGAGCGGTAAAGTTTTTATTAAGCAAATGGAAAGCTACAAAAATTATAATGAAATACTTAATTTTGTAGGCTACCTGCCTGGCGAAATTGCTTTGCCTAACGCGCTTTCAGGCTGGGAGTTTCTCCGTATGATGCAAGCTCTTAGAAAATGTAAAAATGATGATTATTTAGAGTATCTAATAGATAGATTTGAGCTAGACCCTAATATAAATACCAAAAAAATGAGCATGGGCACAAAGAGAAAGCTAGCCATTGTCGCTGCCTTTATGGCTGACCCTGACATACTTATTTTAGATGAGCCAACTTCTGGACTTGACCCTATTATGCAAGAAGTTTTTATAAGCTTTATAAAAGAGGAAAAAAGAAGGGGCAAAACTATATTTTTATCTAGCCACATCTTTAGCGAAGTGGACGCCACTTGCGACAAAATAGCAATTATTAAAGATGGACGCCTTGTCTCTGTCTTTGTGGCAGACGACCTTAAGCACAACAAAAACAAAACTTATCTTATTGATTTTGCCACAGCTAGTGATATGGACAAGTTTTTATCTCTCTCTTATGATATAGCGCACATAGATAGAGCGCGTCTGAGCGTAAAATTTTGCATAAATGACGAAGACATAAACTCATTTATAGCTTCAACTAATGACATTAAGTTTACTAATTTTAGAGAAATGGTATTTTCACTGGAAGATTATTTTATGCAGTTTTATAAAGAAGATAAGGTTTTTGGGGGCATAAAATGAGTGTGATAAAAGTACAACACCTTGTCAAAGACTATGGACTTGGCAGAGGTGTGTTTGATATCTCTTTTGAAGTTCCTAAGGGTAAAATTTTTGGCTTTGTAGGCACTAACGGCGCGGGCAAAACCACCACTATCCGCAACATTATGGGCTTTATAAAGCCAGATAGCGGCAACACCTACATAAATGGCCTTGACAGCTGGCTAAAAAGCAGTCAAATTAAAAACTATGTGGGATATGTGCCAGGCGAAATTGCTTTCCCTGACCTTAGAACAGGCAAAGAGTTTTTGACCTTGCAAGCAAAAATGCTTGGACTTAAAAATACCGATTATGCCAATTTTCTTATAAAAGAGTTACAGCTTAATGTAATGTCTAGACTAAAGACTATGTCCAAAGGCACAAAGCAAAAGACAGCTATTGTAAACGCCCTTATGGCAGATAGAGAAATACTTATACTAGATGAACCCACAACAGGTTTAGACCCGCTAATGCGCTCTGTTTTTGTAGATATCCTAAAAGAAGAAAATAGCCGTGGCAAAACCATATTTATAAGCAGTCATATTTTTGAAGAATTAGAGCCAATTTGTGACTATGTCGCACTAATTAAAGATGGCAAAATTGTAGATATTGCCAACATGGACGATATCAGAAACCATGGAGTAAGAACCTTTAAGATTGCTTTTAATGTAAAATTAGACTTTGAAAAGTTTCAAAAAAGCTTATTTAATGTTAAGGATATAAAACCTAAATACCATCAATTACTTGTAGATATAGATATAAATGATATAAACTTACTGTTTCAGACGCTAAACGCATACGATGTAAAGTTTATTGCAGAAGTTAAGTATAACCTAGAACAGTATTTTGACAGTGTTTTTAAAGGAGAAGCAAAATGATTAGCAAACCATTATTTATGCAGTCTATAAAATCTAATTGGGGGCTATGGCTAGCGGCGTCCTTAACTATGGCAACTATGATAACCATAATTAACACTCTTATAGGCACTCAAACACTTACCACCTTTAATATAGATATGATAGGGCTTATGGAGTATGAGATTGTGTTAAGGGTACATAAACTTAGCTTAGTTGGACTTATGGAAACGCTTGGCTTTAATGGCGAAATTCTAAACTCATGGCTAAAGTTTGACATACAAGTTATGATGGACGATATGTACTATACCATAGGCTGTATGCTAATACCTATGATATTTGTAATAATAACTGCCAACAAACTTCTTGTAGACCAAGTAGACCGCGGCACAATGGCTTATGTTTTGTCAACGCCAATAAAACGCTCAAAAGTAGTAGTTACCCAAATGCTATATCTAATTGTATCGGTGCTAGGTATTTTTGCTGTGCAAGCGGCGGCAGCTATTTTTAGCCAGCTTATAGTTATGAAGTCAGTTAACGCAAGCCATATCTTACTGCTTAACTTTGGCGGCGCTATGGTCACTCTTGCTATTAGTGGCATTTGTTTTTTAGCGTCAGCTTACTTTAATTATTCTAAGTTTGCTTATGCTTTTAGCGGCGGGCTTTGCGTATTTTCCTTTTTGGCTAAAGTTCTTGGAATGTTTGGAAACGATATGTTTGCAACCGTTGGACTTGGCGTGTCCACTATGAAAATTTTTGACTATCTAAGCATATTGACACTGCTTGATACCACATCAATTGCTTCACTGCAAACCGATGTACCCTCTTTTGCTTTCTTGTGGAAATTTGCTATACTCTTTGGTATTGCCATAATAACTTACACGCTAAGCATCTTTGTCTTTGACAAAAAAGACCTTTCTCTATAAGTTATTTTCCTATTCGTCTAATAAGATATGGAATAGCTTTTTCAAACTTAACGCCATAAAGGTGGCTAGGGTCTTTTAGAGTGTGGTTTATAGACTCTATGGTAAAATCTACCGCTATGCGCCCTGCCTCAATCAAGCTAAAGTCATTAGCAAGTGCGCCTACTAGTGACGAACTAAACACATCGCCTGTGCCGTGAAAATTGGCGTCTATTCTATCTCTAAAATAGTAGTTAAGCTTCTTGTCGTGATATACAGCAATGCCTAGTTTTGCCTTGTCAAAACTCACTCCTGTTAGCACTACGCTTTTGCCGTTTACTTCAAACAGTTTTTTTACCATATTTTCTATATAGCTTTCATCATAGCCAAACTCAATATATTCTTCACCTACCAAAATGCTAGCTTCAGTCAAATTAGGTACTAAGATATCGGCTTCTTGGCATAGCTTTTTAACTTCCATAGCGTAAGAATGGTCAAAGCCTGCATAAAACTTGCCATGGTCTGCCATAACAGGGTCTACCACTATTTTACAATTTTTTGCGCAACAAGAATTAAATATATCATCTATATATTTCATTTGTTTTTTATTGCCAACATATCCTGTATAGATAAAGTCAAAGCATAACTTTTCCTTAATCCAATGCTCTCTAATATTAGGCAAGTCTTCAGTAAGGTCATGGAATGTAAATCCTGTAAACCCTGATGTGTGAGTACTTAAAACAGCGCTTGGAAGTACGCAAGTTTCTATGCCCATTGCAGAAATTACTGGCAATGCCACCGTTATTGAACACTGCCCTACGCAAGATATATCTTGTATTGTCAATACTTTTTTCATGTTAAAACCTCATAGGGTATTGTATCACACATTAGGCTTTAGAGCAAAGCAAAAAAGGCGTTTTTGATTTTACAAAAAACGCCTTTTTGACTTATGTTGTGTTGTTGAAACTAAACTTTAGTTTTTATTAATGCCTGTGTAGTTTTCAATAGTGGACACAATTGGCGGATAGCTTACGCCGTCTTCAGCTATGTTAATAGTGTAAGCATAGCTTTGAATTATAGACAAGTCAATGTCTAACGAACCTTCCACTCTGCCAATTAGCCAGCCTGCGTAATAGCTTGGGCAATCTACTATGTTGATGTTGCCTTGGCCTATTGCAAAGCTTACTGTTGTTGTGCCTGTAACCTTGCCGACATATCCGCCTATATAAATGGTGTTGGCGCGATTTACAGTAATGTTGACACTGCTAATTGAGTTCTTGATACTGCTGTTGTCAATTGTTCCGCCATAGTCTACTCCTACAAAGCCAGACACCGTCACGCTGTTCCCGCCGTTTATAACAATGTCACCGCTCACAATTACATTGCGGATTGTGCCCTTGTTATACTTAGCTACCGTTCCAAAGTCGGCGTTTTGGTTGTTTTGTAGCGTCTTAGTGTAATTTACATTTATGCTAAGGTCGCTTATAGAGCCTAAGTTGTAGTAGATTAGCGCGTCGCTAACTCCGTCTAGCGAAACTACTTCGCCTTCTTCTGCGCTGCCGCTTTCCGCTGTCTTGCCGTCAATTCTACCTGTGAAGAACAGTCCTTCGCCAATGGTTTCAAAGTTGTTAAACATTATTCTATTATTGGGAGCAACTATTCGGTAGTAAGCATATAGCGCGTTGTTGATATACTTGAAGTCTTCTTCAGTGCTAATCTTAAACGGATTATCTAAATCTGCGCCCACCGTCGATGACAAGTTTTGACTTATGCCTTGCAACGGATAGAGGTTTCTAGTTACAAACACTTCATTAAACAAGTTGCCGTCAGAAACTGCCACACTGCGCATTGCTGTATTGCCAAAGGTAGTTAGCACTGCACTGTTTACCGTACTGCTGCCTACTGTGCGGTTATTTAGACTGCCGTTTGTATAAGTGTTGTCAAGTAGCGCAAACACTTTTTGCATATCGCTCATAACTTCTAGCACGCTGCCGCTACCTACTATTGCGCCCACATCGCCAAAGCCTGTATGGATACCTTCCACTCTTGCAAGTGAGAATATAGCGTCGGAGACATCTTCATAGTTTACAAGCACAGTACCTGCCGCTTGTCCTACGATACCGCCTAAGGACAGTTCTTTTGCGGTCACCTTAATGTTTGCCATATTAAAGATATTATAGATATATCCAAATTGCGCTTGACCAACTAGTCCGCCTGCTACCACATTGGAGTAAGGGGCGTCTATCTTAACTATACCAATTGCAATTATGTTATTGACATTAGCGTTAGCGTAAGATTTAGCTGCCACAAGTCCCATATAAAGATTGTCGGTATCGGCGTACTCTATGTCAATCTTCAAGTCGTCAAACACAATGTTTTGCACTGTGCCGTCTAAGTTGGCAAACAAGCCATAGTAGCCTTGATAAATACCGCCTGTAAAGTTGGTTAGCATAGCGTCCTGCCCGTTCTTGCCATCAAGCACGCCTGTAAACACCTTGTTCGCAGCTATGCTTTGGTTAAAGCCCGTCATATCAATGTCGCCTGCTAACTTATAGTTTAGCATTACATATTCATTGATGGTCTCTAGCTGGTCTACTGTGCTTATCATAAGCATATCGCTAGGTGTGCCTAAGCCGTTTGCGTATACAAAGTGTGAGTCTTCTTCTCTTACTTCCATACCAAAGTCAGCGTATAGTTTTAACAAAATGCTATCTCTTATAGTACGGCCAACTATGGTATTAGACAACTGTACAAAGTCGCTATAAAGCAGCCTAGTTGCACTTACAACAGGTCTTACGCTGTTATCTCTGCCCACAAAGTTATCTACGCTTACACCATTTACAAAGGCATTGCCCTTTAGATAATAGTTGTCAGCAAAGAAGTTATCTACATTACCTTCTGTTAAATACGCAGCCAAGACGCCAATTACCGCACCTGCGTCAATGCTGGACTCTACGCCATAAATTTCCATAGAGCCAAAGGTGTATGTGTTAAACAAATAGGTGTTTTGGCCAGCGTTACCCACCACTCCGCCAATTGCTGTACCTTGCGCAATTACATTGCCTAGCGCATTGCCGTTGTGGTACATTCTTACATCTATAAAGTTGGGCCCAAATGCACCTATTTGGGCGTTGTTGGTATATCCTGCAAGTCCGCCAATGTTAGCATTTGACAAAGCAGTATCAATAGTTAGTTTTGCGCTAATCCAAATGTTATTTATCCTAGCGTTTTCTATACTGCCAGCTAATATACCTACATCTTTTGCGTTGTTTACAATAAGATGTGGCACGCTTATTGCTAAGTTAGATACTTCAGCTAGATTATTTACGCTGCCGCAAACGGCGGTAAACAATCCAAATGTGCTATCAGCTTCTGTAACGCTAGCAAATGTTATGGTCTTGCCATTGCCGTTATAAGAGCCGCTAAACTCACCAATTGGCTCAAATTCTGCGCTTAAAGCAATGTCATTTAATTGTATAAATTTACCTGACAAGTAAGTTACCTTTTCATTGAGCGTTAAGGTTTCTGCGTTGTAGCTGTCATAGTAGTAAGATGATATCATCTCTAGGTCATTTTGGTCATTTATCTTGTAAGGATTGCTGCCGTCTAGCGTAAAGTACTTGACAAGAAGTATATCATTAGGATTCTTTATAATAAAGCTCTCTCTGTTTACTTCGTGGTCAAGCATAGCTGTTATCATATACCCGCCAAGGCTGTCATTGCCATAGATGCTTATGTTGCCTTGCTGTACTTGATTGGTTTGCATATTCTTATAAGATAGCTCAGTGCCTAAAGATATGGATACATTATCATTACCTTGTTTATAGTAGTACTTAATGTCTACCTTGCTTGCAAAGGTAGCGCCCGGTGTTTGTCTATAACTTTGAACATACGCAACTTTATCAGTATAGGTTGCTGTAAGCTCTTGCTTGAAGTAAGACTCAATAGAGTAGTTGTACTTAGTAAAGCGGAACTCAATAGCGCCAGCGTTTTCTTCGCTAAAGTTGCCTGAAGTAAAGGTTCTTAAGCTCACTGTATTTCTGGTAGAAACTCCGTCTTTTACTGTGTCATAGTACTCAATATAGTCGGTATACCTATGCAAGTATTTGCCTTGGTCGTAGTTGGCTTGATAGGTTAGTTTAATTAAGTCACCGTGGAAATATTCATAGTCATTGCCGCGGTCATGCTGTTGTTTTGGTATCCATCTGCCATCTACAAAAATCTCATAGCTGTATCTTGCATAATCATTGCTAAATGAATCTTGAACATTTGCTCCGTCAAAGAATCTAATGTTTTGCGTAACATCTAGATAATAGGTGTTTTGGTCAAGATTGATAAGGTAATCGTACCTATCTTGCAAAAGGTGGCTAAAGATTGCATTTGGATGATTTGCTCTAGCATTATCATAGACTGCTTGCGCTGTTGCCACAACTTCATTATTGTACACAATGTCTTTGCCAAGCTCATGCACCATTCCGCTGCCCGATACTATACGGAAGTTATAGATTCTACCTTCCACAACCTCCATAGTTGTTATTCCATAACTAGTTGTGCTGTTAGTGTCAGTCCAGCTTGTATAGCCGTCCGTTGTCTTTATGCGGTATTCTATTCTAAATCCGCTTGGCGGAGCTATTGCGTTGCCGTTTGTGTCTACATTTCTTTCCAAAGTGCCAGTTTTATTTTTGTATGTGCCTATGCCAAATTGGAAGTACACATTGCTTGTAAACCAAGAGTTATCTATTGTATTATCCCAGTTTGTAGACTTAGTACCTCTAATTTCAGACACATAAAGTTCTGGCAACAAGTTATCTATGCGGATTTCTCTATCCACAAAGCCAGTAAGTCCTGCTTTGCTCTTTGCGTTTACTCTTAGGTTAACAGAGTAAGGTATATAGTAGTATAGCTCTCCCGATTCTCCATAAGCAATGCTAATGTCGTTTTGAGCAATTCTTGTGCCGTCTTTTAGGAAAGTAATATCTATACCGCTAAATCCAAATTCAGCATTTACTCTAATTACCACATACCTTGCGTTAGTCCAAGTTGTAGTATAAGGCTGACCATTGTTAAATACACTTTGCGGAGCTTGAGCAAAGCTACCATCTGGATTGGTTATGCCTTCAAAGCTTGTCCTTGCCATTAGCGCAAGCACAGGCGCTTTAGTATCTACCTTAATAGCTTGCACAATGAGCTCTTTGCTAGCTATTTGAGAACCTGAGATATAACGGAATTTATAGCTAATTCCTGCAGTGTCAGAGTTATGCACAAAGGGATTGCTTTGGCATTCAGACCACGCATTCCATTTGTTTGTGTTTACATTAAATAGCGCAAACTCTAAAGTAATACCGCTAGCAGGCGTTGTAGCTATTCTAGGCGTTATGCTTACATTGCGGCTAGTCCATTCGTTATCAGCAAATAGATATGAGAACGCTTGCTCTGTGGAGTTAAACATATCAAGCGCTATTGTAGTAGATACATTGTTGCTGTTTATATAGCTAATGTTGGTTTGATTGCTAAACTCTGGCACTTCTTGGTCAATTTGTACCAGCATAACTTTTTCATCTTCGTACACCAATCCTGCGTTGGAAACTATACGGAATTTATAATAAGCGTTTACTGATTTTTTACCAACATCGGGCTTAATTGGATAGGTAAACTCATTCCCTAAGCTGTCATAAGCGCCTGCATCAGAATCTAGCGGCGGATCGTTATTCCAAGCAAAGTTCTGAATAGTTATCCAGTTACCCCAATTTGCGCCAGATGCATTATCTCTTATAGCAACTTCTACGCGCGCGCCACTCATAGTATACTTTGGCGACAAGGTAATAACTACATTATGCTTAGTCCAGTTGGGGCTAGACAAACTGCCGCCATTATAAACTCCGTCCATGGTGCTAGCTTGATAGCTAGAATTAAAGCTTGGAGTAAGTTGGTCTAGGTTTGGCCTAATCTTATATGTTTGACTCTTGTTGCCTGCCTTGTCTGTTATCTCTATATTGTAGGTAACAAATTCGCTTAGCGCAAAGTCACCGCCAAACACAATCTCTCCGCCTTGTTCTGTATATGTCTCAAACTTTTGAGAAGCTTCATTATACTTAAAGAACTTATCATAGCTTCTTCCGCCTACCGTATAGTAGACATGTATGATGTCTATTCCAGAACCGCCTGTATTGTCGGCAGCGTCAAGTACAAGATTTTTAGGAGTATGATGCCATACTGTCTTTATTTCTCTATACGCGGCATTATTTTCATTTAACGACGGTTTAGTGACATCGATTGCAACATACATCTCACCTTTGGCTGTCGGCGCAACGCCGCTCTTAGAAAACTGAGCTGGCACATTGTTAGTCGCCTTAAATTTATAGCGGCCATTTTGATTTATGTTAAATACAGCTACCGAATTATTGCCGTTTTGTGTGAGCGTAATTGCCTTACCGTCTTTGTCGCGTAAATTAGTGATAGACACATAGTTTTCACTGCCGTCTATATTATAAGAAAGTGCACCTAGCTTGCTTAGTCCTAACTCTATTGTAAGAGTTATTTGCAAATAAGGCGAATTGGTAAAGTTATTAGCAAAGTCAATTCTGTGCGATGAACCGTCAACTTTCTTTGCGCTTATAGTAATCTTAGGCACAACTTTGTCTATCTTAGGAATAACTGCGGTAGACTCTTCATAGTTGCCAGCATTATCAAAGACAATGAACTGATAAGCTATGTTGTTAGTCATAGCGTCAAACTTATATTGTTCCCCGCGGGAATCAGAGCCTACATAGGTAAGCTTAGTACCGCTTGCTTCATATGCCGCTTTGGTGTTGGCAATTGAGCCGTTTTTGAGATATACATCAGCAACACCGCTTGCGCCGTCAGACACAAACAGATAAGCTAGCACTTCATCATTGGTGTAAGTGGTATTAATGTTCATCACTTGACCTGATGTCTTGCTTGTATAATACGAATGCTCAGCGTGTATAACAGGTTTTTTGTTATCGATAAATATATCGCCTGCCGCCACATAACCAATTGGTCTAGAGTCAGCGTATTCATTAACATTGGACACAATGAAGTAATAATACCTTGACCTTGTTTCTATATCGTTGGATAGATAGTCGGTATATGTTGCCGTTCTCGGCGATGTGCCAGCTGGGGTGCTGGCAGGTATAACTACGCTAAACTTAGCAATTTCTTGCAAACTTAGCATACCGCTAAGAGAAGTAGGCGTTCCGCTAACTTTGGTCGTTCCAGCAAAGTTTTTACCAAAGCCCCACGGGTCAGTATCATAACTTGCCTTAAAGTACTGTTGCATATCAACGCGATATATCTTAGCCCCCGATGCGCCCCAAGTAAAGCTTAGCGTAATACTAAGCGATTGCGTGGTGGCGTCGCCAGGAAGCTTGCCATCTCTTAAATAGCTGCCGCCTCCGTGAGAAGCTGCCGTTACGCTTATTCTAGGCGTTGCGGTATCTACCCTGGGCAATACTCTATTGCCGCTAGAGTCTGTATTTATAGCAATTTGACTTGTTGCGTTTTGGTCAGGTTCTGGCGCATAGTCAATCAATCTAAAGCTGATAGGATTATTATTTGTAGCATTCAAATATCCAAAGATGGCTCTATTGCTACGGAATACCTGCTCTCCTGTAAATGAACCGCCCACAGTATTTGCATCGCATTGATAAATTGCATTTTCTCCGGTGCCGTCTTGATTGTATAAAACTACCGTTCTAACGCCTGCGCCTGAGCCAGATAAGCTATCGCTTGCTATGACATACATATAAAGCTGTTCATAGGTCCAGACCGCTTTTTCTGGTGTTAGTCTTGTATAGGTGTAGTTGCCGTCTTGGTTGGTTGCCTTAAAGTAAGCTACAATGCTTGGGTTTGCCAAAGCTTGCGCTTGACTAACTACGCCTGCGTTGGGGCTTCTAGAGAAGTATACCGCCGTAAGTTCCGGAACATCGACATCTTGCTTAATAATATATCTCTTATTATTACCGTTAAGGTCCTTATAATCTATCTTTGTAACGCTGTCATTGAGGTGATTATACTTAGCATAGCTCTTATAAATTCTAAATTCCACAAAGGCGCAACGACTGCCGTCTTGCGGACTTAATATAAAGGTAGCTGTGCTTGCAGAGCCTAAGTCACCCACAGGCACATAGGGATACTGGTCGCTACTGCCTACTGGGGTAGGATTGGCTGTGTTGGCATCTTTTATAGGCACAAGCCTATACTCTACCACCACAGGAGATATGGAAGTTTGCTTAGTTATGGTGTATTTTATACTAAGCTTTGTCCAACCGTTTTCTATTGCATTTCTATAATCGCCATAGTAATCATATCCATAAGTGGTGTCCTTAGGAACTTGAATTACTGTGCTTGAAAGTGGGAATGGGTCTACATTATAAGATAGCTCAGTAGATTGTTCTTTAAGTTTTATCTGTCTAGCATTACCCACAGCATCTCTAATTTCAATATTATAGATAACATTTTGCCCATAAGTTAGGTCATAAATATTTTGAGATGCATTATAGATAGACGCGCCTGATGTCTTATGTTTCATTAGCCGCAAAGTAGGTAAATCATACATCTGGACTGCTAGCAGCGTAAATTTATTGTTGGATAAAAGGTCATAGTCTACATCATAGCTATGGCTATAATTAGCATGCTTAACAGTAACGCGCGCTTTTGCTTGTCCACCGCTTAACCATGAAGTGCCTTGGCGGTTATCCTCAGTGGTCATATGGGTATCTTTAACATAATAATACGCATAGAAGCTTGTTCCATAATAGGAATTAGCTTGAGTCAACAAGTTTTCATTAAGCGCAGGGCCATTTGCATTTTCAATACTGTTCTTAATGCTAAGCAAGTCATTTTTGCCTGCCGCCGCTATTGTAGTGCCAAAACCAAGCAATTCATAGCTAGGTGCAGTCTTATCCACCTTTACCTTAATGACTATAATGGTATAGTTTGCCCCTGCCGTATCTGTGGCAGCGCCTTTGCCCGACGCTACTGTCTTTGCGCCGTTTACTATCTTAAAGCTATAATGGTTTATACCTTCGCTAGAATAAGTCTCGTTGATTGATTTTGAGTTATTGTTTTTGTTGTATGTGCCGCCTGCAGCAGAAATATCTATGGCGACACGATTGGCATCGCTTAGCGAATTATTGTATCTATATACCGTTGCGCCGCTGCAGCCAAAGGTAAATTTTATGTGTATGCTTTGGGAAACCGCTGTCCAATCAAACTCATATACCCTAGTAGAACTATTGCCTGCGTATGTGGCTGTGGAGGGCTTAATAAGAGTGCTTTGGTTTTGCATATATACCGATAAAGTCGGAGTGATATTATCTACAAGAGTAGACACATCTAATGCCGACGAAGCGTTGGGGTTTATTTGCATAGAGCCAGTAGCTGCGCTAGGCGTCATATCGGTAGAATTGCCCGCCTCATCAATAACTCTGATTCGGTAAGTGGAAGTGACGCAAGAGTTAATGTCTATAGCTCTTACAAATGTTGAATCCTTAGAGCCTGAATGCGAAGTATGATATACATAAAGCTCTTGCTGCACTACAGCATGAAGCGGTGTAGACAAAACCTTTTCACTAAGCACAGTAGCCCCCGAAAGAATCTGTATTCTCTTAACTCCGCTACCGTCATTACGCCCCGTAAATGACTGGTCGTTTGCCGTCACCTTAAACACAAGGTAACTTGCGCTTACATAGTCATTTCTGGCATTGCCTAAAGATGCCCCGTTTGCCGCAAACCCTTCCACCATGACATTGGTAAATTGCGGCGCTGTTTCGTCTATGTTAGGTTTGTATCTATCTATGTCATCAGACAAATGATTGTACCTAAAACTAGTTCGGGCATTGCCCGACTTATCGGTAAAGGTAAACTTATAATCAGTCTGATAGAGTATAGGCACCTCTATAATATACCGATAACAATAATATGTCACTCCGCCCACACTACAAGTACTAGACACATAGCTAGTTCGTCGCATAAAGGCGCTGCCATCGCCGTTTGTACTGCCCGATGTTGAAGTACTGCTTGTTGGATTAAAGGAAATATTTATAGCCGTTGTACTTCCAGCCCCCGTTCGTGCTGCGTTACGCGAAAATCTAGTAGTTTCAAGTTTTATATTTGTTATGCCTGCCGCATAAGAGCACGTGTAAGATAAGTTGCCGTTTGTAGCATAATCAATAACGGTTATTTTTAATGTAGCTGGCGCATTGAACCAAGTAGAGCCATCAGGAATGGCGCTTCCGTTAGACCTAGTCACCACCGCGCTTTCTACCACAGGCGCAACTTTATCAATGTAGTATAAGCTTACTGTCTTACTAGCTGGAAATCCTACATCATCTAACACTTCAACACTTGCGCTAGAAAAGTTGCTATCTATGTTATAGGGGTATTCATACCAGCCTTTTCCTACTTTGCCGTCAATTGTATTAACTGTCTTATTATAGGCAGCTGCGCCGTTTGTTCCTATAGGTAACTGTACTGAATTGTTGGGAACAGGGTTGCAAGTAGTTCCGTTATACTTAACCGAAGCTATCCCTGAGCTATATATAGTTCCGCTTGAATAATTGCTAGTGCTTTGATAGTCTTCTACTTCTATAAAACATCGCACACTACCACTCCACGGCTGCCCTTTGCTAGACGACAGCCCATCTCCAACCAAAATACTTGTAGCCCCCGCTCGCACAAACAATACCCTTAATATCTTGGGCGCATATCCGTCTAACTTAAAGTCAGTATAAGACCAGGTGCTGCTGCTGTTATAGTTGTTTGATGTGTCGTATGCTGATATATAGTAAGTGTATCTATAATCTGCGAAGAAACTAACATTCCAATTTTCAGTAGTTTTAGAAATAGTAGGAGTAATGGAAGAGCCGCTGCGGTATGCATAAACGCGGTCTACTTGCACATTATCGTTAACGGTATATTGCACTGAACGCTCGGTCTTAGCCCAACCGCTTATATTAGGATAATAAAAACTAGGGCTAGAGGTATCTCTGCTTATTAGCTGAAATGATATGGATTCTGCCTGTTGCCCAGGGTATCTACCGCCAATAAGAGAAGTATAATTACAATATCCGCCTGCAGCTAGACATATATATTTATCATTAGCGCCAAGATTGAAAGTTACAGTTCCACTTTGAGTTTGGTTGTTGCCATTTGTTGTTCTGGAAGCTATTGTGATAAAACCGCTTAAAAGCGAGCTGCCTGTGTCCACATTCATAGTGCTGCTGCCTTTCTTATATGCAACTTTACGATCTCCGTCATAACCATTTTTAGACCTTATTGTTGCTGTTATCTTAACTTGCAACAGTCCTTTTTTCTGTAAATTGTCAGCAACTGAGCCTGCCGTGAATGCAAAGTTAGTTGACGCTGAGCTTATAGTTACTTTTTGTCTTACCGTACCTGAACCGCCATTGCCAAAATAACCTGCCCCACAATACATTTGATTGCCGTGACTATTGCCGGAATAATAACTGGTCCAATATACATTGCTGGTACTAAAAGTTGTATTAACATTATGAGTGCCAAGGGAGGCAAATCGTAATGCAACAACACCCTTGCCGCCTCCAGCCGCGGACCCTGCTTCAGCCGCTTGCAAATTTTCAGCTGCCTCAGTTTCCAAAACCGTATCCACTATATCCTTGTTGCCCAAAGCCGCCCCGCCAAAAAGGGCAACACACACCATCAACAAGGAAAAGCCAAGTGCAAAAATTACTTTGGCTATCTTGTGCATACCATTGTCTTTATTCTTTTTAGTTTTACATGATGTGTTTCTCATAATAGGCTCCTTTTTTTTGGCTTTTTTTGGATACTGTCTATGTGTGTTTTTTGGTCTTTATCAACTATTTTTTAATAAAGAATATATTTTATATTTACGCCCGCGCACGCGTAAGGCGAAATAGAAAAGATACTCTTTCCCACTATCATTATATTATCTTACAGACCGTTATGTCAACAGTAAAAAATTTTGAACAAAAAAACAATGCCAAAAATACCCATTTTGAGCCATATAGCTATGCTATATCAAATAAAACTACTAATATTTTTACAAAAAAATTACTATTTTTTTACTTTGCAAACTACTTATTTTCACTCTCTTTTAACACTTTTTTGAGCTGAAAAGCCAGTTTGCAAAACTCTTCAGGGCTTAGTTTTTCCCCCCTGATATTTGCTTCAAAACCAAGGTTTTCTAGCAAAGCTTGACTGTCTTTTCTAGATAAACTAAAGGTAGCAATAAGGTTATTTGCAAGGGTTTTTCTACGCCACATAAACGCGCTTTTTATTACTTTTTTTACAAAATTTATGTCCTTGCAGTTGTACTTGTCGCCCACTATATCAATATGGACAAGGGCGCTATCGACATTTGGCTTAGGGAAAAATAACTGTTTTGGTATATTTCTTGTAATATAAGCGTTTGCTTGAAGCGCAATAACGGCAGTAATTGCGCCGTATGACTGCGTGTTTTTTTTAGCTACCAACCTTTGCGCCACTTCTTTTTGCATCATAAGAGTAAGACTTTTTATATCAAGGCTACTTTCAAAAAAGCGCATAATAAGCGGTGTGGTTATATAGTAGGGCAAGTTAGCAACTACTTTAAACGGACCTTTTACAATGTCCTTTATTTGCTCATCTGCAAGCTTTAACACATCGGCAAAAACCAGTTCAACATTGTCTAAGCCTTGCAAGGTTTGGCTAAGTATGGGTTTAAGGTTATAGTCTACTTCAAAAGCTATTACTTTTTTACACACCTTACTAAGAGCCATTGTCAAACTGCCGGCTCCTGCCCCTATCTCAACTACGGTATCCTTTTTTTCTATACCTGCATCACCAACTATTGCGCTGAGTAAATTTTTATCAGTGATAAAATTTTGTCCAAGCGCTTTATTGTAGCGGAAGTTGTGCGCTATAAGTATATCTTTAATTTCCATTATTTACCTCAAACTATTTTACACTTTCTAGTATATACTATGGGTATACTAAAGATAAAATCTAGATATACAAAAGATAAAACGGCAAACAATTTAGCCGTTTTATTTTTGTTTATGGTTATTTTATTCCAAAAAAACTCTTAGCGTTTTTTGTGGTGATTTCATCTATTTCAGTGTAGCTCTTTTGCAAAAACTCTGCCACCTTTTTAGCCACTAAATTGACATACTTAGGATAGTTTGTCTTGCCCCTAAAGGGCGCGGGAGTAAGATAAGGACAGTCTGTTTCCAGCATCATCATATCAAGGTTAGTTTCCCTTACTACATCAGGCTTGTCTACGGCATTTTTGAAAGTAATGCTGCCCCCAAACGAAACAAATAAACCTAGTTTTTGATACTCTCTTAGCATTTCTTTACTGCCGCTATAACAATGCAGCACTGCGCCATACTCTAAAAGGTGTTTATTTTGCCTTAGCAAGTTGTACATAACTTGGTATGCATCTCTTAAATGAATAATAACAGGCGCTTTCAAAAAATGCGCTAATTCTAGTTGCTCTAAAAATACTCTTTGCTGCACATCTCTTGGACTAAAATCATAGTGAAAATCCAGTCCAATTTCACCAATTGCAACAACTTTATCGTCTTTAATTAGTTGAGAAAACCGCTCATAATCTTCTTTTTTTGCCGTTTTTGCATCGTGCGGGTGTATGCCTACGGCGCAATACACATCGCTATATTTTTGGCTTATTTTATAGCAGTCTTCGCTAGATTTTCTGTCATATCCTACCGTAATTATGGCAGACAAATTATCATCGTGCATTTCCGATATAATTTGCTCAATGTCAGTAAAAAGTCTTTTGTCATTAAGATGTGCGTGAGTGTCTATCATTAGCTAACTGTACTACCTGGCTTTATCTCTTTTGATGGCTCAATAGTAACAACGCCATCGCCGTCGTCAGCAAAAAGTATCATACCTTCGCTAAGCACTCCGCCCAATGTTACGGGCTTTAAGTTGGTGACAACCACCACTTGCTTGCTAAGCATTTCTTCAGGCTTATAAGTCTTTGCAACTCCACTTACTATACTTCTTTCTCTGTCCCCTGTATCTACGGTAAAATGCAATAGTTTCTTGCTCTTTTCCACCTTTTTTGCAGCAATAATTTTACCTACCTTTAACTCTAGCTTGTCAAAGTCATCAATGGTTATTTCCGCCTTAGCGTTTTCAACTTTTTTCTCTTTTTCAACTTTATCAGCTGTCTTTTCCTTTTCTATTTCTTTTGCCAGTTTATCCATAGCCTCCAACTCCTTATTTACATTAACTCTAGCAAAGAGCAACTCCCCTTTGGTAATTTTTGAACCAACTACACATTGCCCTGCCTTGACATTGTCGCCAAATTCTTTTGGCGCATCAACGGATATATCTGCCAATATTCTCTTAGCGGTATTAGGTAAAAATGGCAATAGAACTATACCTACTACTCTCAATGTGTCTATAAGGTTATATAAAACTGTGGCCAGCTCATCTTTTCTAGATGGATCTTTTTGTAGCAGCCAAGGCTGCGTTTCGTCAATGTACTTATTGGCTCTGTTTACCACATTAAATATTTCTTGAAGCGCTTCAGGAATAAGCAGTTCATCTACATTTTTCTGCACCTTTTCAAAAAGGCTATTTACCTTTTCTAAAAGGTCATTATCAAACTCTGTATTAGCTTCGCCCTTTGGCAACAGTCCTCCAAAATATTGATTAACCATAGCGCAAGAGCGACTTAAAAGGTTGCCTAAGCTGTTGCAAAGGTCGGCATTGAGCCTTGATAAAAATGCATTGTTTGTATAAATACCGTCACTGCCAAAAGGTATTTCTCTCAAGAGATAATACCTAACTGCATCTACGCTGTATCTATCCGACAAAATAACAGGGTCAATTATGTTGCCTTTTGACTTGCTTATCTTGTCACTGCCAAGCAACATCCAACCATGCCCATAAACTTTTTTAGGCAAAGGTATATCTAGCGCCATCAATATTGCAGGCCAAATAATAGAGTGGAAACGCACTATTTCTTTTCCCATCATATGCAAGTCGGCTGGCCAAAACTTTTTAAATAAGCTATCGTCATCGCTCATATAGCCAAGCGCTGTGATATAGTTTGTCAGAGCGTCTATCCACACATAAATTATATGGTCGTTATCAAACGGCACATTAATGCCCCACTTAAAACTGGTACGGCTTACTGCAAGGTCTTGTAGTCCAGGCCTTAAAAAGTTATTAAGCATTTCATTTTGCCTAGACTTTGGCTGCAAAAACTCGGGATTGTTTTGTATAAGGTCGATAAGTCTATCTTGATACTTGCTTAAACGGAAAAAATAACAAGATTCTTTTGTCAATTCTACTTCTCTGCCACAGTCAGGACATTTGCCGTCTACTGTTTGTGTCTTTGTCCAAAAACTTTCACATGGCGTGCAGTACCAGCCCTCATATTGACTTTTATAGATGTCACCTTTTTGATAAAGCTTGTCAAAAATCTTTTGCACAGCTTTTTTATGCTCTTTGTCTGTGGTGCGAATAAATTTGTCATAACTTATTCCCAATCTTTGCCACAGCTTTACTAAAGTATCTACCTGTTTATCCACAAAAAGCTTAGTATCAATGCCGCTTTCTTTGGCGACTTTTTCTATCTTTTGTCCATGCTCATCAGTGCCTGTAAGGTAAAACACATCCATTCCGCACATACGCTTAAAACGTGCAATTGCATCACACACAACGGTAGTATAGCAAGTTCCTAAATGCCATTTGCCGCTGGGGTAATAAATGGGTGTAGTAATGTAAAATTTCTCTTTCATAGCATGCCTCGCAAATATTAAAAATTATCCTAATAAGTATATACTTTATTTAACCAAAAGTAAACTTATTTAGTAATTTTTATCCCCAAAAACCACCTATAAAAGAATTATTTGGAATAAATCCCATTAGATTGGTTAAAAATTTGAATAGCAAATAATTCCCTCTTTTCATAAGTATATAGTGGGAAAAGATGTATGAAGTACAGGAGAAATTAGAATGATTAAGCGCGGGGAGTTGTATTATGCGGACTTAAGTCCAGTTGTAGGAAGTGAACAGGGCGGTGTGCGTCCCGTTCTCATTGTACAAAATGACATAGGCAATAAATACTCGCCCACAATAATTGCTGCGGCAATAACTAGCCAAATGTCTAAAGCTAAACTTCCAACTCATATTGAGCTTGACACAACTTGCGGATTACCAAAAGAAAGCATTTTGCTAACGGAGCAATTACGCACTTTGGATAAACAACGGCTAAGAGAAAAAATAGGTATTTTAGACAACAAAGTTATGGAAAAAGTAAACAATGCACTAATGGTTTCACTAGGATTCTTTAGCAATAATTAATTATTAATGTTTTGGTGTGTCATACGAAAAAAGGCCGCGTCTTCTTATTAGGGACGCGGCAAAATTTTTTTATAAATCGCTGTATCTTATTAGCTCAACATTTGCTTCTTTCATAATTTTTATGGAAAAATCGTCAGGATACCCTTCGTTATAAATAACCTTTTTAATACCGCTGTTAATTATCATTTTGGCGCAAATTACGCATGGCTGATGGGTGACATACATAACGGCGTTATCTACACTCACTCCTAGCTTTGCCGCTTGAATAATGGCGTTTTGCTCAGCGTGGACAGCATAGCATATCTCTTGCATTGTGCCTGACTTTATATTTAGCTTTTTTCTTATGCACTCGCCCTTTTCTACACATGACTTAATGCCACTGCTTGCGCCGTTATAGCCAGTTGTTAGTATTCTTTTATCCTTTACAATAACTGCTCCTACATGGCGGTTTTCTTGAAAGCAAGAGCTCCATGTTGCTACCGTTTGAGCAAGCTCCATAAACCTTTTATCCCATTTATTCATTGGTAAAAATTCTCCAAAATTGATACTTAGTCTATCTTATCATAAGGCGCTTAGCTATGTCAATATCATAGCGTCTAAATATAGTTTTTCATATTAATAGCCAGTGAAGAACAAACATACCTTATATCGCTTATAATCTCAATTTTGGACGGTTTTACTATATTTATATTGTTAAGGCTTTCAATTGCCAAATTTAATAAATGTACACTTTCTTTAGGCTTTTTTTTCTGTAAAGTTTCTTTAAGTTCTTTGGCTTCATTTATCTGATTTTTTGTTATGGAAAGCAACTCACTTTCAGTAATTTGCCCTTTTTCATAGTCATAACTTGCAGTAGATAAAGTGGATATAAGCGTGTTGCAAAAATTAAACACTTCGGTTTTTTTACTTGAATAAGAAAGGCTCTTTACATAGGCGCGCGTATTTTTGTTGGCAACGCTAACTGCCGACGATTTATCCATATAGAGAGAATACACCACAAGATATTTTTCATCTTGCCACACATAGCCGCTGCCTCCTCCGTCTTTTACTATTGCGCTTTGCTCATAAGCTAGTTCTCTTGAGGGGTGTTCTGATACCACTAAATAGTAGTTATAACTATTTCCGTCAAAAGCCTTTAACACAAAGCTTGTCAATTTGCCATTATTAAAAAAGTCAACGGAAAGAAAAACTATACCAAAGCATAGCAAAACTACCACAAAAACAAAAAACTTGTTAGACCTGCCCATGTAATCTGTGGGCGTTTTTTTGTTTTTCGGCTTTTTCTTTGCTATGTTTTCTTCTTGATTATTGCTTGTGCACTTCTTGTAGATAAATTGAGTATAATCAACTTCCGACATACTCCTAATTTATGACAAATTCTTTGCTAATATGTTATTATCTATTTAGATAATATGATTTGCTGAAAAACTATAACTTTCTTTTAAGCTATCTACAAAGCCAACTAGCTTGTACAAAATAGCAGTGGAGCTTTTGTAATCTTCTGCTTCAACAGTGCCAAGCAGCTCATTAAGAGTAAAGGTAACTTCAGTTAGCGGAGTGTGGGATACCGTCATAGCTAAAATATTACTCTTGCCCTGCCACCACTCAATAATATCTTTAATTTTGTCGGCGCTGTAAGGCTCTCCCATAGCAATAATATCATCAATTTGCTCATTTAGCTTGCCTAGCGTCTTTGATACATAAATACTCTCATAAATACCTCCGCCTAGCAGTAGCACAAGCAAAACAATAACCACAATCAGTTTAAAGTTCATTGCACAGTCACCTCTATATATTTTGCATTTCTTGGCTGGATAAAAATATCCTTAGAATCTGCCGTCAGCAGTAAAACATCTTGCAACTTTAGCCCATTTTCTTGTAAAAGCTTATATATTTGCTCTTCGGTTACATTTACTGCGCTAATGTTTTCATCCAAAATTTTACCTTCCACAACTAGCGTCATAGGAATGCTATTTGGAGGTTTTGCCTGGTCGTCTTGCAACAATGAAAGTTTGCCATTTGTCTCTATAATTCCGTATTTTATTTGCTGTATGGAAAAATAACCTTGCTGTCTTATTCCTGCAAGCAAGTCATTTACATCAATATTAAGTTTTTTTAGCGTGTTAGAGTTTATACCGTCATCATCTATTATTATAAAAGGCTTGCCATTTAAAAGTTTTCTTGCCTTAATGCTCTTTGCTGTCACAGCGGTAATTGCGTAATGCAAAATAATGACAACACCAAGAGGCACTAGTCCGTAAAAAATAGAGATTGCAATATCTTGCATAGGCGTTACGGCAAGGTCTGCAATTGCTAGCACAATAACAAACTCATAA
>FZPS01000010.1_pt414 | contig 21265 bp, 17 predicted proteins | sample 1817821 | NCBI WGS metagenome assembly FZPS01 (sample SAMEA104158645, study PRJEB21678) | metagenome | place: Germany | collected 2015-04-21 | reverse complement strand
ATCCAGGAGGATGCCGAACTGGGTTCCATGGAGGAACGCCTGAAAAATGCGCAGGCGGAGTTGGCGGAGTTGCAGAAGAACAAAATAGGCGGTAGAGAGCTTGAACGCAAAAATGACATCATCGAGGCGCTGATGCGCATGCGCGAGGAGCGCATAGCAGGCAATGCGGAACTGACTCGCCTGGGAGAAACGGAATCCAGATTGCGGAAGGAATTCCGCAGTGCGCTTGACGGCAAATTGGGATATGCCTGCAGTGACGGTGATTTTGAATGCGTGGTAAGCAGGGATTCGTCGCCTTACGTCCTTGAAGGGGAAAATCCCTTCGCGGACTTGTTTTCAGATTTGTCGAGGGCAAGATTCCAGAAGGATTTTGAAACGGATGCGCATGGCGCCCTTACGGCGGCGTTAAGCAAGGCAAGCCCCAATTCATCGCCAGAAGTCCTACGCGAAGTCCTGAATTATTTTTACGGACGGGATTTCAAGGTGCCCGATCCATTTGAAGCCGGCGCGGCGAAGGACGACCTGTACGAGGAATATTACCGCCTGCTGTGTTGCCTGACGCGCAAAATGAATGCGGATGAGTACAAGCAATGGCAAAAGGCGCGGGACGCATTAAGCCGGCGCCTGCCGCAGCAATCGCTGATCCGCTTCATCTTTTTTAACCAGATGAACGGCCGAAACAATCCCAATCTGTGGATTCGCGAACTGGCAGAGTGGCTTGTCCATGACCAGGAAAATGCCGGTCTGATGAAGTACATCAATGAATGGCTCAGCTATGCATACAAAGGGGCAACCAACTATGACAAGACCGATTTTCAGCTGCTGGCGGAGCATCTGGGCGGGCGCGTGGAGACATTGAAGGATCAATGGATTGTGCATGTGATGCTGGCTGTCAATGAACTGGGACGCGCCTGGGAGGGGCGCGGCAGCGGATACGCCAATACGGTTACGGAAAAGGGCTGGGATATCTATGGGGATGCCATGAAGAAATGCATTCATCACGCGGAAGCCGCCATCGGGCTGCATCCCGACTGGGCTGGCGCGTACCTTCCGCTGCTGGATGACTATGGCGGCGACCATCTGCAAGCTTTCAGGCAACTGCTGCAATACCGCCCTGATTTTTCCCAGGCCTATGAGAAGCTGATATGGGGAATGCTGCCGCGCTGGTGCGGTTCCCACGCGCAGATTGTTGCCCTAGCCCGGACCTGCCTGGATACCAAACTCTATGACACCGCATTGCCTTCCATAGGGTTCAGCATTCTTGGAATCGTTGCATGGGACACCCCCTGTGTGGAATGGTCAAAATGCTACCGGGAAAAATGGCTGTATGAGCCTGCGCTGGCATTGTTTGACGAACGCCAGAAGCGCGGCTTCGACCGTGACATCCGTTTGGACAAGGCGCTGTTCCACATGGCGAATTTTGAATATGACGCCGCCGCGGCCATCATCAGGGAGGTGCAGGGCGGTGATGCCGCAAAGAAGATTGTCTTTCCAAGCTGGACTGGGCGCAGCGTCGGCAACTGGTATCCGAAGGTTCCGGTGTGGGATGACGCCGCCACGCGCCTGCGCCTGTTTACCGGCAAATACGCCTCTGAATTGCGTGCCTTGGAGCAATTGGCGGTCATCCGGCAGGATTTTGCATCGGCTTCCGGAGAGCTTTGCAAGTTGATCGAGGCGCATGACGACTGGACCGCCGAAGAGCGGGATTTCCTGGTCGACCTGTATGCCCGCTGGCAGATGCCTGAACTGATCGGGGGAATGTATACCATGGATGACCACCGCTATCTCAACGCCTTTGTCGTCGCCTGCAGTAACGACTTCCCGAAGGTCGCACAGGCGATGCTGGAGCTGAAATTCGACTATGCGAAGTATGAGGAATACCCGGGCCAGACCGCATATTTTCTGGCTGGGATGAGTGCATTGCCCGACATCATGGATCTGCTGAAGCAGGCCGGAGACCCGTTGAACCGGCCGACTGCCGACCCGAAAATGCAGCGCAACCAGCCGATTCATCATGCGGCTCAGACGCCCAATCCTCCGATGGTGCGCCGTCTGGCGGAACTTGGCGTGGATGCCAATGCCGTCAATGACCATGGACATACCATCCTGCATTTCTTCGCCACGAAGTCAAGCATCGAGGGACTGAAGCTCGGCATTGAACTGGGCTGCAATCCCGATGCCCAGGATGCCGATGGCGATACGGCCATGATGTTCCTTGCGCAAGTGAATGCCAATCCCGAGTGCATGCGGGTGTTGGCTGCCGCGACAAAAAACATCAATGTTGCCAATCATGGCGGCATGACTGCCCTGCATTATGCGGCACAGTATGGCGAGGATCCGGAATATATAAAAATTCTGCTCTCTGCCGGCGCGGACGGACAGGCTCGCACCCATGGCAATTTGACTGCCTATGATATTGCAGAGTCCCGCTCCCGCAGTGATTTCATGGCATTGCTGCCCAAGCCGGATCCAAATTATATGCCGGAAACCCGGGTATGTCCCAGTCCGGAGGCTCCGTCGGATGATTGGGGCACTGTGATGGTCGAGTTCCTGAAAATGCCGGTGTCCTATGCCGCGCTGGCAGGCATGGCCGCTGTGCTTGTATTGGTGCTGAAACGGAAAAAAAGCAGCTGAAAAAAACGGACCCATACAGTCAGGCTGCCCTGACAGTTATAAAAGTCCCGTCGCCGGATGTCTTGGTTCTGACTGAAACGAAATTTCTGACAGCGACTTTTAGTTCGGGTTTTGCTTCAAATCCGGGAGTTTTTTAATGGGGTCTAACTTAGACCCCGTCCAAAAAGGTGGCCCGGGAGGATTTTGGACACTAAGACACACGAAGCGACACTAAGACACACCAAGTAGTCTTCGTCTAAAATTAGAATTTTGCAGAAAATTTGCGTTTTTATAGATTTCATCGAGTTTTTTTGCTTTATCCGGTTCCCTTTTCCCAACAAACCAAAACGGGCAAGTGGCTTATGCGGCGCCTGCGGCGCCGCATAAGCCCTTAGTGTGCCTTCGTGTCCCTTTGTGTCTCTTCGTGTCCTCCCCCTTTCGTGTGCCTTAGTGGTTCATGGGCTTTTTGGACGGGGTCTAACTTAGACCGCGTCCAAAAAGGCTGTGGACTGTTCTCCGCCGGCTCAGTGCCGGCGTGAGAAAGCACCAATTGCATAATTTTCTTTGTGTCCAACAGGTTAGGCTCATTTGTAGCGCCTTTCAGGCGCTAGTTTTTGGGGGTATTCTGTTCCCTAGGCACTCCGCCCTTCGGGCTCCGCGCCTAGGGTTATTATAGTATGGCGCTTCGCGCCATGCAGAGGACACATTTTTCGGTAAAATTGCAGTTTTTCATGTGATTTCATCGCTTTTTCTGTTTTTTGGGGATGAAAACATTTTATCTGCAATCTTGCAATGTCGTCGTCGCTCCGCCCTTCCCAAACCCGATACTCACACCAAGAGGGAGTATTTTGAAGCAAAACCCGAACTAAAAGTCGCTGTCAGAAAATTCGTTTCAGTCAGAACCAAGACATTGCCAGGGTTTCACAAACCTTGTATTTTGGCAGGGTGGTTTACGGTTCCTGGCCGCTGGGATTTAACAGGGTATAAAATAATGGCAAATTGAGATTAATTCCATTGGTGTTTTTGGAGAAAAAAAAAAGCACTGGGTTAATTTCCAGTGCTTTTAAGAAAAGATGGTGGCAAGGACCAGAGTCGAACTGGTGACACAAGGATTTTCAGTCCTCTGCTCTACCAACTGAGCTACCCCGCCACAAAGTGGCGTACCTGAAGAGATTCGAACTCCTGACCTTCTGGTCCGTAGCCAGACGCTCTATCCAGCTGAGCTACAGGTACGCTGAACTTGTAACGAAGATTAAGATACTGCTTTTTAGCAAAAATACAAGCCGAAGCGGGAAAAAAGCATTTTTTGCCAGGCATAAAGTCGTCTAGGCCTCCAGCATGTAAGCCTACTCCGCCTTCCTGTGCCTTAGCTGTTTTTTCTTTGTTTTTATGACATGGAGAATTTTAGGTCTAATGACATTGTCTGACAACTCAACTGATGGCATAGATTTTGTTCATTCACAATTAATGCAGTTAGCTCTCTATGAGCTTAGTTGTGCCGCAAAGTCCAGGATTCTTGACCAGGTTTTTTGCGCTCCGAAATTCTGTTCGGCCTTTTGCTGTCCGGAGCTTCGGATTGCCTCGTAGCGTTCCGGGTTTTGTAGCATCTGGTTTATTTTGTCTGGGATTTCATTCAGACAATCGTAGGGCAGGTAATCCACATTAGGCGTAAGCCAATGGTTGGTTTCCGGGTTGTTCCGCTCTATAAGGCAAGCTCCCGACAGTGTTGCCTCAACGACTCTGCCTTTGCATTGTATGATACTGTCAGGCTTGCCGGAGAAGTTGATTACAAATTTAGACTCCCGGTAAATTCCGGCCAGTTCTGCCATTGAGACCCGGTTTTTGTCTCCGCCGCCAATAAAAACATCAATGCCGTTTTTTTTGATTTTTTGCAGTGTATCTAAGCGATAGCTGTAATTATGAGTAGTCAAGCCCATGAAAGACAAGCAATATTTTTTATTGCTGTGTGCCGAATAGAACAGGCTTCGGCACACTGGTGTGGGGAGAAAGATGGATTTATTTTTTTAAAGAAGGCTTTTTTGACATGGTGTGGCGGCGTCAATGGAGACCACGCCCTTGAGCTGCGGGATGTTTTCAAGATATTTTATGAATTTTTGTTCAGAGTCGGCAAGCAAGGCAAACATTGGCGTTGGACAAACATTCAACAAGATGCGCCATATAAGCGGGTCAGGGAACAAGTTAAAAGCACCGCCAAAGGCGAAGAAAATATAATCGGGTCGCTGCGGGTTGTTTTTTGCACAGATCTCAAATATTTGTTTTATCATTGTTTTTTTACTCTTATTGTCTTTTTGAAAGCACAGGCGTTTGAAATCGGCAATATTCGCTTCTTTCAGCGACATGCCCCAAAGTTCATATGCGCTATCAACTTTGGCGCCTCTTACCAGGGTATAGTCCGTAAGCAGCAAGATTCTGGGTTTGCTGCCGGGCAAGGGTTTAAGAAGCTCGACTTTTTTATATTTACCTGCTAGTTTTCGTGTGTACAAGTAGAGCCAGGGGCTAAAGAGATTAGCGCCAATATTATCTCGCCACAAAACAAGTTTTAAATATAGCGGCAGTACAAAAGGCAAGGATTTAGCCATTTGTTTAAGTTTGTCCAGTGTCAGGTTAACGCGGTTGTTTTTGCTTGGCATTAATATTTTCTTTGAAAGCGCCAGCTTTGCTTTGGCTCCCGCTAGCCCCGTCTAAAAAGCCCTTGAACCACAAAAGACACAAAAAAACACTAAGAAGTAACTGATTAAGCAGACAAACTGTAAGTTGACGCAGTCTTGCCAGGTTACGGGAAGGCCGTCTTTTCCATTGGCGGGCGTTTGCTAAAATCGAGTATTTGCCGCCAGGTTTTTTCGGCGCCGAATTTTTTTTGTGCCTGCCTCATTCCGGAAAGGCGTATTTTCTCGATTTTATCTGGTTTTCGCAGCAAGTTCCTCACTATTTCAGGTATTTCCTCGATATCTGAGTATGGCACGTAGTCGATGTTTGGCCGCAGCCATTTGTTTGTTTCAGGGTTGTCATACTCGATTAGGCAGGCGCCGCAGAGTGTGGCCTCCATGACTCGTCCTTTGCATTGTATTATGCGGTCATTTTTTCCGGAAAAATTCACCACAAAAAGCGAGTTGCGGTAAATTTCCGCCATGTTTTCCAGGGACACCCTGGCATCATAGCCTCCTCCTTTATATACTGGCACGCCGGATTTTTCCAGCTTGTCCAGGATTTCCGCCCTGTAGCGATAGTGATGGCTGCGCAAGCCCATAAAAGCCACCTGCTGTAGTCGAGGACCGTTTTGCGGAAAAAATATCCTCGTACAAATAGGGGAGGGCAGGAAGCTGGACTTTGCGGCAAGAAGGCTGCTGTTTTGGCAGGGCGCGGCGCTGTCTATGGAAATGACGGCGCATATTTCAGGTATTCTTTCAAGATAGCTGATGGAATGTGGCAGGGAATCGGCCAGGAGCACCAAGAGCGGCGAGGGCAGGTTTTGGCAGATTTTGCGCCAGGTTTTTGCGGCGGGGAAGATATCCGGGTCTCCGCCCAAGGCCAGGAGGATCAAATCCGGTTTTTCCGTTTTGCAGGTTTCATACAAATCGCGGATGAATTTAAGCTTGTTGCTTATGCCTTTAGTCAAAGTCATGCGGGTGAAACTTGCCAGGTCGGCTTCCATAAGTGAGAGTGCCCAGAGTTCATAGGCGCTATCCTGCTCGTAGCCGGGCGGTAAATTGAAGTCAGTCAGAAGCAGCAAGTGTGGCTTGCTTCTTTCCGGTGCTGGCGGAAGCTTGGCAAAACGGGCTGAGAGAAAACAGGTCAGTGCCAACTGCAGGCCTGATTCAAGAAGATTTTTAGTCCGTCCAAAGATATATTTTAGGCCTTTCAGCAATCTGAAGAGGCTGGGGGCTTTACTGCGCAACAGTTCTTTCATTTTGTGTTGGATGCCTAGAGGCTGCCTAAAAGAGTGAAAAGTAGTTTTACCACAGCGTGAAATTCTAAAACCTTGTCTGTCTAGCTGTATTTTAGACTGCGTCCAAAAAGGTCGTCTGACAGGATTTTGGCCACTAAGACACACTCGTGTCTTTTGTGTCTTAGTGTCCGATTTGTTTTTTAGATGAGGTCTAGGCTCTGGGAAGCGCCGCCATGCGTTTTTTATTTGCGGATTTTCCGTATTAGTCTTGCGGTTTTAGGCCAATGCCAAAAAGCCTGTCTCATGAATATATTGCGCAGTTTAAGCAGCTTGGAAAAGTGTTTTTTTCCCAGCAGCAGGGATCTGGCCAGGCAGTTGCCTGTCATGGGTTGCGCGGCCTGTTGCAGCTCGCTCTGCGTCAGGGTACTGCAGGCAAGTACCTGCACGCCGCGCGTCTCCAGCCAATGAGAACCGGATGAAAGGAAGCTCTTTGGCAGCTCCGGCTTGAGTTTTCTTGCCGCCTTGCTCAAAATCAGGCTGCAGTTTTCCGCGGCTTGGTTGGCAATGCAAGTTGCTGGCGGGATCAAGTCATCGACAATTATAAGCTCGTAGGCTTTTTCATCAACAAATTCCGGGTCGGGCAGATAATGCACTGCCCCTTGATAGTGCAGGCTTCCCATAAAGGCGTCATGATACCAGTTTTTATAGAAGGAGGCATCATCGCTAAAGCGTGCTGCTATAGTCAGCTCGGCCAGCATTCCTGTTAGGCTAAGCAGAGTTACAATGGAGCGGTCATGCAGGCCGTATAGGAGTATTCTGCGTGGTTTGCATTTATAATTGATCAGGCCTGCCGCCAGGGCTAGGGCGGAAAATCTTGGTGCTTGCCAGACCGAGATGTGCTGCGACAGCCAGACGATCCATTCACGGTAGCTGATGTTTTTTGGCTTTACCGGGCTTTCGCTGTATGCATCCGGGGCGACTTTATTGGCGGCTTTGCTTTCTGGCAGTTGCAGCTCGGCTAGTCCCCAGTCCGGCGTATTCTCGGCATGCCCCAGCAGTATGGGGTGGACCTTGGCTCTTTTGCCTTCTTTTTGCGCGATCATGCCGGCGTTAGGGTCGAAGTCATAGCAAATCACGCCATATCCGCTGCAATTAATCACCTTAGCTTTGTCGGCGGCACGCAGGGCGATATCAATATCATTATGCCCCCAGCCGGCGATGCGCTGGTCTACCCCTCGCAGCCTATACAGTAGGTCTTTGGCAAAAATGAAGGCTCCGTAGCCTCCCATAAGTCCGCGCGAAACATTGTCATATAGCATATAGGCGTGTCCGGAGAGCAGGATTTTTTCAATGTTGCTGCAGCAGTCAAAAAAGTATTGTTCCTGCACCCAATAGGGCAGTTTTTTCCGCGGTATGGCCAGGATGTCACACTCCAGTGAAAATTGACTGGGCATTTGTTTTTTCAATAGTGCGAACAAGTTGAATAGCGTTTGGCGGGTAAAAAGTATGTCAGCTGGCATGATGCCGATAAATTTGCCCCGGCAGCGCCGCAGCGCCACGTTGAAGGCGTAGGACTGCTGGAATGGCGATATGCGATCATTATATTTTTGGGCGATTTCCGGGGGCACAGTAATGAAGCGGCAGATTTGTCTGGCCTCATCATTCAAAGTGATTTCCTCAGCCAAGGGTGTTTGGCTATTCCAGTCGGCAAAGACGATTTCAATTTCATGCAGGCAACCCAGTTGCTGAGCACACCAGGCCAACATATTGGCTGCCTGGGTGAAGCGACGCTTGAAATCGTGGCCGTAGTCGTCATTGCGCCCGCTCAGTGCGAGTGATAAAATGATTTCATGCATAGTTTGAGATTTTAATTGAAGCTCTTTTGGGAAATGGTCTAAGGCAGCGGGAAGTTATCAAAAAAGTCTTGTGCTTGCTTATAGCTTTCTGCTGTGCCTATATCGATAAAGGCCGCCTGGCTGGTTTTGGCGTAAAGCAGGCCTTTTTGCACCAGGTCTGGGAAGAACTCATTTTCCAAAGAGCAGTTTTGTCCTTTTGTTAAATTCATTATAAGTTTTCTCTTAAGCAGATAAACTCCTGCATTGATCCAGCCTTTGCCTTGCTCTTGTCCTTTTTCAGTAAAAGCCAACACTTTGCCTTGCTTGCTGATCTTGACCTGTCCAAAGCGCGACACATCTGGCACTTGGGCAATCAGCATTGCCGCTTCAAAGCCGGCTGCTTTCCACCAAGCGATAAAATCTTGCAGGTTTTCATCCAGGTATGAGTCCCCGTTTAATATAAGCAAGTTGTCGGCATTGGTTTTTTCCAGCGCTAGCCTCAGTGCTCCGGCGGTGCCCAGGGGATTATTTTCCAGCGAGTAATTCAGTTGCAGCTTGGAGTTAAACTCAACCAGGTTTTCCTGCACGGAATCTGCCTTGTGTCCCAGGGCCAGGGTCACTTTGTCAATTCCTTCGGAGTGCAGTTTTTCCAGCAGGTAATGTATAAAAGGTCTGCCGCGTACCAATGCGGCCACTTTTTGTCGTTCATGCACCTGGCTGCGCAGGCGTGTTCCCAGACCGCCTGCCAATATGATTGCCTCTATGTTACTCATGGTTTTTTTACCAATAGCAGGCATTTTCCACCTTTTCGGCCTCTGGCGGGGTTTCCTCGGCCGATGGCTTGCACCAATGTTCATTAAAAAGCCTGGCTGAAAACTCTGGCGGGTATTGTTTTTCCCAGCGTTCTCCCTTAATGCCGAAAAGCAGCTGCAGTGCGCCGCCCAGATGCAGCGCTTGCTTGCCAAGTTTTTTACAATGCGCAGCCAGGAACATGCCATAGGCTCCGGCGCCAACCAGGGCGATGTCAAAATCGAGCTGGTCAATTTGTTCACACATATGCGCCAAAGCTTCAAACCAGTCTTGGTAAGGCAGTTTGGCTGAGGCGCCGCCATTGCTGAGCACGGCGGGCAGAGTGAGCAGCTCGAATTCCGGCAATACTTCCTTTTGGCCAAAAAGCAGTTTGCGCTTGGCGTACTGCTGTTCTATGCTTGCTGCAAAAGGGTGTATGACCAGGACTTTTTTATGCCGCAGAGCCAGTGTCCAGGGGTCGGGCAGGAAAGCGATATGGTCGCCCATGCATTGGATTTCCACTGGAGTGATATTGGGGTTGTAGTTTTTAATCAGGTATTCGTCGCCGCGCTGCCCCACCACGCCAAGTATATCTATATGCTTGACGATTTCCAGGCTTTCGCTAGCGAAGCGTGCCAGAGCCTGGTTGCTGTCCGGAAAAAAACCAGCTACTTCGTGCATCATGCGGCGGTAATCAGGATTAAACTCCAGCTTGTTTTTGCGGCAATTTTGCAGGAATTCCATTACTATGTATATTTCATTCCAGCCAAAGCGCGCCACCAGACAAGGTTTATTCTTTTCCAGCAGCGCCTTGATTTTGTCTGAACCTTCTTGTTCGCGATAGACATAGCGTGCGGCCAGGCAGGGTTTCAATGGGCGTCGTATGGGATAGCGGTAATATTCATAACGCCGCAGCCATGCAGGGGGCAGGAGCTTACGTACATAAGCTTTGAGCTGGCGGTAAAATTCGATAGACCGCCGCCAGGCAGAAATCAGGAGTTTGCGTAAAAAAGTCATGGTATGGCGCTGACGTATTTATGATGGTTTGTGCCAGACATTTGGGGCATTGTGACTAGGAATAGAGTTGGCGCGGCAAGCTTGTTTTGGCGTTGTCGACAATGTGTTTGCGTATCTCAGAGCCGAATTTCTTTTCTACCAGAGCGAGATAGCTTTCATTGTTGTAGTAGCTTTGGAAGGCCTGATCGCGAAAACGCAAGATTTGCGCTGCGCTAAGCTTTTCATTTGCCAAAGGCCTGCAGTCAAAAGAATGTTGCGAATAGCCTGACCAGGTTTCTGGCAGCCGTTCAGGGCATTTCGCCAAGGCGGAATCATAGAGCTTGGAGCCAGGGTAGGCCATGACTGAGTAGAAATTGGCAAATTCACAGTTCAGCTGCAGTGCCAGGTCCAGGGTCTCTTGCATGGTTTCCAAGCTGTCTTCGGGCAAGCCAAAGATAAAATTACCGATGACATTAATGCCAGCCTCCTGAATTTTAGCGCATACCTCGCTGACGTTTACCTCGCCGCCACCTTTTCGCGCGGCTTTACGCACGCCGGCGTTGGCGGACTCGATGCCCAAGGCCAACCAGTTGATGCCGGCCTGTCTCATGGCAGGGAGCAGTTCAAAGTCAATGGTGTCAACTCTGGCATAGGCCCAGATATTAAGCCCGTAGTCCCTTTGAATAAGCCCTTTAACAATCGGCAAATAGTGCTCTTTATGCAACACAAAGAGTTCATCGACGATTTTCAGGTTGCGGAGTTGGTGTTGTTGCACCAGCAGGTCAATTTCTTGCAAGACCAGTTCGGGGGAGCGGTATCGTATGCCAGGTTTGCCGAAGGGGGCGTTGATGCAGCAGAACTCGCAGTTGAAGGGGCAACCCAGGCTGGTATAGATGGCCGCGTAGTGCTGCCGCAACTCCAGGTTGTCGAAACAATGCCAGTCATGCGCTCTATACAGTTGCATGGGCAACAAGTCCCAGGCGGCGACAGGCAGGTAATAGTCCAGGTTTTCAATCAGTGGGGCAGGGGGATTATGGCGAATCTGCGTGTTTTCCCGCCACCACAGTCCCGGCACCCTGCTGAAGTCAGGTTGCTGGCTGTCGAGTTCAGACAGCAGTGCCTCAATGCTTAGTATGCCCTCTCCTTGGGCAACGAAGTCGCATTGCTCCTCCTGCATAGTCCGCAGAGGCAGAGCGGAGGGATGCAAGCCGGAGAGCATAATGTTGCCTAGCCCGGCATGGCGCAGCTCCTTGCAGATGGCTCCGGCAGAAGGCATATTCTGGGTGGAGGCCGAGGGCTGCGAGCCGTAAACCACAATTACGCTTAAATCAGGGGAGAATTCAAGCGCGAGTCCGGCGCTTTCCTGAGGTGAGAGGTTTTCGGCGTTGGCATCGAGAATCTTGACTTGGTGACCTTGCTGACGCAGATATGCGCCAATCACAGCCACCCAAAAGGGTGGCTCAATGGCGGCGGCCTCTTTGCCCAGAGACTGAAAGACCTGCTTGCGGTTTCCTGGATTGATAAGGAGAATTTTACTCATGGTCAGAACGATGACTCTATGAATGTAATTGTTTTACAGCCATCCACCAGGCAATGACGTCACGCAAATTCAAGCTTGAAATTGGACACGAAGTTACACGAAGTCAGAGCAAGTTTTTCCAAGCTTTAGCTTTAGGCTAGCGCCTATTTAATCTGTGTCAGATTTTGACTTTATCAGTATTTTGCTAATCTCTTCGACGATTTTTTCCGGGCACAGTCCATACGCCTTCAGTGTTTCTCTTCTGTTGCCATGTGAAGTTTCGAAGCGGTCTGGGATGCCGTAGGGTTTTAGGTTTTGGCCGGGTTCACGCAGCTTGTGCAGTATGCTGTCCAGTCCGCCTTTGCCTATATATGCCTCTTCGAAGGAGAACAGGGGCAGTTGCGTCAGTTGTTTTTTCAGCAGTTCCTCGTCCAGGTATTTGAGTTGCAAGATATCTATATGCCTTGCGGCTATGCCTTGCTCTTGCAGTAGTCTTGCGATTTGCGCAGTCATGCTGCTCATATAGCCGGTTGAAAGCAGGCAGCAATCCGGCTCCTTGGGGTTCGACAACAAGTGCCAGCCAGACTTTGGCCAAATGAAGTCTTCCTGGACATAGAGCGGCTCTATTATTTTTGAGTCCAGCCTGAAGTAGCGCAAGCCTTCTTTTTTTGTCAAGCAGTATGCTGCCGCGGCGGCGACTGTATCTGAGGGCGAGACTACTTCGATGCCTGGCAGGCTGCGCAACACGGAGATGTCTTCAAAGCAGTGGTGTGTTGGGCCGGCCATATCATAGCTGCATCCCGCCCCTACGGCAAGCATATTCACATTGAGTCTGCGGTACTGCGACAGCAGGCAGAGGTTGTTGCGTATTTGCTCCAAGGCGCGCAGATAGAACGGTGCAATGGCATAGGTGAACAGCCTAAAGCCTTCCAGTGCCAAGCCGGCAGCCACATTGACCAGGTTTTGTTCGGCTATGCCTACATTTAGAAAGCGTTGCGGGAAGTCCCGGCGCAACTGGTCCAAGAGCGGTGCGCCGAAGTCGGCACTGAGGAAAAAAATCTCTTCATCCTGCTGCAAGTCCTTATAGACCTCATTCAGGATGGCGTCTCGCATGCTTGCATTCATGTTTGTCGCCCCCCCTCGACGAGCTGGTCTATTCTTTGTTTGCTCAGTCCCAGGACATGGCAGATATCGCTGTTTTCCAGCTCTGGCACGCCATGTCCCTTGATAGTGTCCGCCAAGAGTAATTTTGGTTTTGCTGAGTCAGCTTGGAACATGCTTTGCAAGGCGGCATGCAAGCTTTCCACGTCGTGTCCCTGGCAGCGCCGGCATTCCCAGCCAAAGGCTTCGAAGCGCGCCTCGACATTGTGCCAGCTAATGATGTCGTCACATTTACCCAGCATGGATTTGGCGTTGCAGTCCACAATGAGGTATAGCCGGCTTAGCTCAAGCTGTCCAGCCAGCATAATAGCTTCCCATACTGCGCCTTCGTAAAGCTCGCCGTCGCCGTGCAAAACTATGACTTTGGCGTCTTTCTTTTGGGTTCTTAGTGCCAAGGCCATGCCGCAGGCAAGCCCTAGACCATGCCCCAGAGAGCCGTTCAAGGTTTCAAAAGTGCCAAAACCGGCTGCGGGTATGGCCGAGAGTATGGCCTCGGGATGCGCGATGTTTTCCAGCTCTTGCACGGGGAAGAATCCCAGGTCCGCCAGGATGGGAAACAGAGCCAGGGAGCCATGCCCCTTGCTGGCGATAAAACGGTCGCGCTTAGGACAGAGGTATGTAGGCTCGGGCAAACTCAAAAAACCAGCGTAAAACAGTACGCTGAGCAGATCGCAGGCTGAGAGGCAGGAGGCTATGCGCACCTCGGGGACACGGCCGTGCAAAAGCAGAGTCTGTTGCCAGACCCAGTCCGCCTTGCAACGCAGAAAATTGATTTGCTCTTCAGACATTTCCATATTGATTGTTGCGGATGACTTGATAGCCTTTGATCAGCTCTTGTATGCCCTGATCCAAGCTGTATTTAGCTTGAAAGCCGCTGCGTTCAATCTTTTCATTCGACACGATGTAGTCGCGCTTGTCAGGGTCTTCGCCGATCTCCGACTCCAAAAACACAAATTTCGGCAAATGTCGTTGAATTACTTTACACAGTTCCAGCTTAGATAAGTTTGCCTCCGAGAGACCGACATTATAAGCATTGTTTTTCATCTCCTGGAAATTTTCCAAGACATGCGCAAAGGCTCTGGCGACGTCACGCACGTGGATAAAGTTGCGTTTGAACTTGCCCTCAAAAATCACGATGGCACTATCATTGATGGCTCGATAGACGAAGTCATTGACCAGCAGGTCAAGCCGCATGCGCGGGCTGATGCCGAAAACCGTGGCCAGGCGCAGGCTGACGGAGTTATCTCTCTGCAGAAGAGCCTCCTCGGCCTCTACTTTGAGCCTTCCGTAGAGCGACAATGGGCGCAGCGGGGATTCTTCAGTGCAGAGCTTATCGTGTTCGCCTATGCCGTAGCCGGAGTTGGTTATGGGCACCAGGATTTGCTGTTGTCTCGAGGCCAGGCGCAAAAGCATAAGGATGGCATCCCGGTTGGTGCTGCTTGCCGCGAATTGATCCTGTTGACAGATGGGAGCGCCGACCAGGGCTGCCAGCGGGATAATGCTGTCGTGCCCGGCCAGCAGGCGCCGCATCAGCTCCGGGTCGCGGCAGTCGCCGCGGATAACGGCGAAATCGGGATGAGAGCAGCAGTCCAGCAATGAGGCTTGGCGGAATAAAAAGTTGTCCAGCACCGTTACTGCATAATTTAACGAGAGCAGGTGCGGCACCAGGATTGAGCCTAGGTAGCCAGCTCCGCCAGTGATTAGTATCTTGTGTTTCATGCTGCGCTCTGTGTAGGTTTGTTTGTGTTGCAGAGAGGCGAAAAAACGCGTCTATGTAGACCGCGTCCAAAAAGTCTTTGAGTCACTAAGGCACACGAAGGGGGAGGACACAAAGAGACACGAAGAGACACTAAGGGCTTATGCGGCGCCTGCGGCGCCGCATAAGCCGCTTGCCCGTTTTGGTTTGTATCGTATAAAAACGCAAATTTCCTGCTAAAATTCGAATTTTAGACGAAGACTACTTGGTGTGTCTTAGTGTAGCTTCGTGTGTCTTAGTGTCCAAAATTCTGCCGGGCCACCTTTTTGGACGCGGTCTATTTGAGTTGGTTAAGCAAGTTGCACAGCTTCCTGACTTCACTTTGTTGCAGTGCAGGATAATTGCCAATATAGTATCCGAAAAAATGTATGTGTTCTACTTCGGGATACTCGAGGTACAGCTGGTCTTTAATTATGCCTTGCAGGTATGGCTGCCGCATCTGATTGCCGCCACCGGCATTGCCGCGACGAAACTCGATGCGCTGCTTGCGCATCAGGCTTTCCAGGCGGTCGCGCAAGGCCAGGTCGGGTTTTTGCAAGACCAAAGGGAAAGCATAATTGCTGCAGCCTTCCAGGCGGTAGTCAACGCGGTATAGCTGCGGATTGATGAGTTCTAAAAAAAGCCTTAGGTTGGAATTTCGCAGTGCATTATTGGCCTCTAGCCGCGGCAGCTGCGAAAGTCCCAGTACACCGCCCAGTTCGGTGCCGCGGAAGTTGTTGCTGGGGTACATGAAAATAAAGTCGGGCGACAGGTCGGCGTGCTGCTGCTCGAGTTTTCGTTTCATGCCCTCGTCGTCGGCCTCTCTGAGCATGCCGTGCGAGCGCAGCATGCGCAGGCATTGATAGACTTCATCAGAATCAGTGCTGACCATGCCGCCTTCTATGGTGCTCATGTGATGGGCAAAGTAGTAAGAGAAGTTACTCAGCAGTCCAAAGCTGCCCAGTTTTTTACCTTTATGGGTGGCTCCATGCGATTCGCAGACATCTTCGAGCAATGGGATGCCGCGTTTGGCCAACTCTTCAATGAGCCGGTCGCTCAAGGCGTTGAAGCCCTGCACATAGGTGAGAAAGACCGCTCTGGTATCCTCCGTGATTGCCGCCAGTATTTTGTCTTCCTGCATGCCTAGATGCCTGGGGTCTATATCGACAAACACTGGTTTGAAGCCATGTGAAATCACCGAGCTTATATCCGACACCCAGGTGAGCGGGGGCACTATGATTTCGCCGCCGCTGCCGTAAAGGTGCTTGAAGGCGGCGATGCTGATCCAGTTTGCTGAGGCGCCCGAGTTGACGTAGATGCTGTGCTTTACACCCAGGTATTGGCTCCAGGCCTGCTCAAAAGCGCGCACTTTGTCCCCCTGGGTAAGTCGCGGCATAGTATCCAGAAATGCAATAAGCGCATCAATGTCTTCACGGGTAATATTATTATGCATCAAAGGGAAGGCCTTCATTCAGCATACTCCTTCTTGTCCGGAAAAAATGATTTTTGAGCCTTCGCAGTCGAAGTCAAAGGGCACGTGCAGGTATTCTTGCAATGCCTGCAAGATGGCTGGGTGTTTGTCGGGTCTGGCGAAGAACAACATGAATCCGCCGGCTCCGGCTCCCAGGAGCTTGCCGCCATAGGCACCGGCTTGCATGCCCAGATTGTAGATTTCATCTAGTTTCGGGTTAGATACCAGGTCTGAGAGGCTGCGCTTGATAAGCCAGGACTGATGCAGAAGCTCGCCGAACTCCTTTAGGTCGGCGCCGGAACAGAGGATTTTTTCTGCCTTTGAGGCAAAATCAGCCAGTTGTATAAGCCGGCTACTGTTTTCAGGCAGGCGTTTTTTCTGCTCCTGAGCCACCAGGGAGGAAATGCGGCTGATGCCGGTGAAAATAAGCAGCATATGCGCTTTGAAATCCTGTAGTCTGGCCTGATGCATGGTCACCGGCTTTAGCTTGAAGCCGCCCTCTTGCGGGAAATCAATGACGTTGAAGCCGCCGTAGGCACAGCAAATCTGGTCCTGACAGCCCACGGTCTCGCCTATCAGCTCCTGCTCGATATAGATAGCGGTCTCAGCCAGCTCTCTGGCATTCAAGGGGCGCTTCAGCAGGTGGCAAAGGCTATTGAGCAGACCCACCGTGAATGCGGAGCTTGAGCCTATGCCGCTGCGCGCCGGAATGTCGCCGTCATGCAAGATGGAGACACCGCAGTCTGGATCCAAGTATTCCAGGATGGCTCTCACCGCCGGATGTTCGATTTCAGCAAAACTGCTGACATTTTCTGTTTTGGAATAAACCACCCGGTGCCGATGTGAGAAAAAAGGCGGCAGCTGACGCACATTTAAATAACAATACTTGTTGATGGCCACTGAGATAACCTTGCCACCATGACGGCAGAAATGGCTGGCAAAATCGCTGCCACCGCCAAAAAAAGAAATGCGAAATGGAGTTCTGGATATAATCATGTCAACTCAATGCTGCTTAGCCAATCATGAAGCGACTTTACACAATATAGGCTAATCTCTGCCAATCACAAGTGATTTTAGTCAAAAGAAGACAGCTGTGTTTGTGCCTGTTAAACGGGAGAAGACACCTAGTCACGCAAAGTCACCCGAGACATATGAAACAGCAAGACAGCGTAATTGGGTTTAGCCCTATTCGCGCCGGATTGTGTTTTTGTAATGCGCGATTACCTTATACGATGAGCTTTTAAGTCCAAACCGAGATACTTGATGATGCCAGGCAAGAAAAAAATCAGCGTAGTTTCCAGCTGTTATAATGAGGCCGACAATCTCGCAGAGCTCTGGGACCGTCTGCAAAAGGTGTTCGCCCAGGAAAGGCAATATGATTTTGAATTTATTATCGCTGATAATTTTTCCACAGACGGCAGTCGCGACATACTGCGTGCGCTTGCCGCTGCCGACCGGCGCCTGAAAGTGATTTTTAACAGCCGCAACTTTGGGCATATACGCTCGCCTTTTAATGCCCTACTGAAAGCGCAGGGTGACGCAGTGGTGGTTTTGTGCTCAGACTTGCAGGAGCCTCCTGAGCTAATACATGAGTTTCTGCGCAAATGGGAGCAGGGCGCCAGAGTGGTGGCCGCAGTGCGCCAAAGCACCAAGGCCAGCTTTTTGCTTGAACTGGGGCGTAAAGCATATTACTATCTGTTGGGCAGATTCGCCGACTCAGAGCAGGTTATTCACAACTTCACCGGTTTTGGCTTATATGACCGCTGTTTTATGCAGGAGCTAAGACGCTATCGAGACCCCTATCCCTACTTTCGCGGCCTGGTTAGCGAGATCGGCTATCCGGTGAGCGAGCTGCCTTTTGTGCAGGAGGCTCGCAAGGGCGGCGAGAGTAAGAATAATTTCCTTACCCTTTACGACATGGCCATGACCGGTTTTGTCAACCACAGCAAGCTGCCCTTGCGCCTGGCAGTGTTCTGCGGTTTTGTGCTGGCCTTGCTCAGCCTCCTGACAGCTATCTTCTATTTGGTCTATAAGCTCATACACTGGCATACCTTTGCCCTGGGGCTTGCCCCATTGGTAATAGGCCTGTTCTTTTTCGCGGGCGTGCAGCTGGTTTTCACTGGCATTATCGGGGAGTATCTGGGCGCGGTATGGACGCAGGTGCGGCAAAGGCCTTTGGTAACCGAAGAAGAGCTATTAAATTTTAACGAAGATACAGCTAAGGAAGCACTGCCATGAAAAGCCCCGTGAATGCCGAAAGCCTGCCTCCGGCCATGATTTTGTGCGGCGGCATGGGAACGCGTCTGCGTGATGTCACCGAACTGCTGCCTAAACCCTTGGTCCCCATAGGTGGCTTTCCTATTGTCTGGCATATTATGAAATGCTATGCCGCCTTTGGAGTCAAGCGCTTTATTCTCTGCCTGGGCTATAAACACGAGGAGTTTGTAGACTTCTTTTTGAATTATCGCAGCCGTATGAATGACGTAACTGTGAGCCTGGGCAACAAGCCTAGCCTGGAAATACATGGCGAGGGAGGCGACGAAGACTGGCAGGTGACCCTGGCAAATACCGGCCTGGAAAGTAAAACCGCCAGCAGAATAAGGCTGGCGGCAAAATATCTCAAGGACGAAGACCAGGACTTTTTTTTGACCTATGGAGACGGCCTGGCCGACCTGAATATGCGGGAGCTTTTGGACTTCCACTTGAATCACGGCAGGGCGCTTAGCTGCAGCGCCGTGCAACCAGCGGCGCGTTTTGGCGAGCTGGCTCTGCAAGGTGCCCGAGTGTTGCGCTTCGAGGAGAAGCCCACGCATGCCCAAGGATATATCAACGGCGGCTTTATGCTGGCAAAAAAATCAATGATAGCAAAATATATTTCCGCAGATGAAGACCAGTTTTTTGAAAGCCAGCCCATAGACGAGATAGTCAGGGACGGTGAAATGCAGGCCTATAGGCATGAAGGCTTCTGGCAGTGCATGGATAATCCGCGCGAATATCAGCTGCTCAATGAGCTTTGGCGCAAAGGCCAGGCACCCTGGACCAGGTATTGGAAATAGGCTGGGGTTCAGGGCACTGGCGCTTTTTATTTCAGTGCGCGGTGTGCAATGTCTTTACGGTAGCTAGCTCCCTGCCAGGATATTTCCTCTAGTGCCGCGTAGGTATTTTTAACCGCCTCCGGCAAAGTATTGCCCAGGGCAGTGACGCCTAGCACCCTGCCGCCGGCAGTGTAGAGCTTGCCGTCCTGTTCCCTAGTGCCCGCCTGAAACACCAATGCGCCCTTGGCTTGAGCAGCCTCTATGCCGCTGATCTCGAAGCCGCGCTCGAACTTGCCCGGATAGCCCTTTGAGGCCATGACTACGCAGACGGCGGGTTCGGGCTTCCAGCTCAGCTTGACTTCGTGCAACCTGCCGTCCGCAGTGGCGCAAAGCGCCTCGAGCAGGTCGCTGTCCAGTCTGGGCAGTATGGCCTGCGTTTCGGGGTCGCCAAAGCGCACGTTGAACTCCAGCAGCTTGGGGCCGGCGGCGGTGATCATTAGTCCGGCGTAAATAACGCCGCGGAAGTAGAGCAGGTCTTGCTGCACGCCGCGCAGGAAGGGCTGCAGGATTTGCCGGTCTATGGTTTGCTCGAGGGCCTGGTCTACAATGGGTGCCGGCGAGTATGCCCCCATGCCGCCGGTATTGGGGCCTTGGTCGCCGTCCCAGGCGCGTTTGTGGTCCTGCGAGGAGGCCAGCGGGAGGATGCTGTTGCCGTCGCAGAGAGCCAATATGGAGACTTCTTCTCCGACCAGGCATTCTTCGATGAGCACGCGGTATCCGGCTTCTCCAAAGCTGCCTGCGAAGCAGTCGCGCACTGCCTGTTCGGCCTGCGCCAGGTTTTCGGCTACGATGACACCTTTGCCGGCGGCCAGGCCGTCAGCTTTGACGACTATGGGCATGCTCTGCTGGCGCAGGTACTTAAGTGCCGGCTTTTCTTCGTCGAAGACCTCTGCTTTGGCGGTGGGCAAATTATGCCGGCGCATAAAGTCTTTGGCGAATGACTTGCTGCCTTCCAGCTGTGCGGCGCGCCTGTCCGGGCCTACGATGCGCAGCCCCAGATCGCAGAAATGATCCACTATGCCTTCGCAGAGCAGGGCTTCAGGCCCGATCATGGTGAGGTCGATCCGGTTAAGCCTGGCGAAATCAGCCAGGTCCTCGGGAGTATTGGCCAATACCGCGGTGGCCTGGCTTATGCCGGGATTGCCGGGCGCGCAAAAAAGCCGGGAGCAATGCCGGCTCTGAGAAAGCTTCCAGGCCAAGGCGTGCTCGCGACCGCCAGAGCCAACTAAAAGAATTTTCATGGGAGGTAAAGGTAGGGGGGGGAATCGGACGAATCGGACGTATCTCAAGAGCAGCTATTGTTTTTCAGCTCGTCCTGGATTTTTTGCGCGGCCTGGCTCGGCTTGTCGGCTGCCAGTATGGGTCTGCCCACCACGATGTAGTCGGCTCCGGCCCTGGCTGCCTCTGCGGGGCTCATAATGCGTTTTTGGTCGCCGGCTGCGCTGCCGGCAGGCCTGATGCCGGGCACGACTGTAATGAAGTCGGTGCCACAGGCTTTTTTAATGGACTCGATTTCATGCGCTGAGCAGACCACGCCGGCCAGGCCTGCCTGGCGGCTCAGTTCTGCCAGACGCAACGCTTGTTCAGCCGGGCTGCAGGCCAGCCCTACGGCATGCAGCTGCTCTGCGTCCAGGCTAGTAAGCACAGTCACAGCAATCAGGCAGACTTCGCTTTCGGCGGCGGCCTTGGCGGCGGCGCTCAGCATGGCCGGCCCGCCGCTGGCATGCACGTTGACCATATCGGCGCCCAATGCGGCGGCAGAGCGTATTGCCTGCGCCACCGTATTGGGTATGTCGTGGTATTTCAGGTCGAGGAAAATCTTTTTGCCGCGTTGTTTCAGGCCGCGCACAAGCTCCGGCCCCTCGATGGTGAAAAGCTGTTTACCCACCTTGTACCATTGCAAAGCCGGGCCGATTTCATCCACCAAGGCAAAAGCAGCGGCGGCGGAGTCCAGGTCTAAAGCGGCGATTAGTTGTGTCTTGCTCATTAAAATTCCTTGAAAACTAGCTGTGGGGCGAAAACACTGCAGGCTCTTCGTGTCTTTTTGTGTGCAAGCCTCTCCCTATGCTTTACTGCCGCTTTCCCGCCAGGTTTTATAGCAGGCGTACAGGCAGAGGCTTAGAGAGTTGAGCAGACCCCAGAAG
>FZPS01000015.1_pt38 | contig 21278 bp, 15 predicted proteins | sample 1817821 | NCBI WGS metagenome assembly FZPS01 (sample SAMEA104158645, study PRJEB21678) | metagenome | place: Germany | collected 2015-04-21 | reverse complement strand
CCAACGATGATTCCAGTATGGAAGAGAATCTTGAATTCAGCGAAGGCGATCTGGTCTTTATCGCCCGCGCCGATGAAATCACCAAGATAATCATCATGGCTGAGGGCGGGGAAAAGAATGTCTCCGGTAGTTTCACGATTGTACAAGCGACATTGAGCATGGAATAAAAAGCACTCTAAAGAAAAGCGACATGACAGTAGATATAGTTTTAAAAGAAGAAGCGCATTCCTGTTATCGGTTTTTGATTGAAAACACAAATTTTAAAGATGGCTCTCCCGGTTATGGGCTCACCCTTGACCGGAGCAGCAACCCGATTAAGGCCAGCATAGCCGGCAGCGGTTTCATGCTGTCGGCTCTGGCCATCGGCGTTGTCAACGGATGGGATGATTATCAGACCAATCTTTTGCGCGCCCGAAATGCTTTTAAAAACATCTATCACAACATACCCCATTACATGGGCATGTTTTCCCATTACCTGGAATTCGAAAGCGGCAGAAGATATAAAAAATCCGAATACTCCACCATCGACACGGCAATTTTCGTAAACGGGATGCTCACCGCCGATCATTTCTTTCAAGACAGCGTCATCAGCGAATATGCCCAAAAAATCCTTGAACGGATCGACTGGGAACATTTCATTTTCGAATTCAAAGGACGCAAGGTCTTCAGGATGGCTTACAACGACATCATGGGCGGGGACTATTTGAAAGAGACAGAATTCGGTTGGATCCATCATTGGAGCATGTATGCGGAGCAACTCACGATGTATTTGCTGGCAGCGGGAAGCTTGGATGCCGAGTTGGCGAAGGAGCTCTATCTCGGTTTTGAACGGACGGTGGGGGGGTACGGCGAATTGCAGTTCGTCTACACGCCCCTGGGGAGTCTCTTTGTTTACCAATATTCCCATGCCTGGTTTGATTTTGAAAATTACTATGATCTAACGGGTTTTGATTGGTTCAAAAATTCCCGGCAGGCTGTTTTGGCCAATTATCAATACTGCCGTGACAACGGGGAGTTCAGAACCTTCAGGAAGGGTTTCTGGGGGCTTTCTTCCTGCGACGGTCCGAAGGGATATCGCGGTTACGGCATGCCCCCTTTTACCAGTTACGGAACCTTACACAAGGAACTTGGCAAGAGGACCGACGGGACGGTGGCCCTTTACGGTATCTTTGCCTCCCTGCCCTTCGCTCCGGAGATTGTAAAAGAGACGGTGGAGAAGACCCTGCTTTCTTATCCGGAACTGAAAGGCGAATACGGTTATTATGACAGCGTCAATTTTGAAAACGGCATGTGGATCGGCTCCGATTATCTCAGCATCGACAAGGGCATCACTTTGCTCATGATCGACAACTATTACCGACGCACCACCTGGAACAACTATACAAACCACGAGCTGATCCAAAAAGCTGTGGAAAAACTTGCTTTTAAAAAGAAGGAAGCTTATGGCAACAATTAAGGACGTGGCAAAACGGGCCGGAGTTTCGATTGCGACCGTTTCCTACGTGATGAACAACGACCTGAGGATATCGGAAGCGACCGCTAAAAAAGTGCGGCAGGCGGCGGAAGAATTAAATTATTTGGCGAGCGGCATCGCCAGGAGCCTGAAAAAAGCCAAAACGGACAATGTCCTGGTGCTCGTGCATAATTTTTCCGGTCCGATTTATCAGGAGATTTTGGAAGAAATCCATACGACCTTGAAAAAACACAATTACAGAATGATAGTTTCCAGCGGCGAACTCGCCTATAGTTTTCTTTCGGAAAAACATGTTGACGGGGTAATCGTGCTCGACACGACGGTTTCCCCGGATTTGCTCGCGCGGATTTCGAAAAACGGTTTTCCAATCATCGACCAAAGAAAGGTTTTCGGAAAGGATTCGAAGATTATTGTAAAAAGGATTGACGGGTTCACGCCTTCCTATGAAATCATCAAACTCGCGATCCGGGAAGGGAACCGGAAAATCGGTTACATGCACGGAAATGAGGATTCGCCCGACAACATCAAACGTTACAATGGTTTTCTGAAGGCTTTGGAAGACAATGACTTGGAACCCTTTTGTCTTCTGCACGGCGAGTTTTTGGAAAAGGAAGGCTATCGGGCGTTCAAGGAATACCATGAAAAGGGCGGGGAACTGCCCGAGGTTTTGTATTGCGCGAACGATGAGATGGCGGTCGGAGTCATCAATTATTGCAATGAGAGCGGGATAAAGATTCCCGAAACGATGAAAATCATCGGCTTCGACAACATCGATTTGGGTCGCTACATCACCCCGAAACTGAGCACGATCGATGTCAACAGGGCGGAATGGTCCCGCAATCTTGCGGAATCGATTGTCGATGCCATCGAAGGACGCCCGGAGAACATCAGGAAATACAATCCTGCTTATAAGTTAATCAGGAGGGAAACATTTTAAAGGAGGTAACATGAGAAAAGTTTTCCTGCTTTTGCTCATTCCCTTGCTTGCGTTCATGTTTGCTGCCTGCAACGGCGAAAAGGACGACCGGATCGTCCTCACTTATGCAAACTGGAATCTGGGTTCGCCGGATTCCGAAGAACCGAACATGGAAAGATTAATGCTTAAGGCATTTGAGGAAAAATACAACATCAAAGTGGAAGTGATTGAAAGGCCGAAGGAACCGGGAACCGACAATGATGTCGGCTGGGCTGAGTTTTTGTCCGCGCGGGCTTCGGTCCAGAAATTGCCCGATGTCTTCATGGGGGACGACATTCCCTATTACGTTATTCAGAATTGGGCATACAACATAACCGAAATCGCGACTAAGGATCCGGAATTCCTGAACATCAGCGAGGACATCAGGAATGCCGCAACCTATGAGGGGAAAGTCATGGCCCTGCCCTGCGCGGTCTTCTATGCCGGATACATCATCAATAAAACCCTTTATGATGCGCAGGGACAGGATTGGCCGAAGGTGGACAGCACCTATGAAGAGTTCATCAATCTTACAAAAGCGGCTGCCAACCACACCAGCACGACCAATAACGGCGTCGTGGGCATCGACGGCATCGAGCATTTAATCCATTGGTATCCGGCGCAGCTGAATACGGATTTGGGTTGGTTCACTTTGAACGACGAGGGTTTCCATCTGGATTCCGAAGAGTTCGCGACGACGATTGCGGAATACAGGAAACTGCAGACCGACATCACCTTCGTTTATGACGCCCTCACCCACGAGGCTTCGCAAGAAGGCTCGACGATTGATTTGAGTTTGATCTTCCCCGAAGGCGATCAATTTGCGAACGGCAATGTCCTTGCCAAGTTTGATTATTCCTGGAGTTTCGGCTTCATGCAGAAGAACATCAATGACGGCACCTATACTTGGGAATTGGATTTCATCGGCACGCCCGTCGTCAACGGAAACAAACGCGTTCCGACCGTTTCTGACTTCTTTGCCATCGCCGTCAACACCAAGCATCCCGAAGAAGCCTATCTCCTTGCCAAGTGGATGGGCTTTGGGAAGGAAGGATATCTGAAGAGAATCGAATTAAGCAAAACCGTCGAAGGCATTGCGCAGGTGAACTTCGCACCCCTGCAAAGTGATGAGGAATTGCTCGATGAGTTCTTTGAGCTCTATCCATCTTTCATGGGACTGAGAACCATCATCGAAAGCGGAAGCTTCATCGTCGAACCGACGAAGTATTTGCCCGGATACATCAATGCCCGTTACCAAGGCACTTATGATGCGGACAGAAAAATGGGAGACATCATTGATGAGCTCCGCTTGGGGAAAGTACAGCTAGCGGACATCAAACGCGAACTGAACGAAAGAATCAACCAGATTTATTGGGAGGCACAGAACGCCTTTGATGCAGCGATAAAATCGCGATGATCTTATAAATATGGGAGAATCCATGGGGGTTCTCCCATATCCAAAAGGAGGAAGTATGAGCTTATTCCGTAAAAGAATGCGCAGGTTGATCATCCTTGCCGCGGTTCTGGCAATGCTTGCTGTCCTCTTGGCCATGAACGCAAAAACAGCACCCGCCGCTCCCCGGTTCAGGGACTTGGATCCGGTGTTCGGTGAGGGGAGTTATGCGGAATACTTGACGGCGCATAGGGGGAAGGACGGGTTGGAGGAACATGTTCTGAAAGCGGAGGATTTCATTCTTGATTCGGAAGATGAAGCGGGCGAATTCTATGAATGGATCAATCCGAGCGCAATCAAATTGAGAATTGACATAAATCACAACGGGCTTTACTTGCTTTATTTTCATTACCAATCGCTGAACGATTCTCCGAACCCGATTGCTTTGGCGGTCGCAATCAACGGCGAAGTGCCCTTCCAGGAAGCCTCCCAGGCAACCTTGGACACCTTCTGGACGGAAGTCAAAAAGGAGGTCGGGACCGACCGTTACGGGAATGACGTGAGCGTCCTGCAGACTCTCCATGAAACTTGGGAAACGGCTCCCCTGAAAGATGCGGGCAATCTATATCCCCAGGGGTTGAAGTTTTATTTTGGGGAAGGGGAAAATGAAATCGAGATATCAAAAATATCGGGAAAGCTCCGCGTTTCGGAAATCATCATCAAACCGGCTCCGGAAATACTGACTTACGAAGAATATATAAAACAATTTGAAAAAAAGAACATTTCGTATCTCTGTCGCATCGAAGCGGAGGAAACCGAATATAAGAACTCATCCTCAATCAATCGGGGGACGAGCCGGGACGCCGGCGTTCTGCCCTTTTCGAAAACAAAGTTGAAACTGAACGTCATGGGCGATGATTCTTATCAGGATCCCGGCGAGGCGATTACTTGGAAGGCGGATGTTCCCGAAGCGGGGCTGTATTTTCTTACTTTCAAGGTGAAGCTCACCAGGCAGAACACCACTTCCTACCGGACCCTCTACATTAACGGCGAAATTCCATTCCGAGAAGCGGAACACTTGGTATTCCCTTACGGGACGGGCTGGCAGAACATTACTTTGCGGGGTTTTGGTGAAGAACCGTTCATGGTTTATCTGGAACCGGGGGACGAGATTACGCTGGCGGTCGACAGCACGTTATTCATTAATGTCAACAGAAAACTGAGGGACCTGATTTCGGAAATGTCGGAATTGGGCCTGAATGTGACGAAACTCACGCGGAACAATGTCGACAAGAACATTGATTGGGACATGGAGGAGCACTTCCCCGATCTGAAAGAAAAATTGGCACGTTGGCAGGAAGAGCTTGAGGAAGTAATTTCCGTTTTAAAGGATCTCTACGGTTCGAAATATGACGCGCAGATCGTGCAGGAAATCAAAGCCGCCAAGGCAAAAATAAAAAAGATTTCCGAGGACATCGACGAGCTTCCGCGCCGTTTGGGGCTGCTCTCCCGGGGTGCCTCGAGCGCCGTGCAGTTGCTCTCCGCGCAGCTCGATCCCGTTCTCCAACAGCCACTGATCATCGATGCTTTCTACATCCATACGGAAGGGGAGAAACTCTCGCGGGCAGAAGCCTCTTTTTGGAAAAAACTTTGGGTGGCGGTTTCCCGTTTCTTCCTGTCCTTCTTCGATCATGCCTATAGCGACAAAGCAAAGGCGGATGAGTTGGAAGTCTGGGTGAACCGTTCCCGGCAATACGTGGACGTGCTCCAGAGAATCACGGACGACGTGTTCACCGACGAGACCGGAATCAAAGTGAAGGTCTCAATCATGAGCGACGACGGGAAACTCCTGCTCGCCAATTCCGCGGGCAAGCAACCGGACGTTGCTCTTGGGGTCTCCGCTTGGATACCCAATGAATACGGAATGCGGGGCATGCTCCATGATTTGACGCAGGAAGAGGATTTCAGGGATTTATTGCGTTATTACCATCCGGAACAATTGGTGCCGATGATCTATGACCGGGGTTTATACGGGCTTCCGGAAACCGAAAATTTCTATGTTCTTTTCTATAGGCGGGACATTCTTTCGGAACTGGATTTGGAGGTTCCCGCCACCTGGGATGACGTTGTCGGCATGCTTCCGGTTTTGGAAAGATACGGGATGAGCTTCTACATTCCCCTTTCCTCCGCAGACAGCTTTAAGAGTTGGAACATGACTTCGCCCTTCATTTTTCAATTTGAGGGCAAGATTTATTTCGATGATGCTTTCGAAGCGGCGGTGGAAGACGAAAACACGCTTGCCGCGCTTGCTTTCATAGCTGATCTGTACAGGGAATACAGCATGCCCTACCAGGTGACGAGTTTCTTCAATGAATTCCGGAACGGAAAAATCCCGATCGGCATTGCCGATTTCGGAACCTATCTGCAGCTCTTGAACACCGCATCCGAAATCAAGGGGCTTTGGGACATAGCTTTGGTTCCGGGAGTGCGATTGACAAAAACTGATCCGGATACGGGAAACGAGATGAGTTATGTCAACCGCTACATGCCGGGCGCCCAACAGGCGGCAATCATCTTTAAGAAAAGCAAGAAGAAAGCCGAAGCCTGGGAGTTTTTGAAATGGTGGGTTTCGGAAGAAACGCAGAAACTCTATGCCAATTATCTCGTGGCCACCCTGGGCAACCGTTATTTATGGAACACGGCCAACATGGATGCTTTCAAGGAACTGAATTGGGACGAAAACCATAAAAAAATCATCCTTGACCAATGGCAGCACTTGAAAGAAGTACCGAAGATTCCCGGAAGCTACATGGTGGAAAGAGAAATCAGCAATACCATAAACAAGGTCATTTTCGACAACGCCAATCTCAGGAGCACGGTTAGCGACGCTCTCCTGGTGATGAATAAAGAAATCAAACGCAAAATGCGGGAATTCGGCTATCTGGACGAACAGGGAAATAAAATCAGGCCCTATCATTTGCCGGATGCGGATTTGGTGAGGGAGTGGTTGGATGAATAGGGCGCTTGCCAGAGTCAAAAGCTTTTTCAGAAAAGAAAAAGAGGCTTTCAAAAAGGACGACAAAGCTGCCTATTTGTTTTCGCTCCCCTATGCTTTGGTCTTCATCACCTTCATTGTCGTGCCGATCGTGCTCGCGATGCTCTTGGCCGCGACCTCCTTCGACATGGTGAATTTTCCGAGTTTCGTCGGGTTTTCGAACTTCGTTTATCTGTTCACGGCCGACAGCGAATTCATGCGGAGCATTCTTCCGAACACGCTCAAATACGCGATTCTGATTGGTCCGGGGGGCTATGTCCTCTCCTTCCTGATGGCCTGGTGCCTGGCGCAGCTGCCCCACCGCCTGCGGACGGTGCTGGCGGTCATCCTTTACACGCCCTCGCTTACGGCAGGGATAACCATGGCCGTCGTCTGGAAGGTGGTTTTTGCGGGGGATGAGGCCGGGTATCTTAACCATTTGCTTTTGGAAATGGGACTGATAGCGGAACCGATTGCCTTTCTGCAGTCCCCGAAATACCTTTTTCCGATCATGGTCATCGTCACGCTCTGGGGGAGCATGGGCGTGGGCTTTCTGGCGATGCTCGCGGGGATTTTGAACGTTCCGAAAGAATTGTATGAAGCGGCCTACATTGACGGGATGAAGAGCCGTTTCCAGGAAATCATCCACATCACCATTCCTTCAATGAAACCACAGATGCTTTTCGGAGCGGTGATGGCCATCGTCAATGCCTTCAGCACGGGGGCGATCGGCGTCCAACTGTCCGGGTCCAACCCGACGCCGAATTATGCCGGTTCGCTCATCGTGAACCACATTGACGATTACGGTTTCATCCGCTATGACATGGGCTATGCGGCGGCGCTTTCCGTCGTCCTGCTTTTGATTATCTATCTCTTCAGCAAACTCGCATACCGATTGTTCGGGGAAAGGGAGCGGAAATGAGAAAAAGATTCGAAGCGGTCAAAATCAATCCGAGGAGATTCCACCTCAACCAGATTCCGTTTTTGTTGATTGTGCTGCCCATAGCATTCGTGATGATGCTGCCCCTGGTCTACATTTTCAACCATGCTTTCAAGCCCTATGATGAGCTTGTAGAATTCCCGCCGCGCTTTTTGGTGAGGAGGCCAACCCTGGACAATTTCATCGAGCTCTTCCGGGCAACCACCACGAGCGGCATTCCCGTCACCAGATACCTTTTCAACAGCATCCTGATTACCGGAATCGTGGTCCTCGTCTCCATTTTCCTGAGCAGCCTCACCGGCTATGCGCTTTCGAAAATGCGTTTCCACATCAAGGGCGTGCTTGCGGAAATAAATACGATTGCTCTGATGTTCGTGGGAACGGCGGTCGCGATTCCGCGGTATGTGATCATTGAAAAACTGGGGCTGATCAATAATTTCCTGGTCCACATCGTGCCCTTTCTGGCCGTTCCCGTCGGGATGTTTTTGATTAAGCAGTTCATCGACCAAGTGCCGAACGAATTGATCGAAGCGGCCAAAATGGACGGTGCGAGCCATTTCACAATTTACAGAAAAATCATTCTGCCCCTGATCAAACCCGCCATTTCCACAATCGCCATCCTTTCCTTCCAGTCCGTCTGGAACAACGCCGACGTCTCCGCAACCTACATCAACTCCGATTCCCTAAAGACCTTTGCTTATTACATGTCGACGCTTTCGGCAGCATCGAACCCGATTGCCGGAATGGGCATGAGCGCTGCTGCGAGCCTGATCATGTTCGTGCCGAACCTAGTCTTCTTCATCATCCTGCAGGGCCAAGTGATGAGCACGATGGCGCATTCGGGAATCAAATGATGAAAAGATTGCTTGCCTTTATATTGATTGTTCTTGCCGTTTTCGGCGCGGCGCAAGCAAAGGTCAGGGCGAGCGAATCGGGGATCCCCTATCCCACCTTCACGCTCGGGGAATACGGGAGGCTCATGCGAACAAAGACGGCCTACATCCCGGTGGGCCATTTCGGAAGCGAACTCGGGCTGAGCTCCCCCGAGGACATCTTCCATTTCAAATCAAATTTCTACATTGCCGACAGCGGCAACGGCCGGGTTTTGGAAGTGGATGCGGACGGAAAACTCCTCAGGGAATTCAAGGATCCGGAATTTTTGAGACCGACGGGCGTGTTCGTAAGCGATGCCCATCTCTTTGTTGCGGATAAGGAAGCGCGCATCGTTTTCCGGCTCGATATGGAAACCGGAGAGATCCTGCAGAGAATAGAAAGACCCACTTCGCCCATTTTCGGGAAGAACACACCTTTCGTTCCCCTGAAAGTGGCGGTCGGAAGCAACGACAACATCTACATCGTCGGCGAAGGTTCAACAAGCGGCATCATCCAAATGAATTATGCGGGCGAATTCGTCGGCTACCTCGGCATCAACACCGTCGAGGTGAGCCTCAGGAAAAAGCTCTACAATTGGTTCGTGAAGGACGGCAGTCTCGCGTCCTCAAGACCCTCCTCCCCGACCAATGTCGCTTTGGGGACCAAGGGCTCGATACTGACGACAAACAATTACATCAGAGAAAGATTCAAACGGCTGAACATCGCCGGAGTCAATACTCTGGGCGAGGACACTTATTATCCGCCCGTCGATTTGGCGGACATCTGGATGAGCGAGGAGGGCTTCATCTTCATGGTCGCCAATACCGGCGAGGTCTACGAATACGATTCGGAAGGCAATCTCCTCTTTTACTTCAACACCAGGGACCAGGCCCTCAAGCAGGCTTTGGGGCTCACTTCGCAACCCAGCGGAATCGTGACGGATTCGGAAGGTAATCTCTACATCCTGGACAAAATCTACAACAATGTCCAGATCTACCAAAGGACGGTTTTCGTGGATTTGGTGCATGAAGCCGTGAATATGTACAACAACGGCCGCTACCTGGAATCCAAATCCCTTTGGGAAGAAATCCTCAGACAGAATTCATCCTTTGCGCTTGCGCATTCCGCTCTGGGTTCGGCGCTTGTAAAAGAGGGGAAGTATGAGGAAGCTTTGAGCGAATTTTACGATGCCAAGGATTATTGGGGCTATTCGAACGCTTTTTGGGAGATCAGGAATTTGGCGATTCAAAACCAGCTCACGGTTTGGGTTCTGGTTTTCATCGCTGCGTTCATCGCATATAAGGTTCTGAAAAGAGTTTTCAGGCTTCTCCCGGTCCATGAAAAAATCGGAACGGGAATCGCGAACCTGAAGAAGAAGCCCCTGGTCTCGCAATTGGGTCTTGCCTTCAGGATCATCAGAAAACCCAATGACGTCATCTACCGCGTGAAGAGGAAAAATGAGGGCAGTTACGTGTCGGGATTCATCATTCTCTTCCTCTATCTCGTCGTTAACATCATCAATGCTTACGGCACGAGCTTTCTCTTCCGCTATCCCTTCCTCAGAAACGCGTTTACCGAATTTGTTGCAATCATCGCCATATTCTTCCTCTTCGTTTTTACCAATTATCTCGTCAGCACCTTCTTTGACGGCGAAGGGAGTTTCAAAACGGTTTTCATCGTTTCCTGCTATGCGCTGGTTCCAACAATCATCCTCACTCCTCCGCTGACGCTTTTGAGCTATGTGTTAACTTTCAACGAAGCTTTCCTGATCGAATTGTTCAGATTTGTGATATCCACCTGGACGATTATTTTATTGATATATTCGGTCAAGGAAGTCCATAATTACAGTTTCCGGGAAACCGTCCTTAGCATACTTTTGATTCTTTTCGGAATTGTCATCATTATCATTCTCGGGCTCTTGATTTATTCCTTCATCGGGCAATTGTTTGATTTTCTGATGTCCATCATCAAGGAGGTGATTTACCGTGTTTAGGAGGCCGAACATTCATTTTCCCTTCATCCTCGTTCTGCTTTTGGCTTTCTTGATGGCTGGACTGGCCGTTGCTTCCGAAAAGAAGGATGAGCCGCTGCCGAATTTTTGGAAACTCGCGAAATATGTCGATTCCAACCGGCACACGCGCCCCGATGATTTGGCTGAGGCGGAGAACCATGTTCCTCCTTTCGAAAATCCGACCGTGCTTGAAACGGATATGGGAACTGTTTACTTGGACGAAGAAGCGCTCGCTTTCCAGTTTTATAACGAAAACGGATTTCTCTGGTCTTCTACTGTCGACCATGGGAACGGAGGCCTGTCACCGAATTGGGTGCGGAAGGTGCGAAGCGCCGTCCACATCGAATCCTTCAATACAGCGAGCGCGAATTACGCCACGACCGAAGAGTTCGTTTTGAGCGACGGCACGACCAAAAAAACAAAGCTAATCAAAAACGGTTTCGAATCGAGGATTACTTTCGGAAAATCCCGCATTTCCCTGCTGCTCCGCGTCACCTTTACGGAGGAAGGGATTTTGGTGGAGATTCCGGAAGAGGAAATCGAAGAACCAGGAAGTTTCGAGCTCGGAACCATCAAAGTCTATCCCTTCTTCGGAGGCGTGTTGGAAGATGCCGTTCCGGGCTATGTCTTCATTCCCGACGGGGTTGGCGCTCTCGTCAGGTACCGGAAAGCCGATCCATCCATCATTGCCAATTATAAAAAAGAAATCTACGGAAGCGATTTGGGATATACCGCGGAAAGCAATCTGAACAGGGTCATCAGCGACACAAACATGATTCATGCTCCGGTCTTCGGTTTCGTGCACGGCGCCAACCAAAACGCAATCTTCGGAAACATCCTTTCCGGAGCGGAATACGGCAATCTGAACATTTACTATGCCGGGAGAACCACCCTCTACACGACCGTCTTTCCGGAATTCGTTTACCGGAGAACCTACAGACAACCGATCGACAGGGCGGGGAACTGGATTTCCCTCCTCCAGAATTTCCGAAATAAAGCGGACATCAAAATACTGTACACGCCCCTGCCGGGCGAAGACGCCAATTATGTGGGCATGGCAAAACTCTATCGGAAACAGCTGGGGCTTGAAAACAGAAAAACCGTGGACGAAGTTCCTTTGAAACTGGAAACCATCGGTTTGGAAAAATCGCCGGGCCTTTTCTTCCATAAAACGACCGTCATGACCCGTTTTGACGAGTTCAAAAAGATTGCCTCCGATCTCAAAAGTGCAGGCATAAAGAATCTTGTCGGCGTCTACTTCGGCTACACGGATGCCGGCGTCACCTGGTCACCGCCGAATTATAAGGGGCTTGCGGGCAAACTCGGCGGCAAAAAAGCCTTCCGGGAAATGCTTGAGGAATTTTCGGAAATGTATCTCGCGGCGAATTTCGTCCGGGCATCAAGCAAGGCTTCCGGTTTCAATACCTACCGGGATCTTGCGAAGAAAATCAATGACCAAAATTATGTGTATCAAAATTGGTCGGACACGAAGTATTTACTGAAGCACGGGAAAAGCGCGGGACTCTTCAGAAAGACCGAGGCTCGCTATGCGGAATACGATGCCGGGTTTGCGCTGCAGACGCTGGGGACTCTCCTCTATTCCGATTTCAGGAACGGCGTCCATTTGGACGATGCGGCAAGGATCTACCGCGAGCTCCTGGAAGGGGCTGACAAAAAAACCGCCCTCTACCTGGCAAACGCCTACCTCTTTCAAGAACTTGACGCCTATTTCGACTTCCCGATGTATTCATCCCAGTACCTGCAGTTCAGCGACACGGTGCCCTTCCTGGCCATCGTCTTAAACGGGGTGCCCCTTTTCGGAACGAGCGGCAATTTTTACCCCTATGCCAGGGACGAGTTGTTACGCCTGATTGATTACGGCGTCTACCCGTCCTTCATCGTGACGGAAAAATCCTCGAAATACCTGCAGGATACGGAATTGGAACACATTTTTGCTTCGCGGTACGAGGATTTGAAGCCCGCGATCTTGGTTTACCATGATTTTGTCAACCAAGCGCTGAAACATACATCCGGGGCACTGATGAGCGGGCGCTCGGTGAGCGAGCCGGGGCTCGTGCGGGTCGATTATGACAATCGGGTGACGATCATACTTAATTATACGGAAACCCAAAAAATCCATTCCGGCCATGAAATTCTTCCGAAAAACTATCTGATTCTGAAAGACGGGGAAGTTTTGCATGCCGGTTATCCGGAGGTAAGCGATGGCTAAGAAAAAATTGAGCCGCAAAGCCCGGGAAAATTTAATCGGCTATTCCTTCATCGGCATCTGGATCATCGGTTTTGTGGTTTTCATGCTCTACCCATTGTTTACTTCCTTGGTTTACAGTTTAAGCAACGTGCAGATCACCGGTACGGGCATCATCGTCACTTTCCACGGTTTCCAAAATTTCAAAAACATTTTCCAAATTGAGGAAGGTTTCAATTTCACCGAAGCTTTGGTGAATTTCGTCTTCAAGGAATTGATTTTCCAATTGCCGATCATTCTCGTCTTTTCGATTTTGATTGCCATGCTTTTGAATCAGAAGCTGAAAGGCCGGGGATTCTTCAGAACGGTATTTTTCCTCCCTGTAATCATCGCGAGCGGCCCCGTCATCAAGGAATTGATTTCCCAGGGAGCCGGGGGAACGAATATTTTCGAAACCTATGGTTTCATCGCCGTCATCGAAGACACGTTGAACCCCATGCTTGCGGAGCCGATCGTAAAGATCTTTTCGGAAATCATCATCATTTTCTGGTTTTCGGGAGTGCAGATTTTAATCTTCCTCGCCGGCCTGCAGAAAATCGACAGGCAGGTATATGAGGCCGCGAGAGTGGACGGGGCGGGGGCTTGGCAGTCCTTCTGGAAGATCACACTCCCCGCGCTCATGAATTTGGTGTTTGTAAATGCGATTTATACGATTGTTTTGCTCGCAACCTTTTCCGAAAACAAAGTCATCGTCAACATCAAATCCAACATGTTCAATTTCCGGACCGGTTACGGCATGGCTTCCGCAATGGCCTGGATTTATTCCCTTTCGGTGCTGTTGATCATCGGTTTGCTGGGGCTGTTCGCCCGGATTCTGTCCAGAAGAAGAAGGAGGGGTTATTGATGCTTACAAAAGCAAGGAAGGCATTAAAAAACAAGCAAATCTATATGAAAGCCAAGACCTTTCTTTTCGGAAACAATGTAAAAAGCGGGGTTTTATATAAGGTCATCATCTACCTCCTCCTTGCCGCGATCGGCTTCATTTATCTGTATCCCGTGCTCTACATGCTTTCGAACAGTTTCAAATCTCCGTCCGACATCATCAATCCGATGGTGAATTGGATTCCGACGGCATTTTATTTCGGAAACTACCAACGCGCTTTCCGGGTGCTGAATTATTTCCCGACGCTGGGAAAGAGCCTCTTGGTCACTTTGGTGCCTGCTCTCCTGCAGACGGCAATCACTTCCGTAATCGGCTACGGTTTCGCCCGCTTTGATTTCAAATTCAAAAAGCCCCTCTTCGTGATCGTGCTGCTCACTTTCATCATTCCGCCCCAGGCCTACATGATACCGCGCTACGTGATGTTTTTTGAGATGAAACTATTGGAAAACCCTTTGGCGATCATCCTGCCTTCCCTTTTCGGCCAGGGTTTGAACTCCGCCATCTTCATCCTGATTTTCTACCAGTTCTTCAGGATGATACCGCGCCATCTCTTGGAGGCGGCGGAAATCGACGGGGCCGGCACCTATTACATCTTTTTCAGAATGGCGGTACCCCTGTCGGCTCCCGCCTACATCACGAGTTTCCTCTTCAGCCTGGTCTGGTATTGGAACGAAACCTACATCTCTTCCCTCTTTTTGGGAACGGCCTTTCCGAATCTGCAAATCGCGCTCGCGAATTTCGTCTCGCAGTACCAGCAGATGTATCAGAGCGACGCGATCAAGCTCAACGAAGGCATCCGCCTGGCAGCAACCCTCCTCATCATTTTGCCGATGCTGATTGTGTATTTTGCCCTGCAGAGATGGTTTGTAGAAGGGATAGAAAGGACAGGAATTACGGGTGAATAAATTCAGAAAAACAATCAATGCATTATTCATAATTTTATTTGCAGCATTTTTCTTTGCTTGCAATGACAAAACACCTCCCGAAAACACAAAAACCTATCGCACGGAAGTGAGGACGGGTGTCAGCGAAGTCATCCTTGAGGAACTGGAATTGGGCTTCAGGTTCTTCTATGAGGCCGCGAATGACGAAGGGGAGGCTTACGGTCTGATACCCGACCGCTACCACGCAACCGGCGACAGTCCCGGCAATGTCTGCAGCATCGCTTCCGTCGGCTTCGGTCTGAGCGCGCTTCCGATCGGCATCGAAGCCGGCTGGATCACGCGCGAAGAAGGAAAGGAGCGTGCCCTCGGCACTTTGCAAACCTTAAGCAAAATGCAAAGGATCCATGGTTTCTGGTTCCATTTCGTGGACATGAAAACAGGAAAAAGGGTCTGGAATTCCGAGGTTTCGATCATCGACTCCGCCCTTCTCATTGCCGGTGCGCTCACGGTCGGAAGGTATTTCGGCGGCGAAATCCAGAAACTGGCCTATCGACTCTATGAAGAAATCGAATGGGATTGGTATTATGATGCCGGAGCGAACAGGTTCTACATGGGCTACACCCCCGAAACTGGTTTCGAAGGGTATTGGCACGGCTATGCGGAGCAACTCTTAATCTTCGTGCTCGCTGCCGGAAGCCCGAAGCACCGCGTCGGCGTCCAGGCTTATAATTTAATGAAACTCTCCAGCAAATACCATGGGGCGACGGAGAACTACGGGGGGTTTTATTCGACTTGGACGGGGAGCCTCTTCACGCACCAGTTCTCCCATGCCTGGATAGATTTTAGGAATTATGTGGACGCGGACGGATACAATTGGTTCACGAACAGCGTCCATGCCACGGAAGCGGCGATTGCCTACGCCAAGAGTTTGTCGGGCACATATCCGGGCATCAACGAAAGCTCCTGGGGCATGTCCGCCTGCGACGGTCCCGAAGGTTACAAGGGAAATTACGGGAGCGGACCCTCGGCGGGGAATGCCCATTTTGTGGACGGGACGGTTCCCGCTTACGGGGCGCTCGGCTCGATTGTTTTCAAACCGGAGGAAGCGATCAGGGCCGCGGAAAACTACCGCACTTATGAGCGCTTCTGGAGCAAATACGGTTTCAAGGACGCTTACAATCTCGGATACAAGGATCAGGACTGGTTCGCGAGCGACATCATCGGCATCGACAAGGGCATATCCGTGCTGATGATTGAAAATTATTTGTCGGAAATGGTTTGGAAGATTTTTATGGAAATTGATTATGTACAAAAGGGACTTAAAAACATGAATTTCAGATATGTGGGAGAAGACCAATGAAACTCGAAAACAGACTTGAAAAAATCATCATCGCTTCCGACGGAATCAGGTTTGAAGTTCTGCCGACGGGGGACCTCCACGGGATTTTCTATCATAACGAAAGCATCTCAATGTATAGGGCCAACATGCTCGACGGGATGCTCGCAAACATTTATCTCCGGGTCACAAAGGACGGAAAAACATCCGCGACGAAATTGCTCGGAGTGGATTCGCCGAGCGCTTTTCGGATAGCGGGGGAGCAGATGCTCTATGTGGGAGAGTTTTCGGGCGTCCGCTACAGCGTGCATTTCAAACTCTCCGGATTGCATTGGTTCTGGACGGTGCGCCTGGAAGGCGGGGCTGGGACGCAAGCGGAGCTCTTTTCCGGGCAGGACGTGTCTTTGAACTCACCTTTCGCGAACGAAGCCTATGTCTGCCAGTATTTGGACCACCGGGCGGAGCGATTCGACGGCGCTTACCACGTGCGGACCAAGCAGAACCAGGGACCGCCCCTCATCCTCCAGCAGGGAAGCTTAACCCCCAATTGCGCATATTGCACGGACGGGTTTGACTTTTTCGGAAAGGAATACAAAAAAGACAATTCGATAAAAGCCCTGCAGACCGGAAGCCTTCCTTCAAGGGTCTATCAGTATGAATTTGCCTATGTTTCCTTCCAAACCCCGAAAACGGAACTTTCCAAACCTTACGAAGCCATATTCTATGCCGCGCTCAATCCCGATTGGCAGGCAAGTGGCGACAACTGGCTGAAAACGGATGAACTAAAGAAAGTATATGATTCCGTTCCGGAAGAGAGGGACTACGAAAGATATCCGCAAATCAAACACAGAATTTCCTTCCAGAACACCCTTCCCCATCTTCCTTTCACCGATTCCGAACTGGATGAGTTTTTTCCGGAAAAACTCTTTCTGGAAGAAGAGAACGGAAAAAAGCTTTCCTGGTTTTCGGAAACAGGGACGCACTATGTCACCGGGGAGAAAGAGCTGCTCCTTGAGCGCCCGCACGGAAACATCATTACCAATCAGGGGATGCGGGATCCGGAAATCCCCGGCCTTGCTTCCACGAATTACATCTTCGGGGTTTTCAATTCTCATTTAAGTCTGGGCAACATCCAGTTCAACCGCATGCTTTCCAGAAACAAAACCCCGCTGAATGCATTGAAGACTTCCGGGCAAAGGGTGTTTGTAAAACAGGGAGGGAAATACAGGCTTTTGGCTCTGCCGGCGGTCTATGAAATGCATTTCAATGCTTCCGCCTGGCATTACAAAATCGACGGAGATGTTTTGAAAATAGAAGCGGGCGTGCCCGCCCATGAAACCTATGCCAGGCTGGAGATTTCTTCAAAACTCGGAAGGCATTATGATCTCCTGCTGACCAACGAATTGGCGATGGGGGAGGCGGAATATCTCCACCCGATCAATTTAAGTTTCGACGGCGAGTCCGCTATTCTTGCTTTCGACGAAAGCACAATGGCGGGAAGCCGCCATCCCGAATACCGTTTCCGGATGGAGATTGAAACCGACGGGGAATGGCGCTATTCCGGTGACGAAGTCTTTTTTGAGGACGGAAAAACAAGGAGGCACCCCCTGCTCTGCGTTGAAATTGAGGGCGCGAGCAAATTTTCCTGCACGATTTTCGGCCTGACAACCGCACAAAAACCGGCAGCCAAACCCATCAAGGAAATGAAGGAAGAATACCTTGCCTTGCATCGGGAAAACACCGGCGGGTTCAGGTTGGAAATGGATCCGGAAAATAAGGCAAGCAGGGAAATTGAAAAATTCAACATTCTCGTTCCCTGGTATCTTCACAATGCCCTGATCCATTTTGCCATGCCCCACGGCCTTGAGCAATACGGGGGCGGCGCCTGGGGCACGCGGGACGTCTGCCAGGGGCCCGCGGAACTCTTCACGGCGTTCGGGCGCTTCGACCTGATTAAAAAAATCATTCTGAAAGTATACGAAAGGCAGTTCCATGAGACCGGCGATTGGCCGCAGTGGTTCATGTTCGACGCTTTCCGCCACATCCAGGCGGACAGCAGCCATGGCGACATCATCGTCTGGCCCCTCTATCTTCTCGCAAACTACATGCTCCATACCGGCGACAGGGAAATTCTGAAAGAAGTAATTCCCTACACGACCCTGACCGGGGAAAGAGTCCATCCGGAAAGCATCCGGGGGCATGTAAAAAGACAACTGGGAACGATCAAAGCCAATTTCATCCCCGGAACTCATCTTTCCGGTTACGGGGGAGGGGATTGGGACGACACGCTGCAGCCGGTGCGGGACGAACTGAGGACGACGATGGCCAGTTCCTGGACGGTCGCTCTCACCATTGAAGCTTTGGAAACTTTTCTCTTTTCCTGCGATGAGGAAGAGGACCTCAGGGAATTGGTGGAAAACATCAAAAAGGATTATTGCAAATACTTCCTTAAGGACGGCATCCCCGCGGGTTTTGTACAAATGGACGGGGAGGGAGTGCGGCACATCGTCCATCCGAGCGATTCGATGACCGGAATCAAATACCGCTTGCTTTCGTTCAGCCGCGGCATCATTTCCGAGATCTTTCCGGAAGAATGCATCGAATCCTACCTGGAGATCATCAATCAGCATCTCCTCCATCCTGACGGTGTCCGCCTGATGGACAGGACCGTCAAATACCGGGGTGGCCTTCCGAAAACCTTCGTCAGGGCGGAAACTGCGACCAATTTCGGACGGGAAATCGGCTTATTGTATGTCCATGCCCACATCCGTTATCTGGAAGCGATGGCAAAGATCGGCGCGGCAGAAAAGCTCTACCAGGGGCTGAAAGTGGTAAATCCGATTCTGATCAGGGAGAATGTAAAAAACGCGCTTCCCCGCCAAAGCAATGTCTATTTTTCTAGCTCCGACGGCGCTTTCCTGACCCGCTATCAGGCGGACCGCGAATTCGAAAAACTCAGAACCGGAGACGTGGCCGTCAAAGGGGGCTGGCGCCTGTATTCGAGCGGCCCCGGCATCTATCTCAGGCAGCTCATCTGCTCCTTTCTCGGAATAAATTTCCTCGACAATCAATTGTACATCGATCCGGTGCTGCCGAAATCCCTGGACGGACTGAAACTGTCTTTCAGATACAAAAACCATGAACTGAACATCACTTATGAAATAACCGACGAAGCCGGCGCCGAAGCCGCAATCGTGAACGGCAAAGAAATCCCCCGCAACACCAACTTAAGGAAATACAGAAGGAGCGGCGTCCTCATACCCGACGGCATCCTAAAAGACAAGAATGAAATCATTTTAAAAATGTAAAGCAAAAAAGCCAAGTTTCCTTGGCTTTTTGCTTTGTATTAAATCAATTTTTCCAAATCATTTATGAAAATTTTTCCAAATCATTTATGAAATCCGCGACCGCTTCCTGTTTCGTGGCCCAGGAAGTGACGAGCCTGATCGTCGTTTTCTCTTCCCCCTCTTCCCAGATTTCAAAATCATATTTTTCTAATAGCTTTTGTACAATTCTATTTTCAAGGACGATGAATTGCTGGTTCGTTGGGGAATCATAAGCAAACTCGACGTTCAGTCTCTTGAGGCCTGCCTTCAAAGCGAGGGCCATTTTGTTGGCATGGGCGGCGAGCTTAAAAAAGAGATCATCCGCAAACAAAGCCTCGAACTGAAGCCCGATCAGATATCCCTTCGCCAGCATTCCGCCGTTCTGTTTGAGGGTATTCCGTAAGTTCTTTTTTATGGCGGGATTGACGATGACCAGTGCTTCCCCGAGCATGGCGCCGTTTTTTGTTCCGCCGATGTAAAAGAGGTCGGAAAGGCGCGCGACATCCGCCAGCGTCAAGTCATTTTCTTCCGCGGTCAGAGCGACTCCGAGCCGGGCCCCGTCAATAAAAAGGTAGAGACCGAGTTCTTGGCATTTTTCATAAATGGCTTTTAATTCCGCTTTTTTATAAATTGTTCCGATTTCGGTCGAATTGGAGATATAAACCATCCGCGGCACGACCATGTGCTCGTCCCTGTGCCGGGCATGGACATACTCGATTTCTTCAACCGTTATTTTTCCGCCTTCGCCCGGGACGGTGAGAATCTTATGGCCGGAAGCTTCGATCGCTCCCGCTTCATGGACATTGATGTGTCCGCTTTTGACGGAAATAACCGCTTCATATGGTTTCAGAGAATGGGCGATTGCGGTTTTGTTGCAATTTGTGCCGCCGACCAAAAAATGGATGTCGGCGTCATTGTTATTGATTTCTCTATGAATGAGGTTTCTTGCCCGCTCGGAATGCTTATCAAGTCCGTAGCCGATGTTTTGTTCGTCGGAAAACTGATTGATTAATTTTAGGATTTCCGGGTGTGCCAGTTCGCTGTAATCGTTTCTGAAACTATGCATCTCACTACCTTCTTTCTTGAATTGATTATACCAAAACGAAGGAACTTTGTGAAGAAGGGGAATGATGAAAAAACAATTTACAAAAGGGAAAGATTATGTTATAATAATTGAGCGTAATTATGGAGGAGTACCCAAGCGGCTGAAGGGGCTGGTCTCGAAAACCGGTAGGTCGTGCAAACGGCGCAGGGGTTCAAATCCCCTCTCCTCCGCCATTTTTATTTTAGGCTTGGTCATCAAGCTTTTTTTATTTGCAATCCGGCGGGGGGAGACCTCCTTTGTTGATCTTATGGATGTTCATGTAAATTCCCAATAATGACACAAGTATTCTTGCTTCAATTTTACTTTCTCCCTGGCTTCTGCAGTCCCTGTTTAACTGTATTTCATCGGTTAATCAAACAATATTTTAAATGGCATTTTGTGAAGCGCAGCCGTCAAGGAAAGGTTGGACATAGCTCAAAGTTTTTGGAAAATAGGGATAGGTAAAATGTAGAAATAAGACGATGGGAATGGTAAGAATCAACGAGTTTTCTCGTTGTCATAGATAAGCATGAAAGGAGACTTTGAATGAGATTTCTTAAGGGACTAGTTTATGCTTTCGTCCTTGTTTTTCTCAGCGTGGTCTTGTATTTATATATTTAATATATTTTAATTTCGTCTTTGAAGCGTCCCTGTCAAAAATATTGTTGATAAATTTATGTCAAGAGTTCTAATAAAAACAGGTTCATGTTTAGCTCGTTTAGCCAAGCTTACATAGACCTTTTTTTGTCATATTACCTTTCCCATACAAACTACACATCATTTCTGTAATAAAAAAAGTATCGCTTAATAAACTTATAT
>FZPS01000213.1_pt304 | contig 21299 bp, 23 predicted proteins | sample 1817821 | NCBI WGS metagenome assembly FZPS01 (sample SAMEA104158645, study PRJEB21678) | metagenome | place: Germany | collected 2015-04-21 | reverse complement strand
ATCTACAAAACGGTTCAAATGCTGTCCGGTAAGAAGTAACCTCTCTTTGAAACGGGTAAACCCACAAACCCTTTCGTTAAAAATAAGTTGGCAAACAATCATTTGCCCATTATAGTATTTTTAGAGCTATTTTGAGCGGAATTTAATCGAATTTTAATCTTGGGCAAATTGCACTTTAAGACTTGATTGATAGGATGATGTCACTATCAATCAAGGAGGTATTGTTTTATGATTACATTGGAACAGGTGGAGAAGCTCCGTGAAAAGGCAAATGTGAGCTACGATGAAGCAAAAGCCGCTCTCGAAGCAGCAAACGGCGATATGCTCGAGGCCTTAATTAACCTGGAAAAGCAAGGCAAGGTGGTGCCTCCGGAGGGCGGCGGTTACTACCGCAGCACCGGCGAAAAAAACGATTCAAAGGAAGATTCAAAGGCATCAAAAAAATATGCCAGCAACAGGGACAGCCTGGCGGATTTGATCCGGAGGTTTGTCAGATTTTGCGGCATGCTAATTCACAAGGGAAATATAAACAGCATTGAAGTTCTTAAAGACGGAGAGGTAAAGACGGCATTTTCCGTCACGGTTTTGGTAGTATTGGCGCTGTGTTTCTTCTGGATTACGATTCCTCTACTGGTAATTGGCCTGTTCCTTGGGTACCGTTACCGGTTCAAGGGACCCGATTTAGGTAAGGACTCCGTAAACAGCGCCATGGATACGGCTGCCGAAGCGGCAGAAAACCTTAAAAAAACTTTTACGGAAGGACATCAGAATCCAAATCAATAACTATCCGAGGACGTGCAAATGGGCGCAAAAATATTGTTAATTGAAGACGAAGAAAAACTCGCCAGATTTGTCGAATTGGAACTCAATTACGAAGGCTACCAAGTAACCAAAGCCTTTGACGGTCGGCAGGGTTTGGAATTGGTCGAAACCGGCGATTTTGATCTGGTGCTTCTGGATATCATGCTTCCTGAACTCAGCGGAATGGAGGTGCTGCGGCGAATTCGCCGCAGGTCCTCCATTCCCGTTATTATGCTCACTGCCCGGGACAGTGTGGAGGACAAGGTGGCAGGCCTTGATCTCGGTGCGGATGACTATCTTACTAAACCCTTTGCAATCGAAGAGCTTTTAGCCAGAATTCGCACTGCCTTGAGAAAGAAATCCATCCTAGCGGAACCTTCCGTGCTGTCTGCATCTCGTGTCCGCCTGGACGTGGCCCGGCGCATTGTTACGGTGGATGATGTTCCTGTGGAACTTACTAAACGGGAGTTCGATCTTCTACACTGTCTGTTGAAAAACAAGGGCATCGTCATGTCACGTGACGCCCTTATGGATCACGTATGGGATTACGATTTCTGCGGTGAATCCAATACCGTAGATGTCTACATACGCTTTCTCAGAAGCAAGATTGATGAGGCATTCAATATCAAACTGATTCACACCGTTCGTGGAGTGGGATATGTGATCAAAGATGAGTAACAAGGAAACCGGTACAAAAACGAAAAAGATAAGCGCTTCTATCGTCTACAAACTGAATACCAAGCTTCTTTTTCGCATGCTCATTCTCTTTTTGGTATTGAATTTTTTTGTTTTTTGCGCCCTTGGAATTCAAACCGTTATCAAGACGGAAAGGGAATTGACTTCCGTGGTTTCGGCCATCAGAAGCTCAGATTCTCCCTGGTCTGATGATTTTAAATGGCTTGAGCTATCCGGTTTCCATATTGCCGTGAGCTCTGCAGACCCGCAGGGTTTTGAGCTGCCCTTCAAATCTGAAGGCGGCCTTTTTAATATGGAGCTTGAGGGAAAAAGAAGCTTTCAATTGCCTGAAGATGAGGGGCAGGGCTTTTTCAAGCGCCTGAACGGTTTGCTCTATCGCTATGAGTTCCCTTTGGAGCATCAAACTTACTCGGTGTCCATGGAACTGGGAGACGAAATCCTGCTGATTAAGCGCACTCTGTTTATCATGCTCCTGGCCGAGTTGATCATGCTTCTTGGCAGCATTTTGCCCGGCGCACGTCTTATTCGATCTACTCTGCATCCCATCACCATTCTCACGGAAGCTGCGCAAAGTCTCAACAGAAAGACTCCTGCCTTCGAATCGAAGAAAGTAGAGAACTTAACGGATACCCTGGACTCCATCAATGCGGCCAGGTTGGATACCCGAATTTCCATAGATGAAACCGAGGAAGAACTCCAGAGCCTGGCCGAAGCCATCAACGGCCTGCTGGACAGGATCAATGACAGCTATCGCTCCCAGATCCGCTTTGTCTCCGACGCTTCTCACGAGCTGAGAACGCCCATCTCTGTCATCGAAGGTTATGCAAGCCTGTTGGACCGCTGGGGCAAAAAGGATGAAAAAACCCTTGACGAAGGAATCAAAGCTATCAAGGACGAAGCATCCCATATGAAGGACCTGGTGGAAAAGCTTCTATTCCTTGCCCGCGGAGATAACAACACCATGAACCTGCAGCCTGAGCACTTTGATTTGGCCAGGTTGGCCGAAGAGGTGCTAAAGGAATTCCGGATGATCGACAGCGGTCACGAATACGATTCACATATTGAAAGCAGCGTCTGGGTTTATGCGGACAAGGGACTTATCAAGCAAGCCCTGCGCATCCTGATGGACAACGCTATTAAATACACAAATGCCGGCGGAAATATAACCGTGACTGTATCCGGCAAGGATGATCTGGCACTGTTATCGGTTCGCGATGAAGGAATCGGCATCCCTCCTAAAGCGGTTTCCCAAGTATTTGAACGTTTCTATCGTACTGATAAATCACGGGACAGGGCAACCGGCGGAAGCGGCCTGGGTCTTTCTATTGCCAAATGGATTGTGGAACGCCACGGCGGTTATATTGAGGTATTAAGCCGGCAGGAAATAGGCACAAAGATGACTATTGCCCTCCCCCTATCCGAACCCCCGTCCACTTCTGCCCAGCAGTTTTAATTGACCGAAATCCTACGCCGATTTATAATGTATCCGAGTGCAAACCATATTTTGTAATTATGTCCGGCGATTCAGGAGATCGGAAAAAAATGAGCAAAACAAGAATAACGGGCATCGCGTTGATTATGGGCACCAATGTGGGCTACGCCCTGGTGCCTTCTCTCTCCTTCCTGGCTTTCGATCAGGGAGTAGAAACGGAAACACTTCTCTTCAGTAAGTTTTTCTATGCAGCAGTGCTGATGTGGGCATACATTTTCATTAAAAAGCTGCCCTTTCGCCTGGAGAAAAAAGCGGCACGCATGATGATCTTAATCGGCCTTGCTTATATCGGCATAGCAACTACTCTATACTTCGCATTCGATTACATATCCGGTTCCCTGGCCACCATTGTTTCCTTTACTTTTCCCGCCATGATCGTTGCTATCGAGATGATAACGGGAAAAGAGAAGGTGAGAGCATCCAGGATTTCCGCCGTGATCTTATCCATGATCGGGTTGATCTTCATCGTCTGGTCCCCTGATATTTCAGCCAACCTCATAGGGATTCTATTTGCCTTGGGAACTGCCATCTCCTATGTGGTATACATGATGGGGCTGGCTGCGGAATGCATCAAAAAATCCAACACTCTGGTTGTGGCAGGCTATGTACTTTTAATGTCTACGGTTTTTAACTTTTTCCGCTGTCTCCTTTCCGGGAAACCCCTTTTTACCACCGGATTCAATCAACTGTGGCTCATGCTGGTACTTGCCGTTTTTTGCGCATTTATGGCGATTCTCTTCTTCTGCATGGGCGTTAAACTCATCGGCCCGGGAAATGCAGCGATTATCAACACATTTGAGCCGGTACTCGCCTGCTTTTTCGGTTATACCCTCGTCGGCGATGTGCTGACGCGAAATATGCTTATAGGCAGCGCCCTGGTAGTGCTGGCAGTTTTAATCGCTAACTGGCCGTCTGCAGCAGCTCGTGAAAAAAGCGCAGCAGACTCTTCCTGATTCCGTCTGGTGAGGAGGGATGCAATGATTTATGCAATCGCCTATGATTTGGGTACAAGTGCCGTAAAGACATGCCTGTTCAAAATTGATGAATCCATAGAGATGATTGCAAGCGCTTCCAGCGCAAACCACCTTTACATACTGGAAAACGGCGGAGCGGAACAGGACGCGGAAGAATGGTGGCAAGGCATGTGTCAAACCACCAAAGAGGTTCTGAGAACAGCCAATCTTCCGCCGGAGAAAATTTCAGGCATCTCTTTCTGTTCACAGATGCGGGACTTGTGCTGGTGGATAAAAAGGGAAACGCTCTCAGAAGGCCCATGAGTTACATGGATCAAAGATCGGGCGCAGAGATGAAGGCAGTGCAGGGACACGGCATAACTATATCCGGCGTAAATATCATCACCCTGCTGAAGAGCCTGTATATCACCCACGCCGCATCCACCAGTGTGAAAGACCCCATATGGAAATACAAATGGGTTGAGAAAAACGAGCCGGAAATCTTTGAAAAGGTCTATAAATGGCTCGATGTAAAAGAATATATCATATGCAGGTGCACCGGCAATTTTATCATGACCAAGGATTCTGCATATGCTACCTTTCTGTATGATCCCAAAAGAGAATGTTGGAGCAAGACCCTTTGTAATATGTACGAAATCCGCATGGAACACCTGCCGGAGATCGTCGACTGCACTGATCAAGTGGGTTTGTTGACAAAGAAAGCAGCAGAAGACCTGGGCTTGAAGGAAGGGATAAAAGTATACGGTGGCGGCGGAGACGCAACTCTCATCGGTCTTGGCGCCGGCTGCGCCAAAGTGGGCAAGATCCATATTTATTCCGGAACCTCGGGCTGGGTCAGCACCGTCATAGACAAACCTGCAGTGGATATCAATTGCATGATTGCAGGTATAGTAGCCGCCGAAAAAGGTAAGTACAACTATTTCGCGGAAATGGAAACCGCAGGTATATGCTTTGAGTGGGTGAAAGACCATATCGCCCTGGATGAGATCGGTATTTACCTGAAAAAACAGGAAGTCATAGATAATCAGGAACGTATATATGAAAGTCTGTATGATTACTTGTCTGAAACCGTAGAGCAGGCCCCTCCCGGTTCGGGCGGTGTCATATTCACGCCCTGGCTCCACGGAAACCGCTGCCCTTTTGAAGATCCCAATGCAGCGGGCATGTTCTTCAATATAAAGCTGGAAACGGGAAAGACGGAAATGATCCGGGCCGTTTTGGAAGGAATATGCTATCATCTTAGATGGATGCTCGAATGCCAGGATAAAAAGATTAAGACATCGGAAACCATCCGGTTCGTCGGCGGCGGCGCATTATCCAAAGTAACATGTCAAATACTGGCCGATATAACGGGCAGGAGAATCGAAACGGTTCCGCTTACCAAGGACATCGGAGCCGTGGGCGCGGCAATGCTTATCGTGGTGGGTTCCGGCGGTGCGAAGAATCTGGAAGAAGTAAGCAAATGGATAAAAGCAAAGGAAGTTTACGAGCCTAACTTGAATCATAAAGCCATCTACGATAAGAATTATTCCGTGTTCAAGACCTTATATAAAAGCAACAAAAAGAGTATGTGCATAATAGGAGTATCTCCTCGGAAACCGGCGGCATTTTTATGCGCCTTTGCAAAACCGGCGCGAAAATGCCGTAAGATTTCCCTGTCTCCGTATTCGAAAATTTCCATCCTGCTTCCTTCCTGTTTCTTTACAAAGCTGAAATAATCGGGAAGCAACTCAGGGCATTTGTCCATTATCAAAACCCCGTTGGCGTATAGAGCAAGCCCTTTTTCATACTCCTTTGTATAGAAATCATAGGGTATTTTCTCTGCCCAGGTTGTCGCTAAGCTCATCTTTTGTCATGCCGATGCCTGTATCCGCAACTTTCAGAATGCGGTTGGGCTTGTCCACTGAAATTTTTATATAATAGTCACTTGGATTAAAGTGGATATTTTCATCAGTCAAAGCAATATAGTACATTTTATCCATGGCGTCGCTGGCATTTGATATCAATTCCCGCAAGAATATTTCCTTGTTGGTATAGATGTAATTGATCATCAAATCCCAAAAGCCGCTTCGATTCTGCTTTAAATTGCCTTTTCGCCATAAAAACATCCCTTCTCCTTTCTTCCTGATATTTCGCTCCATCACAATGAATTAGCACTCATTGATATAGAGTGCTAATAGTAATATATCACTTTCCCTGACAGGGAACAATATAGTGCATTACCCCCTGGGCCATATAGTCGCCTAAAATCAGAGCATGTTTGAGCATCCGGTCCCTAATATCCAGCTCTTTGTCATATTCCTGCTCCAGCAGGGCGATATTCTCTCTGATGCTCATGCCGGGGAGATTATTGAGCAAATACTGCCACTGGTCTTTGCTCCAAAAAGGATTACAGCGCGCAAGACAATCAGCCACTTCCTCCACAAACCTATAAAGATCAACTGTCGCAGCATCCGCCGTCTGCGGGTCGCCGCTGATTTGCGCGTTAACCAATATCTGAAATTTTACGATGTACATATCCAGGAGTTGAGCAAATCTCTCGGCATGCTCTACACCAAAGAAAGGTTGAAGTTTTTCTTTAAATATCTCGGGAATGTGGTAAAGACGCTTGTTTATCGCATCTATGTTGCTGAAACCTGTAATCATGCTCACCTGATAGGACCTCATCCATATGACCAGATCTCTCCAAAGAGTTCTGAAATCGTTGATCAGGTTCATCTGCCCATAGGTGATGTATTTTTCCGGACTTGGACATGCTCCCTGGTTTTGGTTGGGGTATTGATTTAAATTCTGATTTGCGGCTGCATAATATGCCGCATGATTAAGTAAGCCTTCCATTTTATGATCCTCCGTGCATTTTCTGCTCATCTTATAGTCTATGAACATAGTAATGCGCCGGTTCCTCACACCTGGAATTCAGGGATCAATAAATTTAGAAGGCTTTAAGGAGTCAATAATTCAGAAGGCTAGAAGCTGATACTGCTTGAATCACCTGTTTTTCTTTAAATATTCATCTATCCTGTCATCAAAGGCTTTTCGGATAGCGGCGATAACCGGATGTTTGGCCGAAGCGTATTTTATATCGTCAATGGACGATACGGGCAGAACTTTGGGAGAAGTTCCCGATAAAAACACTCCTTCCGCCTCATGGAGTCGACTGGCCGCAATTGATGTTTCAACCACCTCATAACCCATATCCTTGCACACCTCTATTACATGCATGCGGGTTATACCTTTCAATACTTTCTCTTCCGGAGCGGTAAGTATCCTGTTGCCTTTTATGAAAAATATATTCGATGTGCCGCCTTCGGTTACATTGCCTTCCCGATCAACAAGGAAAACCTCATAAAAACCTTTTTCAGCTTTAATCTTGTTGATTTTCTTTTTATAATCGTGATCCACAAGCTTTATGTTTGGGTTTTCCCGTTCCAGCGGAAGCAGCCCCACGGGAACGCCGTTTCTTATTTCTTCCAAAGAAGGATAATAGCTCTTGCTTATATATCCCAGAACCCTCTGCTCCCCGTCAGCCGAAAAGATAATAAACTTGATGTTGCAGTTTTCGTTCTCGTTGGCCTCCACAATTCTATGGATCTGTTCCTTAAACTCCCCGGCGTCTATGCGGCAGGCATGTCCGAGAGACTGGAAGGATTTGCACATCCGGATATAATGGTCTTCAAAAAACAGAGGGATGCCGTCGATTATCCTGATTACCTCATAAATCTTGATGCCGTCATGGGCATCTAAAATGGCTGCCAGGTCCGATCCCGAACATTCTTTTATTATGCCGTTGTCGATATAGTATTTGCCTACATTGTCGTCCATCTATTTTATGCCTCTTTTCTCTTTCGTTTCATTAGAACAGCGTGAGTATCCAGCAAATTACGGGCGCAACAAAAATTGCCGGAAGGTAATTTGCCACCTTGATTTTCGCAAGCCCAATGAGATTCAATCCCAGTGCTATAATCATAACGGAACCCGCGCAGGTAATCTCCGCTATGGCTGAATCCGTGAGGACCGGTTGCAGCGATTGCGCCAATAGCACGATGGACCCCTGAAAGACAAATACAAATGCCGCCGCGAACATGACACCGATGCCCAGACTCACGGACAGGATGGCAGAGGATATGAGGTCCAACAAGGATTTGGTAAAGAGCATCTCATTATCCCCGGTGAGTCCGGCATTCAGCGACCCCACTATGGTCAAAGCCCCTATGCAAAAAAGAAGGCTTGCCGTTACGAAGCCCTCCGCAATGGATACGTTGCCGCTGTCTGCCTTTTTAAATCGTTTGCCGATCCAGTCGCCCAATGCGTTTATTCGCCCGTCTATATCAAGCCAAGTGCCGATTACGGCTCCTACCACGATGGAAACAATGAGTATAAGAGTATTTTCCCCTTTTAAGGCTCCGGATATACCGATATAAATGGTGCAGAGGCCGATTCCAATCATGATGGCATCCGTGAATCTCTTGGAAATTCCCTTCTTGAAAAGCAATCCGATGGCGCTGCCTATGATCACAGTCGCCGTATTGACAAACACGCCTATCATTTCATTTCTCCCTTGTATTTACTGCAAATAGATTACTATTGCGCCGGGTGCTTGTCAATAAAGGATTGCGAACTTGCGCTCCGGTGCTTCTATACAGGATTAAAAGGTTTGTTGCGGTTGTTCCGGCTCCGGTGATTGCAAGGACATGGGCTGGCCTAGAACGAAATAGTAAATCAAGCCCTGTGAAAAATAATCTCCGATAATATTCGTCAATGCCAATATACGGTCAAATACTGCTGCGTTTTGTTCATACTCCTGGGTCAGAAATGTGGTGGCCTGTTCAATGTGCATGCTTGTAAATGCGGAGCTCAAGGACACCCATTCGCTCTTGCTCCAAAAGGGATTGGTGTTGGATGAAAGTTCGGCCCTTTCGTCCACATTCTGATAAAGCCGTTGTGTAAAAGCGTTAACTGAATTAACGTCCTTGTTCTTAAGCGCAACGAACAGAGATTGGAAAAGAGCTATATATTGGATCATTAGATTTATAGACTGTTCAGCAATTTGATCTCCGAAGGACAGCCTCAGCATATTTCCGTATTCTGCAGGGATTCTATAGAGCCGGTTGCTCACCGCCTCTACATTTCCGATCCCGCCGTAAAGACTTACTATATAGTCTCTCAACCAGGTGGCTAAATCCCTCCAAAGCATCCTCGCTCTAAATATTAAGTTTAATTGTGCGGGAATAAAAAAAGGACTTTTACCCGGGACTTGACTTCGGGAAAATTGAATTTCAGGAGCCTGCATACCTGGCATTTGCATTCCGGGGATTTGATTATTGACACCCATTTTCATTTCTCCTTTAATAATATATATCCACAGTATATTAAAAGATTTTCAAAACGGTTAAAGGCGGCAGAAAGACTATAATTCGTATATTTATAAAAATTATTAAAAAAACGTAGCATAGTTGCATAAATATAAAGTGATGCGTATAATTATTCTTGTTGATAAGTTGATAAATAATAATTAGGTAATTCGGAAAGAAATGGAGTTTTATCGTGCTGTTGATAAGGGCTACATTAGCATTTCTATAGTAAATAGTGATAAAGATATTGAGAGCAATCGTACTTAATTCGGGCTCTCCTTTCTTTCCTTGCACAACGGGCATGAAACTTATGCTTATGATTCTACAGTCTCATCCGCTAATGTTCCAACTCTTGAAAGTCTTGGGCAATGCCTCTAATAACCGGTAACACGCTTTTAGGTTCAAGTCCCTTGCCTTTTCAAACTACTCCGCAATTTAAAAACCATATATAAAATAAAAAAAGACGAGGTGTAAAATCTCGTCCTTATTTTGTGGCGGAGGGCATGGGACTCGAACCCACGAGGCTGTTACGCCGTACTCGCTTTCCAGGCGAGCTCCTTAGCCACTCGGTCAACCCTCCAAATCATACTGCACCGGATGGCGTGCCTATTTAATATACAACACTTTCCGCGGAAAATCAATATTTATTTGATTATAAATCACCGACTGAGGCATGAAACAAATGTAAATAGGGCATAAAATTTTGTGCAAAATATGGAGTTATGTGTGGATCAAAAGTCCCTAAACGGCCTTTTTGCGTAGAAAGTTAAAAAACTCAAGGTTTATCTTCCTTGTAATCCACACATAACTCGGGTTTTTGCACATTTTTTCTTCTAATTCTTAACAGAGCAGGTCCACAGAGCCTCATTGTAATTTTGATGGCACCTGCCCCTTGTTGCCATCTATTATAAAAAAGTGTTGCATAAAAAGTCCCGTTGTGATAACCTATCGGAGGTTCTAAAAACAGGAATACCTGTAAGCATGGAACTGTAGTATTCCACTCCCCTTTTCGGGGGTTTTTTATGACCAAAATCCGGTCGCCCCCACGGCTACGCCCTTTGTAAGCGCAGCCGTCATCAGCTTATACGTTTTCAGCAAATAAAAAGAAAGGGAGGAATCATCTATGACAGAAAAACGCGAAATCATCCAAGTAGAGGACAGGGTACCGTTATCGAAAGGGATCCCGCTCAGCATTCAGCACACTTTTGCCATGTTCAGCGCATCCGTTCTGGTTCCCTGGCTCTTCGGCATCAATCCCGCCATCGTCCTTCTTATGAACGGCATTGGCACTCTCTTATTCATACTTATTACGAAAGGCAAAGCTCCCGCCTATTTAGGTTCCAGCTTTGCTTTTCTTTCGCCTACATTCGTAATCCTTGCAAACCCTGAAATGAGCTATTCCCACGCTCTGGGTGGGTTTGTAGCATCAGGCCTCCTCTTTTGCGCCGTTGCCATCCTTATTAAATATGTGGGAATAAAATGGATCGATGTTCTCCTTCCACCTGCTGCAATGGGCCCGGTCGTGGCTCTCATCGGCTTGGAGCTTGCAGGATCCGCCGCAACAAACGCCGGACTTATACTTACGGAAGAATACACGGCGATAAATCCCAAATATGTGGCGGTGTTTGCAGTAACCCTTCTCATAGCCGTTTTCGGACAAGTTCTATTGAGAGGCTTCCTGGCTGCCATCTCCATCCTGATTGCCATCTGCACCGGCTATGTGCTTTCCCTGATCTTGGGGCTGGTGGATTTTTCCGCAGTCAGCAGCGCATCGGTCTTTGCTATGCCACACTTCCAACTTCCGGTATTTGATCTTTCCGCCATCATCATTATCTTGCCCGCCACCCTGGTGGTCATCTCAGAGCACATCGGCCATCAGGTAGTCACCGGTGAGGTCATCGGCCGCGACCTTTTGAAAGACCCCGGTCTTCACAGGTCCATGCTCGGCGACGGCATCTCAACCACCCTCTCCGCCTTGTTCGGTTCCGTGCCCACCACCACTTACGGCGAAAACATAGGCGTTATGGCGGTAACAAAAGTGTACAGCGTCAGAGTCATCGGCGGTGCTGCTATCTTTTCCATCCTGTTGGCTTTCATTGGGAAAGCTTCCGCACTGATTCAGACTATTCCCGCTCCAGTAATGGGAGGTATCAGCTTCTTGCTTTATGGTATGATTGCCGCATCGGGGCTGCGCCTGCTGGTGGACCAAAAGGTAGATTACAGCAAGGGTCGTAACCTTGCCCTATCGGCAGTTGTCTTTGTCACCGGGCTTTCCGGCGCCTTTATACAGATTGGCGAAGTAAGGCTCACGGGCATGTGTCTTGCCGCCATTGTGGGTATCGTTTTAAGCCTTATCTTCTACATTATCGACAAAGCCGGTCTTTCCAACGATTAAGCTAATGCGATCAAAGGAGACGGACCTTATTTTGATCTAATCGCCAAAGAAAATGGTCCGTACCTTTTGATCCAACGACTATTCGCGGGAGCAAAACTTCCGGCGCAATATAAAAGCAGCCACGGGCCGTAAACCCGTGGCTTTTTTATACTTTGCTTTATATACGTGTCGTTTATTTCGCTTTCTTTTTGGGATACACGTGAATTACCTTTGTGGGGCACACTTTGGCGCAGAGCGTACAGTTAGTACACTTGGTATAGTCGATGACCGCATGGTTATCTATCACGTGAATAGCGTCAAATTTACATGACTTTTCGCACAGCTTGCAAGCAATGCAACCGATGCTGCAAATGTTCTTGGTAACGCTGCCTTTATCAATTGAACTGCAGCCTACTACAACGCGCATGTTGTCCGGAACGATCTCGATGAGCTTGTTGGGGCAAACCTTTGCGCAAGCGCCACAGCCTACACATTTTTCGCGATTCACTACCGCGATGCCGTTCTCGATATAAATTGCACCGTAGTCACATACCTTTACGCAATCGCCAAAGCCCAGACAAGCCATTTCACAGGTGCTTCTGCCCCTGTAGAACAGCTTGTTAGCCGCGCAGTTCTGATACCCCTGATAATCCATACAATAGCTGGTCTTTTCCCTGCTTCCCGAACATTTTACGATAGCCACTTTTGCCTGTGCTCCCTCAAACTCCACTCCGAGGAGCTCGCTGATAGCCATAGCTACCTTATCGCCTCCCGGTGTGCAGAGATTTGTGGGAACAGAGTGATCGGCTGCCAACGCATTGGCATAATCCTCACACCCTGCATAGCCGCAGGCGCCGCAGTTTGCTCCCGGCAGAATTTCACTAATATTAGCCGCCGTCTCGTCCACTTCCACAGCCATAAACTTAGCTGCCACCGTGAGCATTACTCCGGACAGGAGGCCGATCCCGACTACGATTCCGACTGGTAATACAAATTGCATGATCTGGTCCTCCTTTCCTTATAGTCCAAATATACCGTCTATCACGCCGGCAAAGCCCATAAAGGACAGTGACACGATAGAAGCTGCTACGAGAGTTGACGGAACGCCTTTGAAAGCGATGGGAAAATCATTGGTTTCGATGCGTTGCCTTACACCGGCAAACATCACCATAGCCAACATGAAGCCCACGCCGGCCCCAAAGGAATTGACAATGGATTGTATAAAGGTGTAGCTCTCATCGATGTTGAGGATGCACACACCCAGCACGGCACAGTTGGTGGTGATCAGCGGCAGGTAAACGCCCAACCCCTTATGCAGAGCAGGCATATATTTCTTCATTGCGATCTCTACCAGCTGAACCAGGGCCGCGATAACTAAAATGAACACAATGGTCTGCAAATACTCGATTCCGAAACCAGCCAAAAGGCCCATATAAATGGGATGGGTTACGGCCGTGGCAAGAACCATGACGAAGATTACTGCCAAGCTCATTCCGATAGCGGAGTCAAGCTTCTTTGAAACACCCAGGAAGGGACATATTCCTAAAAACTTGACGAGCACGAAGTTGTTGGTCAGGACCGCGCCCATCATGATGATTGCTAATTCTGTCATTGCCCGCACCCTCCTTTAGCCGCAGAGGGGCATCCGCTTGCGGAAGGACAACCCTCGCATCCAAATTCTTTTTTCTTGATGGCTCTGCCTTTGGAAAGGTAATTGATCAACGCCACCAGGCAACCGTATGTAAAGAAGGCTCCCGGGGCCAGCATGAAGATCGCCATCGGAGAGATCAAGTCAGCGGTCAGATTAATTCCGAACCAGGCGCCGGATCCGAGAAGTTCGCGGATGGAGCCCATCAGGAAGAGCGCAAAGGTAAAGCCCAGTCCCATTCCAGCTCCGTCGAATGCCGCGTCAATAACGGAATTTTTATTTGCAAACATCTCTGCTCTTCCAAGGATTATGCAGTTTACTACAATAAGGGGAATGAAGAGCCCCAAAGCTTCGTTGATCGCAGGGGCAAAGGCCTGCAGCAGCAAGCTTACTATGGTAACGAAGCCTGCGATAACTACAATATAGCAAGGAATTCTTACCTTATCCGGAATCACGTTCTTTAATATGGAAATAACTATGTTGGAACAGATCAATACAGCCATGGTGGAAACACCCATTCCCAGACCGTTGATCGCCGACGTGGTGACAGCCAAAGTGGGGCAGGTGCCCAACAGCAACACCAATACGGGGTTTTCCTTTATAATTCCGTTCCGTAGCAGGGCCAATTTATTATTATTCATTACCTGCCACCTCCCATCATTTCAAATTGTGCAAGCGAAGCTTCTACTGCACGGAAGATTGCATTGGAGGAAACCGTTGCTCCCGTAACTGCATCGATCTGCGTTTTATCCGATTCGTTGGTACGGGTCACGGCAACTTGACCCAGATACTGCGCCAGATATTCTTTGGTCATGGCTTTCGTTCCGAGTCCAGGAGTTTCTGAATGTCCGGTCACCTTCACGCCGGTTATCTCTCCGTTGTCGCTTACGCCCACCATAACGGTGATTTTACCGCCGAAGCCCTTATCTTGAGCGGTAAACACATAACCTGACTTATTGTCCGCCTCATAGACCTCCAAAATGCCCGGAGATAGTTCTGTTTCCAACTGGGTAAATGACCCTTCCCCCTCGGGAAGCACTTCTCCACGGGCGAGGTTGGCATTCCGAATATTTATTTCATCAATAATCGGTTTTGTAACCTGGTAGGTTCCTGCCAGAGCGGCGGTTATTACCAGGCAGATCAGAAACAGCACCAAAGTTGGCGCAATCAATTCTTTGCGTTCGGAAGTTTTCATTTCTTGCCACCTCCTCCGTAGATCTTACGCCTCGACAGATTATCAATATGAGGTGTCAATATATTCATCAACAGTATAGAGAAGGACACGCCTTCCGGCAGGGCTCCAAACAATCTTATAATCATGGTCAAGATACCGCATCCTATTGCATAAACGATCTTCCCCTTTGTCGTAAGAGGCGAAGTGGCATAATCCGTTGCCATAAAGAAGGCTCCAAGCATCAAGCCGCCGGCCAACACGTGGAAAACGGGATCCTGCCCGGCGATCAGAGCGATGATAAACACCGTTCCGATATAGACCACCGGAATGGTAGGTTCGATTACTTTTCTTCCGATTAAGTATAGTCCTCCGATGAGCAGTGCGATGGCGCTGGTCTCACCGAGACATCCACCCGTAAAGCCCAGGAACATGTCGATTTTGGAAGGAAGTTCCGATATGTTTCCACCCATGTTCATGATACCCAAAGGCGTCGGGCCGGTGACCGCGTCCGATGCTTCCAGAATCTGCTTCGGAAGTGGCCAGGTGGTCATGGGCGTGGCAAAAGACAGCATCAATACAATTCTTGCTGTAATGGCAGGATTTGCGAAGTTCTGTCCGATGCCCCCGAAAAGTTGCTTCACAACGACAATAGCTACAAAGCTGCCGATTACTGCCATCCAATAAGGTAACGAGGACGGCAGGTTGAAACCTAACAGAATTCCTGTCACCACCGCGCTCAAATCGGTAATGGTATTCTCCTTCTTTGTCACCTTCTCAAAAGCCCACTCGAATACAACACAGGACGCAACGCATGTAATGGTCAGCAATATGGCCCTCGGTCCGAAGACCACCCCGGACATAATGAAGGCCGGTACCAGCGCGATGATCACATCCAGCATGATCCTCGTCGTGTTGATGTTATCCAATATGTGAGGAGAGGAGGAGACGATAAGGGTTCCTTGATTGTAACGGCTCATTATTTTTTCCCTCCTTCCGCAACCAGTTGTTTTGCAAGTCTATTCATGAAGCTCAACTGTTTTTTGGCGGGACATACATAGGAGCATGAGCCGCATTCCATACACAGAGTCACATTGAGCTTTTTCAAGGCTTCTACATCTTTTTTGTCGTAAGCTTTGAAAATTGTAGTAGGCATCAGCATCATGGGGCAGGCTTTTACGCATCTTCCGCAATTGATGCAGACCGTTTCTTTGGGAACCGTTGCCCATTCCTCATCAAAGGCCAGTATGGCGTTATTGCTCTTGATTATGGCAACGGAGTCATCGTAGATAGCTCTTCCCATCATAGGTCCGCCCATGATGATCTTCTTCGGAATCCTGCGGTAGCCGCCGCAGAACCCGATGAGCTCGTTGATTGGTGTGCCGATTAGAACTTCAACGTTTTTAGGATTCTTAATGGCATTGCCGTCCACGGTGATCTTTTTGGAAACCAGCGGCATGCCTGTCTCTATGTAACGCTGAAGGGCCACGATGGTGCTCACATTAGACACCAAAACCCCCGCATCCGCCGGAAGTTTGCCCGGAGGAACCACTCTGCCTGTAGTCTCATAGATGACTACCCGTTCTGCTCCCTGGGGATACACGGATTTGAGAGTAAAGACTTCAATACCTGGTTCGCCATTCACCATTTCGGACAACTTCTTTATTGCCGGCTCTTTGTTGGCTTCGATGGCAATAATCGTCTTTTTGAGGCTCAGGTGCTTCATAGTGGTCTTGATCCCATTAACCAAAAGCTCAGAATCCTCAAGCATGGTGCGATAGTCCGATGTGATGTACGGTTCACACTCGGCGCCGTTTATAATGAGCGTATCCACTTCCTCAGGATTCTTGGGATTGAACTTTACATGGGTCGGGAAGGCTGCTCCTCCCAGACCGACGACACCCGATGCGCGAACGGCTTTCAAGAAGCTTTCCTTATCCGTAACTTCCGGAGGCGAAAGATCTTCCGGTACCTCCTGTTTCTTATCCACTGCAATGGTTACGATGAGATCCCAGATTCCCACCGAACTCATGGTTTTTTCAATGGATAGTACTTTTCCGGACGCTCCGGTATGAATCGGTGCGCTTACAAATGCTTCGCTGTCACCGATTACTTGGCCGACTTTGACATGATCCCCCACAGCGACCATCGGCTCACAGGGGGCCCCGATATGCTGCAGCATCGATATGTACAACTTGTCGGGGAGCGGCATTTTTTCAGTTGGGCATTCAGCAGTGTACTTGTGATGCTCTACGTGAATTGCCGGCAGATGTTTGCTGAAAATACTCATAGCTACCCTCTCGTTCTACCATGTTTGATCTGAATTTATATACGTCCTTTCGTTGGTTTGAAAGGTTTTTTAATTCATATGGCAGTTAGTTGCAACCACCAAAAAATTATATCACAGTTTCTGTGTATGTACAGTTTTTTTTATCGATTTGTCGGCTTTTTTGTCAGCCCTTTTCCTGGAAATTTATGTAGTATTGGTATTCATCAAATTCCGGGGATTCGTCCCCGAGCCCTGTGTAAAGCTCGGAGACTAATATACAAAAGATTTATTTGAGCGACGCTTTTACGGCATCGGCCAAGGTATCCTTTTCCAATGTGGTTTTATGGCGGATTTCTTTATCTTCCAGGCCCTTCAATCCGGCAGGAATCTTTACTCCGGTAGCTTCATGGAGAGCTCGAATGCTGGCGAATCCGTCGGCTTCTTCCCGCAGCCCTATGGCTGCCGCAACACTTTCGGCAAATTTATAAGCGCTGGCCGTTGACGCAATGACGGTGGGCGTTTCGTCGCCGGTTGCCCGCCGGTAATCCTCATAGACCCTGTATCCCACCGCCGTATGGGTGTCCATAAGGTAGCCGTTTTCTTTATACATGCAAGCAATGGTATCCTGTGTGGCTCCTTCATCGGCATAGCCTCCATAGAAATCGCCGAGACCGTCACGAATTTTCTTGCTCACCTCATATTTCTTTTCTTTTTCCAGAGCCTGCATCAATGCGGAAACTTCTTCTCCGTCACCACCGGAGAGATGGTAGAGCAACCGCTCCAGATTGCTGGAGATGAGAATATCCATGGAAGGGGAACTGGTTACATAAAATTCCCTATCGCTGTCGTAGACTCCTGTTCGGATGAAATCAGTCAAAACCTTGTTTTTATTGGAAGCGCAAATGAATTTCTCCACGGGGATGCCCATCTTCGCCGCATAATATGCCGCCAATATATTTCCGAAATTCCCCGTAGGAACAACGATATTGATCTTTTCACCGCTTTTGATTGCGCCCTGTTCGATCAATTTCACATATGCCCACACGTAATAAGCCACCTGGGGAACCAATCTGCCGATGTTTATGGAATTGGCCGAAGAGAGCTTGTAGCCTTTTGCCTCCAGCTCTTCTGCCAGCTTTCTGTCGTTGAAGATATTTTTAACTGCGGTCTGGGCGTCGTCAAAGTTGCCTTCGATGGCAAAGACATGTGTGTTGGCTCCCTCTTGGGTGACCATCTGCCTTGCCTGCACCTGGCTGACGCCGTGTTTCGGGAAGAACACGATGATTTCCGTATTGGGCACGTCCGCAAATCCTTCCAGCGCGGCCTTTCCCGTATCCCCTGAAGTGGCGGTGAGAATGGCTATCTTCTTATCTTCCTTTTCCTTCTTCATGGCGGTGGTTAAGAGATAAGGCAGGATGGAAAGAGCCATGTCTTTAAAAGCAGCCGTCCGGCCGTGATATAGCTCGAGGAACCAGGCATCCCCGGCCTTGACTACCGGCACCACTTCTTCCGCCTCGAACTTGGAATCATAGGCATTGTTGACGCAATAGCGCAGTTCTTCCTCTGTATAATCGGTTAGAAATTTGGACAAGACCAGAAAAGCTGCTTCTCTGTAATTCATGCCTGCAAGATCGGCCGGATCTTTATCCAGCTTGGGGAAACTGACAGGAACATACAGCCCCTTATCTTCTGCAATTCCCTTGATGATGGCCTGGGCCGATGTCTTAGTTTGATTGCTCCCGCGGGTACTTATGTATTTCATGTCATTCTCCTATCATGTAATTATTTGTTTTTATCATTTATTTTGCCGCTATTCCCTTGGTCCTACATGACAGACAACCACTTTTTACGAATTCAGACGTTTACCCATACAGGACGGTAAACGATTTGGAAATTCAGAAAGATATTTACTTGCTTAAAATCCTAAACATCATATGTCATATGCCGAGCCTGCATGAAAATAACCTCGGAAATCACAGTGAAATCATTGTAGCAAAAAAAAACGTAAATTGCCATAGACAAAATGCAGGAAATCCTCTATAATAAGAAGCGCCTTAACGAGTCCCGTTGGTCAAGTGGTCAAGACGTCGCCCTCTCACGGCGGAATCAGGGGTTCGACTCCCCTACGGGATACCAACGCAAAAGCGCCTCAAACCAAGTGTTTTCAACAGGTTTAGGCGCTTTTATATTTTTTCATATTACCATTATGTGGATTTTTATTGTCCTAATTTGACCCGTTTTGTCCTAGTAGGTGTGGGAAATGGTGTGGGAGTTTTTTGGCTTGGATCGTTGTAGAATTAAGGCTTTTAGAGTAACTATACTTCGGAACAAATGTGGGAATCTAAGCCACAAGTCTGATGGTGATACTATTCTTATTTAGGATAGGTGCAAGTGCGATGGTACCAAGGTAGTACTCTAAAAATTGACACCAGTCCACTTTACCTGGTTCCTTGAGAAGCTTGGGGTTATAGTCTCCCAAGAGCATTTCGAAAAGCGCATCAATCTCCACATCCTTTAAGATCGGAGTTCCATCATAGTTGCTGACTTTTGACCATTGAAACGGTATCATCTGTATAATGCTCCCATAGGGTGAGACACAAAAGCAAAAAAATAAGTTATACTGTAGACATGAACAAGAGAAATTATTATTCAGCAGAATACAAGGCCGCAGTAGTGCTCGAGATCCTCTCAGAAGCATACACGGTCAACGAAATTGCAGCCAAACATGGAATAAGTCCGGTTGTGATAACCCGCTGGAAGAAGGAATTCCTGGAAAAAGCCCCTGAAGTCTTTAAGAAAGGAACTTCAGGCACCGAAAAGGAACTGGAAGCTAGCAACCAGCGAGTTGCCGAATTGGAGCGCAAAGTAGGCCAGCTCACCTATGAGGTGGACTGGATGAAAAAAAAATCTGAGCAAATCCTCGGACCCGGTTGGCAGAAGAAGTCTCGTTGATTTCAGTGATCAGAAGATCAATATGAGCAGGCAGGCGGAATTGCTTTCAGTGAACCGGTCAAGCCTATACCGGAACCCTCCGAAAGAGAAAGCGATGTCCTCGGAGGATCTATATATCATGCGGAGGATCGATGAGCTACATACGGATCACCCAACCTGGGGATACCGTACAATTACGAGGGTCATAAGAAGAGATGATAACCTCTTGGTCAACCGCAAGAAGATCCGCAGAATGATGAGGGATATGGGGGTATACACCATCTATCCAAAGCCTAACCTGAGCAAGAGATACCATGCGCAGTACATCCGTCCTTACCTTCTTAGAAATCTTGATATTACGCATCCTGATCAGGTTGAGTAATCCGGACCAAATTGAGCCACCGTTCCGGTTGGAGAGAGCCAGTGTTCCGGAGTTTGAGAGCCACCCTTCCGGATTTTGGGAGCCACCTGAATGATCTTCCTGTAGAATGTGTCTATGCGCGGTTACAACCGTGTAAATACATTCAAGGAGGTCATCAAATGACCGAATATCGTGAGATCCTCAGGCTGCATAGCCAAGGAATCAGCCAGCGCAGTATTGCAGAGAGTTTAAGTTGCTCTCGAAATACTGTGGCCAAGGTTCTGAGTCGAGCAAAGGAGCTTAACATCTCCTGGCCACTCAAGCCGGAAACAACCGACGCTTCTCTGGACAAGATCTTCTATCCTGCCACAGAGACTGTTAACCAGCGACGCCTGCCAGACTGTGACTACATCCATTCAGAGCTCTCAAAGAGTGGCGTTACGCTGAAACTGCTTTGGAGAGAGTACTGCGAGGACTGCGTTGCGAACCGGGAGCTGCCTCTGATGTATTCGCAGTATTGTTACTACTATCAGCAATACTCACTGAAAACCAAGGCAACCATGCACATCCCCAGGTATCCCGGTGAACAGATCGAAGTTGATTGGGCTGGCCAAACAACACCTATTGTCGATCGTATCACCGGAGAAATGACAGAAGCCTATGTATTTGTAGGGGTTCTGCCATATAGTCAATACGCCTATGTGGAGGCCTTCCTCTCCCGGAACCTTGAAAACTGGATCACGGCCCATGTTAACATGTTCCAATTCTTTGGGGGTTCAACCAAGATGCTGATTCCGGACAACCTCAAGACCGGTGTTACGAGTGTATCTTGGTACAGTACGGAAATCAACAAGGCTTACCACGAAATGTCCGTGCACTATGACACTGCAGTGGTTCCTGCAAGAGTCAGAAAACCAAAGGACAAGCCCAGTGCCGAAGGTTCTGTTCGAGTCGTTTCCACTTGGATCCTCGCAGCCATTCGGCGGCAGAAATTCTTCAGCTTACATGAACTTAATTATGCGATCAGGGAAAAGCTGTCTATCATGAACAGCACCCCATTCCAAAAGAAAGAGGGGTGTAGGCTCAGCGTTTTCCTTGCCGAAGAAAAACCGATGCTGCTTCCGTTGCCATCCACCCCATACGAGCTGGCTACATGGAAGATAGCCACTGTACAACTCAATTATCACATATCTCTGGATAAAATGCACTACTCTGTTCCCTACGAATACAT
>FZPS01000193.1_pt66 | contig 21307 bp, 21 predicted proteins | sample 1817821 | NCBI WGS metagenome assembly FZPS01 (sample SAMEA104158645, study PRJEB21678) | metagenome | place: Germany | collected 2015-04-21 | reverse complement strand
TTGTATCAAACCTATGCATTCAATATGGCGCAGGAGAGGGGATTCGAACCCCTGCATCATATCTGACCTACTAGCTTTCGAGGCAAGCCCCTTCAACCGCTTGGGTACTCATCCATCATATTATTTTAATTTTACTTCAATAATAGGAAGATAGGTTAGTACTCCTTTGACTCGAGTACTCTCAAATAAGGTTATCTTTTCTACATTAACATCAATTGGTATATAAGTAATACTCTTGATATTAAAATCAGCATTATAAACTACTTCTCTTCCAAGTGTTATATGTGGTGTATAAGGTTTATTATCTAATTCAAAACCTTTTTCTTTTAATTCTTTATCAAGCAATGTATATAGATCACTTAATTCCTTATTTTTTTCCACCCCAGCAAACACAATACTACTTTTTCCACGTTTAAACTCCCCAAGATCTTCAACCCTAAAAGAAAAACATGAGTAGTTACTACCAATTTTAGAAACAATATTTTTTAAAGTAAAAAGTTCTTTACTATTTACTTCCCCAATATAACGTAAAGTCAAATGAAGATTATTTCTTAAAGTAAAATTACCTTTACTACTATTATTTCTTATTTTATTTTCAATTATAGTTAACTGATCTTTTATGTCATCATTAAAACTTATTCCGATAAATACTCGCATTTTAAACTTCCTTTCGTGCTAACACGATTAGCTAAACCAACATTATTATACCATATTTTCTTTTTAATCTCTTGTTTTTAAAAAAAATCGCAACCCTAAAGGTTACGATCTCATCTTTTATTTCTTAGTCCAATCAACAAAATCACTTTCTATTAGTTCATAATCCACCGAGGTTTGTAATTCTCCAAGTTGATCGGTCCATGAGTTTTCATTAACCCTTACCTTTTTAAATCCCAGTAGTTCATAAATATGTTGGGCCCTTGTATTTTTCAAATTCGTATCAAGAATTATCTTTTTAAATCCCATATTAAATAGTTCATCGATAAACAAACTTAATAAGATTCTTCCTAATCCTTTATTTTGAAAATCAAAATTACAGATTTTTATACCAATCTCACAAGTACTATTACCAACATTTCGATAACTCATTTCACCAATAGGAATGTTTTGATGTTCGATAATAAGGGTTCTTCTTGTCTCGTCACTTTCTTTTATTATTTTTTCTTTAACTTTCTCTGGGGTTGTTCCAATTCCATAAGGAAATCCAGCATGAGCCATTACTTTTCCATCATTCCACCACTGAGTAAGTTGAACACTATCTTTTTCTTCAGCATTTCTGATACATAAATCATTATAAATAACTTTCATCTTATCTCCTGCTAATTATCTTTTTTGAAGGCAAATTATACACTCCACATGACTTGTGTGTGGAAAAAGATCAACAGGTTGAACTCCAGTAACCACATAACCATTTCTCAAAAGTTTTTTAATGTCCTTTGCTTGGGTAACTGGATTACATGATATATAAATAACCTTCTTAATTTTTGATGCTATTACAGCAGCCATAAAGAGGTCACCACAACCTCTTCTCGGCGGATCCAAAATAACTACATCTATCCTACTACCATGACGAGCACTATCAATCATATATTTTGTAGCGTCTTGATAATTGAAATGAATATTCTTTATATTATTTAATTTGGCATTTCTGATTCCAGCTTTTACCGCCTCTTCAACAATTTCAACACTTACAACCCTTTTAACCTTTTCACTCGCAATTATTCCAATTGTACCAACTCCAGAATAGGCATCAAGTAATACTTCATTTCTATTCAAATTTGCCATTTCTAGAGCTGTCTTATATAATACTTCAGTTTGATAAGGATTCACTTGATAAAATGACTTGGAAGATACAAGGAATTTCTTTCCCATTAAAATATCCAAAATATAGCCATTGCCATATAATACTTTTTCTTTTTCACCTAAAACTGCACTTGTTTGACTATTGTTTAGATTTTGAATAATTGTAGTTATATTAGGGTGCAATACTAAAAGTCTTGATATAAACTCTTTTTCTTTAGGAAAGTTGTTCTTTCCTGTTATCAATACAACCATTGTTTGATTAGTAGCAAATGATCTTTTAATTAAAACATGTCGTAAGAATCCTTGTTGATAGTCTTCATTATAAGCAGGAATTCCAAGTTCAATCATTAATTTTTTGATGGTTTCAACTATCTCATCAGCATATTGATCTTGTATCAAACAACGTTTAAAGTCAATTACATTATGAGTTCCTTTTTCATAAAAACCACTTATTATTCTCCCATTGCCAGCATTTTTAAATACTACTTGGTTCTTATTACGATAGTGATAAGGATTTTCCATCCCTAAACAATCAGGAACTTTTACTTTAATCCCAGCAATTCCTTGCAAAACTCTTCTTACTAGTTCGGTCTTTTCTTTTAATTGTCGTTCATATGTCATATGAAGAAGCGTGCATCCACCACACTGATGAAAAATTGGACAGAGTGGCTCAATACGATCTGGTGATTCTTTTAAAATCTCCAAAACCTTTAAACTAGGAAATATAGGATTATCATTTATTTGCACTTTTACTTTTTCGCCTGTAATCGTTGATGGTGCGATTAATTCCTTACCTTTATAATGATAATAAGGAATTAATTCATTATTTACATTATCAAGGCGAATAATCTTCTCGAATACCATAGTTACTCCTTATTAAGATTCAAATCATTTAAAATGTCAGTTGCGATAACCCATTTGATTAATTGTGATTTATTGTTTACTGGTTGAAAGAGATATTGTGCTTCATCATTCGGAATTTCAATATGGGCTGCCGGTTTGAACGGTAGTTGAGCAACTGACTTTAATGAATACTGTCTAGTAACCAGTTCATTTAATAATTCACCTTCATAAGTAATTTCATCACCTTTAAAGGTTAACATTCCATGACCAGCATATTCAAAGATTGAAGTTTCAGGATTAGCCCTTTGAACATCTACTTCCATTGTCATTACAAAATTAGGATCTTGCATTTCTTTAGCCAGTCTTTCCTTTTGATGACGATACCATTTTACCTCATCACTAAAGCAAACTGAATCGGCATCAACTGGTGCTAAGAAACCATACTTATCCATTTTTGTTTTATTACCACAATAAGTACACTCCATTACATTTTCTCTTACTTGATGGTAAAACTCTTGATGACATTTAGGGCAGTAATAAAGGATATTATTTAATCCTTCAATCATATTCTTACCCTTGATTGGGTATTTCTTTTCTGCTTGATATGTATAATCATTGATACTTATTGACTCAACAACTCGGTCATAAATTTCTTGATCTGTTAAATTGTCAAGTTCTTCTTTTTTTATAATGTGAACATATTCTGCATCAATACGTCCTCTTCTTTTATTAACTCCCCATTTAGGAAAAAGTAAATGGGCACCCTTAATGATCATTGAAACAACATCTGTTTTTAAAAACCTAATTAGTTTAATTATTGCTGGAGAAATGAAAGTTGATTCTCCAGTAATACTCACTTGTCCTGCAGGTGCAATCCCAATGATACCACCTTCATTAATAACAGCTTTCATTTGTCGAATTGCTTTTAAGTCTGGTTTAAACTGTTCTTTTGATATACACTTATTAGCCTTTAATATTCTGGCAAACCCTTTATTACGAAAAAAATAACTCGATACTACGAAGTTCACTCTTCGAGAACCTATAGCCGTAGCAGCAAACAAAAAGTCATAATTTGAATAGTGATTAAATATTAATAAATAACTCCCCTTAACATTTTTTAATCCTTCCTTTTTTACTCTAAACTTGCATCTAAACTTCAAGTAGATAATCGCAAGAATTCGAAGTATTTGATAAACAAAGCCGTTCGGGCGAGTCTTTTTCATATTGCACCTCATTTAATAAACTTCATCTTTTATATTATACATTAAAATCGTCATTTTTACCTATTTTTCAATATATTATTTATCCCCAATACGATGAACAATTACCAACTAAGTGAATATAATATAGTGAATAATGTTTTCAAGAACATTTTCCAATAAGATATAAACATAACGTTTACACCTCCACCATTATAAAAGAGCAACCGACGGTTGCTCTTTTATTTTATCTAAATAGATCCTTTAACTGATTTTTTCGTTCTCTTAGTTGTTCCTTGGCTTCCTTAGATCGTTCTTTTAACATCTCTTTCATTGCTTCAAATTCTTCTTTAATTTGAGTACGTGCATCTTCAATTTGATCCCGAATATAATCAATGAAGTGACGTTCGAATTTAACTAAGTCAATGCCAATTTCCTCAAATTTAGCTTCAAATTCTTTTCTAATCTCTCTTAACTCTCTAAGAAGCTCATTATGATTTGAATTTATATTTCCTCCACGATTTTCTTGAAGTTGCTTTTTAAATTGATCTCTAAGTTCTCGAGTCACTTCTCTAATTTGATCCATAATCTCTTTTCGTTCATGTTGAAACTCACGAATTTGATTTTGGACTTGATCTTTTAGTTCTTTAAAATTTGGAAGTCTACGATCTATATTAGCAAATTCACGTAAAAGGTCTTGAATTGATTGTTCTAAAGTTTCTTTTTCTTCAAGTAATGTTTCAATTAACTCTAAAAGGATTTTTTCTTCTTCAGAAGTATCTGGTGCTTCACCTTCATCATTGAAGTTATCAATCGCTGCTTTAATGGCATCAAAATATTCTTGATAAAGTGATTTAACTGTTTCCACTGAAATTTCAGTACCTTCTAAGATACTTGTAAATAAATCTTCTTCAGCGCTTTGAATAAATTCATTCAATAATTCAACTTCTTTTAAAGTGATTTTTGAAGCCATAAGTTTTTTATTCTTATAATATTCAGCAAGATTTTCGTCATTAACGATTCCATCAGCGTCTTCCCTACTATCAGCAATTATTTTAAGTAAATCTTTTATTGGGAACTTGCGTGCTTCCTCAATCGTCAATTCAGGATTAATTTCTATAGCTGCTTTTATTAGTGCAAGTTTATTAACTGATAAATCAAGATCTCTTGCTTCTTCAACAAGATTAGGATCTTTTGATAATTGTTCAATCAAACATTCAATTCTTAATTTATGTTTGTCTTTAAACTTATTTACTTTTTCTTGTAAGAATTTTATTAATTCTTCAACGGTTCTTTCTTCTTCTGCCTCTACTGTAAATAAGATGGCATTTTCATCAAGTTGATCGATATATCCTAATTCTTTAGCTAATTCAATAATAGCATCAACAGCTTCTTCAAAAGTCTTACCTTTTAAATCAACATCAACTAGTAAAACTTGAGCATCTTCATTAAGAGCAGTTACTCGCAAAACTTTTCCATCTTCATTAGTAACTATTTCAATTGAAGGGTTAATGTCGATAACGACATAAGCGTTTTTGACTTCAAAGGTTGCATCCTTACCACAACCAACTAGAATAAAAGCAGTAACCACTACCATTATTAGGGCTGTTAATCTAGTCAAGATTTTTTTCATATTAAAATCCTCCATTCTAAAAATCTCACTCTACATCTATATAACACTTTAAGAGTAGATTTTTGTTAGGAATTTATAAATTATTAAAATAAATATTATTAATAATCTCTTCAATATCGATATCAAATGGATTACTTACACCATTCTTTAAATTTTCTTTGATTTTTTGAATCAGAAACTTCCTGATCTCACGCACCTTTTGGTTTTTACTTTGGTGTATATGTTCTATCCTTGAGTTAGTTCGGTCAATAAATGAATTTAAAGAATTAACTATTTCTTCTACTTCCATATCTTCACTATATGGTTCTAACTCATCTGGATAAAATTCTGCCAAGGATGAATAGATTTCAATAGTTTGAGCTAAAAAGTTTTGATATTTATTACTATTAATCTTATCCTTTGCTTTTTCCAATTGTTTTAGAACAGTATTAAGACGATTAATCTTACCCCTTGTAAGATTTACTTCTTCTTCTAGTTTATCCAATTCCACAAGTGCTTTTGAAGTTAAATCCGTAAAGAGTTCAACATATTTTTCTTCAAAATCAATAGTTTCTGAATCAAAGCGTTTAATAATATTATTTAGTTCTTTAATCGATTTGTCTTTTAAATCATCAATAGTGAATTGAGGATTAAGATCAATTATTGTTTGGATATGATTCAACTTTCCAACTGATATTCCCAACTCTTTTGCTTCTTTTTTTAAACGTTTATTTACTTTTACTTGTGATAATTGACCTTTAAAGTCAATTTCATCTAAGTAATTATTAAGTTCAGAGATAATCTGATTCATTAAGGTTGTTTCATGATCTTGATTATTATTTACTGTGGTTATTAATAAATCATTATCGTTTAAATAATCACATTCAGATGCTAATTTAATTATTGCAAGAACACCTTCAATCAATCCTTTATTAATGATGCTTTTTTCTTCACCACTTAATAGAAGTACGGCATCCTTATTTAAGGCTCTGACATTTTTAATAATACTGTTGGGATCTGCTTCAATTTCAATGGAAGGATTGATATCAATGGTAACAAAAGTATTAGATATTGGAGCCATTGGAGACTTAAATAAGAACGGTAAGACAATCGTCAAGATGATAGTTAACATCCCTAATGCCAATACTGGTGCCATTTTCTTCTTTAGTATCGAAGTGGCTTTATCCTTTGGTGTGGCAACCAACCTTACCCTTTCTTTTATCTGATCACGATGATTCGGAACAAAGATACTTGCTTCAATTCTTAATGCCTCTTTTAATTCATCCTTTTTCAAAGTGATCACCTCCCTTGATTAACTTCCTTAACTTCTTTATCGCCCTTTGATAATGCCAAGTAACTGTCGAAATGGGCATATTTAATAATTTTGCTGCTTCTCGCCTTTTATATTGATTTACAGTACAAAGCATCAATATTTGAAACTCAATATCACTTAGATTAGCTCGGGCTAAATCGATTAATGGTGTTTCTACATCAGTTGGATTATTGGTGTATTCCAAATAATCTATAGTATCAAGATCAACAATCAATTCTTTCTTTAATTTTCTTAGTTCATTTAATGCAAGATTTCTTGCGATTGTTGCCATCCAAGCCTTGGGATTGGTTCCTCGCTTATATAAGTGAATTTTTTCACATATTCGCAAGTATGCATTTTGACTTACATCTTCAGCTAGGTGATAGTCTTTTAGAACCCCATAGATGATGAAAAATATAGATTGAAAAGTACTTTCATAAATCATATCAAAAGACTCCAGATTACCTTCTTGTAAACTAACCATTGCTTCTTCTAAGGATTTATTATTTGAGCTCATTTGGACTACCTCCTACTTCAATTCTATCACAATTCTCTGTCCACAAGTAATAATTGCATCCGTTAAATATTTACAATCCATAGGGATAGAAAATGAACCTCTATTATATAAACACTTTAACTACCTATTTTTGTTGGTAGATAATATTAATTTGTCATAAGATCTTCATCAGTGTACATTTTAGCTTGGGTTTCAAACATCTGATAATATTTACCCTTAAGTTTTAGTAAACTTTGATGGTCCCCTTGTTCAATAACTCTACCACCATCAATTAAATAAATGGTAGAAGCATCAACGATTGTTGACAACCGGTGGGAGATCATAATTACGGTCTTAGAATGAGATAGTTCTATTATCTTTTTATTGATGTCATATTCAGCTAGGGGATCTAAATTACTCGTAGGTTCATCGAAAATAATGATTGGCGATTTACTGGCAAAGACTCTCGCCAATACTAATTTTTGACGTTCACCACCGCTTAACACTAAACCATCATTATCAAATTCTTTCGTTAATATCGTATCAAGTCCTTTAGGTAAGGCTTCTATTTTTTCTTTGAGTCCCGCTTTTTCTAGTGCTTCCCAAACGATACTATCATCTTCTTCATTCATTCTTTTGCGGAGGAGGACGTTTTCTAAAACACTAACTGAATAAACTTGAAAGTTTTGAAAAATAGCCGAAAAGTTTTGACGAAGCGATTTTTCATTTAGTTCTCGATATGGTACATCATTTAGATAGATTTCACCTTCATCGGCTAAATAAAACTTCAACAATAGTTTTATTAAAGTGGTTTTACCAGCACCATTATGTCCAACAATGGCTATTTTTTCTCCCTGTTTAACCTTTAAATCAATATTCTTTAAGACATACTCTTCAGTCCCCGGATATCTAAAACTAACATCTTTTACTTCAAGCGATGCTTTATCAACAACTAAGTCAAGCCCTTGTTCTATTTCAATCTTTGGTTCATATTCCATCAGCCATAAGAAATCATCAATAAACAGACTGTTTTTCTTAGCTTGGGTTAATGAATAAGTAATTAGTTCAAAATTTCGACTAAACTGCATTACAGCATTAACTGAACTACCGAAAAGCCCAATGGTCATAAGTGGGTCTTTAAACACCTTATACATCAAATAGCTATAAACCATCGCATTTCTAAAAATGTTATAGATTAGGGTATTTAGGGCATAGTTTCTGAAAATCCTTAACTTTGGTTTTAATAGGGTTCTTTTAATATCCACTGTTGCCTCATCATGTTTTTCCGTTAATAAATCACTAACACTAGTTGCTTTGATCTCGCCTGCAAACTTTTCTAAATAAAAGACTCTACCAATATAACCATGTCTGCGGTTATATTTTTCTACTGCTTTATCCGCTTTATAATAAATCTTTTCTACTCTGATCTGAATAATAGTTGAAATAATACACTCCACCAGGATGATTAATATTAACCACCAATCAGTCAAAATAATAAGTGTCCCCAAGGCAAGTAAGGTGACAAGTGAACGAACAAGGCGAACAAGATTGTCATAGCAATCAATTCCTTTAACGTCTCCTTGGGTTAAGGCACGAGAAAAAAGGTTATAGAATTCAGGATTATCAAAACATTCGGTGTCAATATTCTTAGTTTTCTCAAACATTAATCGCTGAGCCTTTTTAACATAGACATAACGACATCTTTGAACAAGGTAGTAATTATGAATAATAATAAAGAAGTCAGCCACTAGAATAATAACTACATAAATTAATAAATTAGATAGTACTTCACTAAATGGAATTCTAGCGATAACACTATCAATAATATTTTGAATAATAACCACATTTGCTACACTGGTTACAGCAGAAAAAATAATATAAACAATCGAAGAAACAAAATATAGCGGTACAAATTTTGCTACATAACCAATCATTTTAAAATTTTTCTTAATGTCTTTAAGCATTTTCTTGCACCCCATTTTGACGGTATTTTTCTGCTTGAACCATATACATTTTTTTATAGATTCCGTTTTCTTTTTTCATAAGGTCGGTATGAGTACCCTGTTCAGCAATCACCCCATTATCAATCACATAAATCCAATCGGCTTTTACGGTTGATGATAACCGATGAGAAATAAAGATAAGAGCATGATCCTTCCCAAGTTTCATCATACGCTCATAGATATCATGTTCACTTAGCGGATCTAGGGCACTACTTGGTTCATCAAGGATAATTAAAGGACGATTACTCGCAAAAGCTCTAGCAATAGCCAACTTTTGCATTTGACCTTTCGATAATACCGCCCCATTTTCCGAAAACTCTCGGGTTAGTTCAGTATGAATACCTTCAGGTAAAGATTTAACATAATCATCTAGTCCACTAAATTGTAATGCTTTTACAACTAATTCTTCATCTTCTTCTGAATCTACTTTTCTTAATAAGATATTTTCTGCTATCGACATCGCATAAACGTCGAAGTTTTGAAAAGCAATTCCTATTTTGTTTCTGATACTTCTTGGGGTTATCTCTTGGTAATCGATACCATTAAAAGTAATCTTTCCCTCATTAATGTCATAAAGTCTTAACAGCAATTTCACAATGGTCGTTTTTCCCGCACCATTGTGACCAACAAGGGCAATCTTTTGTCCTTTTTTAATATTGATATTTATCCCCTTTAAGACTGGTTTATCTGGCTCATAAGAAAATGTTACTTCTTCAAGAGCTATTTCGCTAAATTCTTCAATTACTTCTTTTCCGATAAAGGTTTCAATTTTACCTTCTTGACCTAATACTTTAATTAAATAATCTGAGTAAGTGATTGCATATTGAATCCAACTAAGATCATTTACAATATTACGAGTTTGCCAAACAAGTGTGCTTGCTGCAACAGTTAAGGCAACAAACTCATTCATTTTAAAGTCTTCTAAGAAAAAGTATGCTAAAAATCCTAAAGCTACTGGATAAATTAAATTCATAGCAGTGGTAGCTAGGAACTCCAAAAATGATCTTTTACTAGCATATTTATCACAATTCTTAACGACCCTATCTCCAACTTGATCATTAATCTCTAGTAATAATTCATCAATATTAGTAGTCTTAATGTCTTCCAAAGCATCTTTTAAATAGAACATTCTTCGTATATAACCACGTTCTCGGAAGTTTTGTTGTTGCATTTGTGATAAGTTATAATTTAATTTAACGAGTCTTCTTTGAAGATAAATATTAATAACTGCCATCGCAACCGCAAACACTAATATCAGATAATGTACGGTAGCGAAAATCGCAAACAGAGCAGTTACTGAGAAAATGCTAGAAACAGCATAACTAAGAGCATTTAAACAGTTATAGGCATCTCGATAACCGCCATCAACAACTCGAGTAAAGTCATTTAAAAAAGTGGTTTTCTCATGCATTTCATAGTCAATTTCTTTAATTTTCTTAAAAGTTAGGTTTTGAAATTTTGCTCTAAAATTAATACGGGCCCAATCATCAACGGCATATACTATTCGATATGTAATATCGACTAGAAAGAAAAAAACCGTAAATAATAGAATTGTTTTAACAATATCTAATAGTGGGTCTCCGATTTCATATTGCTTAACAATTACACTAGTAAAATAAACTGGTAGAACCGCTCCAATTGTTTGAAGAAACATCCTGATTCCCGGAGAGATCAAAAGTCTTGGTTCTAGTTTAACACATAAAAAGGCGATACGTAAGGAATTCTTAATATTCTTCAATCTATTACCTCCAGTAGTTTTATATAATTATACCATATTTAAAAATGTATCTACCATAAAAAATAAAAAAACCATCTACAAAGTCAATGACTTTATAAATGATTCCTTTCATTTTATATTTAATTATCAGAAGTTTTATCTTCTTTTTTGCGTCTTTTTGGTGGATTAAGGATTAATCCCATTACAAGCATTGTCAAAATTGGAACTAATGCAACTAGTCCAACAATTCCAAAGCCATCAATGATTGGATCGCGTTCTGGAACAACCGAAGCAATTCCAGTACTCATTGGTAGAATGAATGAAGCTACCATAGTTCCAGTAACAACACCACCTGAGTCAAAAGCCATGGCGGTGAAATCGGGATCAACAAAGTAAGCAAGGATAATAGCAATGGTATAGCCTGGAATCATAATCCAAACAACACTAAAGCCAAACAATAGCTTAAACATCGCAATCAATACCGCAAATCCGACTCCAAAGCATAAACTAATAAACATAAATTTGCGTTTGATGGAACCACCACTTGCCCTTTCTGATTCTTGAGCAAGCACATAAATCGAAGGATCAGCTAATGTCGTAGTAAAGCCCATCATGAATCCTATCGGAACAATAATCCATAGGTAGTTTAATGCTCCTAAAGCCTCGCCCATCTTTGTTGCCATTGGGAGATAACCAACATTAACTCCTTGTAAGAACAATGCCAGTCCAATTAAGGAAAGGATCGTACCTTTAATGACAACAATTATTTTTTTCTTCTTATAATGCAAAAAGAAAATCTGAGAAACTATAAAAACCGCTACTAGAGGAAGTAAGGCGATGATAACTTCTAATATTACTTTTTCGAAGCCATCAAACATGCTTAGTAATAACTCACCAACGTTAATACTTAAAACCATGATGTCACCACCCCTAATAGTAAAATCGCAATAATCGGACCAATAGATGCAAGGGCTAAAGTTCCAAAACTAGATTGAACTTCTCCATCGCGAGCCATAACGGCTGCCATCCCAATTCCTAAGGCCATCATAAATGGAACAGTAAGCGATCCGGTAGTAACGGCTCCAACATCAAAAGCCATACTTTGAAATTCAGGTGGAGCTAAAAACAATAAAATAAAAACAATCGCATATCCTATCGTAATTAAATACTTAAATTTGATCTTTAAGTAAAATCTCAAAAAACTTATCAATACGAAAATTCCAACCCCAAATGCAGTAACGAGTAGGATTACATAATTAGAAAGACTTTCATCAAGCCTAGTAATTTGTAAAACTAACGTTTGGACTGCTGGTTCTGGTAACGTCACAGCAAACCCAATAAAAAATCCAAAAACAAGAGTAACCCACATCTTCCCCATTTCCATAAGGGCTGAGCCAATATCTTCGCCAACTGGAACAAAAGCAATATTTACTCCAAATAAAAACATACTTATTCCAAAGATGACAAAAATATTACTCAACAAAAACTTAATATAAGTCTCAATCTCCACATGAAGTATTGAAAATTGTAAAATGGTAATTAATATAACAACAGGAACTATTCCTAGACTAATTTCTTTGAGATGATTCTTCATAATGATCACGCAGCCCAATCGCATCGCTTAATTTCAAAGTAAAAGCAATACCACTATTTGGTTTCATCAAATTTAATTTTTCATTGATTGCGTTTAAAACATCTACTTTTATCTCTTCTTCTACAATTATAAAAATAACATCTTTTTCTGGTTCGATTTCAATTCCCCAGAAGGAATGTTTTTCATAAATACTATTTCCCTTACCTCTAAGAATGGTACCACCACGAGCACCAGCATTGGTTGCAGCTTCCATAACTTTTTTATTCAAATTTTTATTAACAATAACCATAATAAGTTCGTGGTTCATCTTATACCTCCATATATCCAATCGCTTTTTTGATTGGAACGACAAATAAGATTCCATGATTTGGTTTTTCTAAGTTTAGTTTTTCCTTAACTGCTTGTTTAATTGCCTCTGTCTTCTCTTGTGAACATACAATTAAGATAACTTCTTTTTCAGGCTCAACCGTAAGTCTCAATAAGTTCATTTTTTTCGGATCAGCCGTACCTCTTCCATGGATAACAGTTCCACCATGGGCACCAGCTTCATTTGCAACCATCATTATTTCTTCTTCTTTGTATTTATTAGCGATAACAACAATTAAATTTAAATCACTCATAATTTACCCTCTAACTCCAATCACATCAAAAGCATCTAAAACTAATGCCATACCTTGATGAGGTTGGCCAAGATTTAATTCTTCAGTTATCGCCTCTAAAATATGATCAGTATTATCTTTATTAACTAATATTAAAACAATTTCTTTTTCCGGTTGAATTGTTAGACCTAACATCTTTTTACATTCAGATGATCGAACACTTCGTCCATGAAGAATTGTTCCTCCACCAGCACCTGCATTTTTTGCTGCTTCGAGTACTTCTTCATCACGATGTTTAGGTACTATTACTACAATTAAATCGTACATATTTACACCTCCACCTTTTATTATTCCATTATAACAAGATTTTACTATCCACGCAAGCCATTTTACTTTTTTAAAAATAAAGAGACTAGCATTATAGTCTCTTACTTATCGCTATTACAACTTTTCATTTTGTCATAACAATATTTTATTATATCTTTTCTAGCTACAATACCTATAAATAAGTCACGATCATCCAGCACCGGTATAAAGTTTTGATCGACTGCTTTTTTAATTAGGTTTTCAATTTTTACACTAATATTAACCGGTTCATTGTCGCGATTACGAGGGACTTCACTAACCAGCACATTTTCTGCTGCTTTTAAGTTTAGCTCATTATTGTTTTTAATAAACCATAATAAATCCCCCTCAGTCAAGGTTCCGATATATTCTCCTTTTTCATTTAGAATAGGAATCGCTGAATAGCGATGGTATTCCATTCTTTCTAAAGCTTGTCTAACTGTATTGTTATCTTGAACATAAGCAACTTTTTCTTTTGGTATTAAGAACATTAAAATATTCAAAGAATCCTCCTCACATCTAGTAATTATGTAGTAGCCTTCACACGATTAAAGTTAAAGTTTTTTCGGAAGTGGTAAATAATAAATCCTGTTAATATAGCGCCAATATGGGCACTAATTGTCATAAATAAGTAGGCATGCTCATTTGCCATATACTGCCCCCCATAATAAATACTTTCATTGACATCAGAGATATCACTAATTAGTTCTATTGCTTCACTTTGATAAATGACATCACCCGTGGAAGTATTAACAAGGTCAAGTGTAGCAACTCCTTCCAACTTATGATCTATAATAAACTCACTATTCTCATTGTGTTCAGTGAATTGTTTAATTATTTCACCATTAATCCTAATATTGACTACCAACTTTTTCTTCAATTCAGAATCAATATTATATAATCGATACGCAAGAACTATTTCGGTAATATCACCATCTTCATGATAATCCCAAACAATGAAACCCCTTAAAGCGATAAATCCTAAAGAATCATTTTCAAAATAAGCAATGGGTTCTTTTGTATACATCTCTATGTGGTCAATTATATCTTGATATTGAACTTGGGCTACTTCTGATAACGTTACTGATGGAGTTTCATACCCATAATCATCTAAAGCTTCTGGTACCAAATTAAGATATAAGATAATGAAGGCAAGAATACCAACCGTAGTGCTTAAAATTAAAACTCCAAAAGCTTTGATTTTTCCTGTAAAGCCTTTAACCTTTAAGGTAATGTAAACTAGCATAATAATTAATGCAATAACAATAATAGGGTACGGCAGAAAAATATAGATAATCAAGCAAATGATAGTCATTATCTTATCAGATGTTTTCATTGCTTTAAATTGATGCCATAGATTATTAGATTTTACCTCTACTTCTTTTGGCTTTTGCTTATGCGCTATATATTGAAATAACAAATTAACTAAGAATACAAAAACTACAACTGCCCAGATGATCAAAATGGCCTTATCAAAACCATATTCATACCATTCTAAAAAATCCAGACTTGATCTATTACTGGAATAGTAAAAGGAGAAAGTATCTTGTAATTCTTGACTTTCATCAAAAATTTCAGCCTTAACAAACTGCTTTTCATAGTTACTACCAACTTCTACTTCTTGAACTCCTTGGTAATCAACACCGTTTATTCTAACAAAATATTCTTTTTTTGATGATATAAAATACTTTACCCCATCTTCTTCATTAACTACTCTTATCATATCAATACCATATGGTTTTGACCGATAAATATTACTGTAGTAATGGTAATCATCACTGAGATCTAGATAAGGTTGATCTTTAATACTATATAAAAGTATCGACACTGCCACAATTGTAAGAATAAAAGCGATAATCGATGATTTTAAATTCATAACAATCCTCCGCTTGAGCATTATGTATTATAACATATTTAAATATTTCTGACAAACATAATAAAATATGGAAAAATAAGGACAATATGCTTGCATAATTATTTTTGTTATGATATCATTACTTAAACTGTTGAGAGGGAAGTAAAACTATGATCGCCCATATAGAGAGTTTAGGACGGTGGAAACTAAACAGGAAGCACATAGCATAATGGACCCTTGAAGGCTAAAGTGAACCATAGTAGCTATAGACGTTGCTCTCGTTATCGAGCATAAAGGGGTTATCGTTTTGATAACAAAAAAGGTGGCACCGCAGGTAATTAACTTGTCCTTTTAAATCCTATTGGGATTTAAATGGGCATTTTTTTATTTCATAAAAGGGAGGTAGAATTATGGAGAAATGTAATTTTAAAACTTATCTAAAAAATTTTCCAAGTAAAGATGGTTATTTTGGACAATATGGAGGAGCATATCTACCGGATGAATTAAAACCAGCCTTTAAAGAAATTTATCATGCCTATTTAACCATTTGTAAATCAGCTTCATTTATTAATGAACTACGGCGCATTCGAAAAGAATTTCAAGGTAGGCCTACTCCGGTATATCATTGTGAACGCCTATCTAGAAAATTTGGAAATGTCCAAATTTATTTAAAGAGGGAAGATTTAAATCATACTGGGGCTCATAAATTGAATCACTGTATGGGGGAAGGACTTCTCGCAAAATATTTAGGTAAGAAAAGATTGATTGCTGAGACAGGAGCGGGACAACACGGAGTGGCTTTAGCTACAGCAGCAGCATTCTTTGGCCTTGAATGTGAAATTCATATGGGAGAAGTTGATATCGCCAAACAAGCCCCAAATGTGGCACGAATGAAAGTTCTTGGCGCAAAAATCATCCCAGTAAGTCATGGCGCTAAAACACTTAAAGAAGCAGTCGATTCGGCTTTTCAATCTTATCTAGAAAATTATCATGATTCCATCTATTGTATTGGTTCTGCTGTCGGCCCACATCCGTTCCCGATGATGGTTAGAGATTTTCAAATGATAGTTGGAATTGAAGCTAAAGAACAGTTTGCTGAGATGACGGGAGAACTCCCTGATATCGTCACTGCTTGTGTAGGTGGAGGAAGCAATAGTATCGGGATGTTTGTTCCATTCTTAGATGATCCAGTAACAATCGTAGGTATTGAACCTTTAGGAAAAGGTAAAGAACTAGGTCAACACGCTGCTAGCATTACTTATGGCAGTGAAGGTGAAATGCACGGCTTTAACTCAATTATGCTGAAGGATAAGGAAGGTAATCCAGGCGAAGTTTATTCAATCGCTAGTGGTCTTGATTATCCATCGATCGGACCAGAACACGCCTTTTTACACGATATTGGTAGAATCCAATATGATACTGTCAGCGATGAAGAAGCCCTAGAAGCCTTCTTCTTATTATCCCGCTTAGAAGGTATTATTCCTGCTTTAGAAAGTTCTCATGCCGTTGCCTATGCCATTAGAGAAGCTAGAGAAGTAAATGCTACTGGTTCTATATTAGTTAACTTATCGGGTCGAGGTGACAAAGACCTTGACTATGTCATCGAAAAGTATGGTCTAGACTATTTAAATAAAATATCTAAATAAAAATAGAGTACCGATTTTGGTACTCTATTTGCTTTCTACAGATGGTTCATTCACTGGGATTGGATTTTTTAATTCTCTAAAATATTGAGCACTAGCTTTAATAATTCCACAAATAGGTGTTGCTAGAATAAATCCAACAAACCCCAGCAAAGCCCCAAAAAAGAGCATTGAAGTAAAGACTAATAGTGGATGCAGATCAACCTCTTTACTCATAACTATCGGCTCAATTAGAATCTTTTGGAGCCATTGACCCGAAAAATTAACCGCTAAAACCAGCAATGGGTAAAGAATTAATTCTTTAGTGTTGGTACATAAAATGGCGATAAAAAACATCGGCAATATTGTTCCCAAGGTCGGACCAATATAAGGTACTAAATCTAAGAAAGCTAAAACTAAACCAAAGAATAATCCATAAAGAATTGCTAGTGGTATACTAATTTCTCCTTTAATAATAAAGATGATCGAAAAGCCCACACAGAAAAATAATGACAAGGAGAGTATGGTTATCATTTTACCTCGAAAATACTTGGTAACGGTTTGATCTATCCTTACCCCTAATTCGCGGGCATGACTTTTATATTTATTAGGTACCACAACCAAAAGACTATTAAATATTTTACCTTTCTCATACATTAAGAAAAACAAGAATACTGGAACCATAATAATTGTTACCAAGATGGAAAAGAAAGAACCTAAAACAGAACCAAAACGATTAACTAAACTCATAACTAATGATATATCAATGTCATTATAGTTATAAATAACGTTTTTAAGGTAACCGGTAATACTATCTGGTAATATCTTAAACAAGTTTTCTTCTATAAAAGTCCAATTATCCTTAATCTTTTGAACCACAAATGCAATTTGTTCAGCTAATAAATATCCTATTAGTGTAAACATCGCAATAACGATGATCGCCAAGACTAATATTGATAGTAATACCGAAACAGTTTTATTTTTTACTACATTTCTAATTCTAGTTTCTAAAGGAGTCAGCAAATATGATATAAAAAGAGCTATTGAAGCTGGTAACAACACCACATAGATGGCTCCTTTTAATATTTTTAATTGATCAGAAAATAACAAATTCAGTAAAAATAAGATTAATAATACTAAAGCTATTCCTGCAGCAACTATGTAAGTCTTTTTAATTTTATTTTCTTTAATCATTCTAACATCAACTCTTTCTATTAAATCCTTATGATTAATTATATACTTTTTATAAGTTAATATCAATCAAAATATAAAACACTCATATAATTTTAAAATCGATTCCCTTTTGGGAATCGATTAGTTCCTAGTATTTTTTCTTTAAAATGATAAAAATCGATGAAGCCATAGCAGCTAGTAAAGTAATAAGACCAGCGCTTGCACCCATATTACACCCACCGCCTGATGACGTACCACCAGTTGGTTGATAAGTTAATATTTCACTTTCAATTGTTTTAGTTTTACCATTTAGTAAAAACTCAACTACTAATTTGAATTGGTATTCCTCACCTGGGGTTAAATCGGAAATAGTAACTTTACCCTTATCATCATCCACATCATAGCGTTTTTCACCATAACTTATATAGCGGTTAATAATATTTGTTACATCATCAAATATTTTTATATTATAGTCAAAAGTAACTGAACTAGACCAGTGACATAAGTTCCATCATCCTTAAAACCTAAGGTATTCATAAACCATGTCTTAGTGGTTTTAATAATTCTACTATCCTTCTTAATGACATCACCATTACTAATAAAGGTGTCTTGTGGTTCTAAATTGCCATTGATATGAAAGAAATCGCCATTGATTCCAGCTAATACTTTATACCCCTGATTTCTCATTTCAAAGTCTCTTGCTAATTCTCGGACCGTTGCATGACTCCACCCATCTTGGTTTTGAGGACCCCAAGAGATTACCTCAACTGTTTCAGCACTTGCTGGTTTAACAACTGCTTGAAACTTTTGATCATCTATTCGAGTGCCACCATTATGACGACTCTTTGCTGTTTGTTGATATACTAATAATCCCTCTTCCATTTCAACTGGATTAAGTGGTTCATTTAAAACTATTAAATCACTAATCGCAAAGACTTTAAAAGCAGGAATTACTAGTAACAATAACACTATACTCATTAAAGATTTTTTCATTCTTTTCATATTAACCATTGCTCCTAAATTAAATTAATAAATGAGTAATCGATTCCCATCTGGGAATCGATTGCTACTTAGTGTTTTCTTCTTAAGATGATAAAAATAGATGAGGCCATAGCAGCTAGTAAACTAATGAGGCCAGCGTTTGCTCCCATATTACAGCCACCACCTGATGACGTGCCACCAGCTGGTTGATAAGTTAATATTTCACTTTCTATTGTTTTAATTTCACCTTTTAGTAGATATTCAACTACTAATTTAAACTGATATTCTTCTCCTGGGGTTAAATCGGAAATAGTAACTTTGCCCTTATCTTCTTCGACATCATAATTTTGGTCACCATATACTATGGTACGTCTAATTATACTAGTAACCTCGTCGAAAATCTTAATATTAAAATCAAAGGTCACTGATGTGCCTGCTTTTGATGAAATTCTAAATCGATTGATTTCAGGAACACCTTCTCCCAGAGTTTGAACAATTTGAGTAGTTACCTCTGATTTTAGAATTTTTCCATCTTCTCTTTTTATTTCATATTGATAACTGATGTAATATTTTGTATCTCGATCTAATTCATTAAAAACTATTTTATTATCTGTTAACGGTTGGAAATCAAATAATTTACCGCCACCTTCAAGTTTAACTCGTACATTTTGAATTGTGCCGTCAACTACTGATCCTAATTGTTCAACTGTTATTGAATTAGTATTAATGTCAGTAATTTGAATTTTTGGATCTCGAACAACAAATAATAAGACGTTTGCTACTTTTCTTTCCACGTTATCACTTGGGCTATTGATTACATCAAATCCACCTTCGGAATTACGTACCACTAAAGTAGCTGAACCACCACCATCAAGGTTAAATCCATTGTCGCATCCTAATATTCTTAAGATCTCACCAGCTTCATACACACTAACACCTACCGCGCCTTGAGCTCCTTGTCGGCCATCAATAGTACAGAAAACTACACTTCCATCTGGTTTAAAACCTACTAAAGCCCGTGGATTAGAAGTTGCGTGATAATCTTGAGCATCAGGAACATTTACATGTGTTGGAACACCATCAACTAAACATTGAATAGAATAACCAGTAGCATTCTTAACATCAGCAAACTTTCCAACCATATTATATTCACATTTAAGGTAAGTTCCGGGAGTTAATTTACTCTCAAAACTAGGGTTTTTTGTTACTAGATAAAATGTGCCTTGAGGAATTGAATCTAAAATAGTAACATCTTTTTGAACTTCTTGAATAGTACCCTTAACAAATGATCCTAACTCTTGTCCTAACTCATCACCAACATAACCAGTGATGTTTTTGATTTCAGATAAATCAGTTGATTCACGGAATAAATCATAGGTTCCACGATATAGTGTGTAACCTGAAACATTAACTGAAGACATTTTGTTTGGATACCATACAGCAATCCCATCACCTGTAGGATAATCATTTATAACTTCAATTGGAAAATCTTCCGTAACCTTTTTGCCATCTAATAACTTTAAAGTCATATTGTCTTCTGCATAAGCTGGACCAGTAACATAACTTCCATCATCTTTAAATCCGAGGGTATTTAAAAACCACGTTCTCGTAGTAGTGCGATAGCGAGCATCTTTTTTAATAACATCACCGTTACTAATGAAAGTGTTTTGTGGTTCATAATTCCCCTGAATGTGGAAGAAGTCAGCGTTAATTGCTGCTAGAACCTTATATCCTGGATTGCGATATTGGAAATCACGAGCCAAATCGCGAACAGTTGCGTGATCCCATCCATGTTGATTTTGAGGTCCCCATGAAATTACTTCAACAGTTTCAGCACCAGCTGGTTTTACCACAGCTTGAAACTTTTGATCATCAATACGAGTTCCCCCATTATGGCGTGACTTAGCCGTCTGCTGATAAACTAATAACCCTTCTTCTGTTTCAACACCATTTAGTGGTTCATTTAGAACAACTAAATCAGTGACAGCACCAACTTGTGCTAGACCAGTGAAACCTAACAAAAGCATCAAAATAATGCCAAGGAATGTTTTTTTAACCTTACTCATCGTCCATTGCTCCTTTTTAATAAATTAAAATGACATTTCAAATATCTTTTGAAATCACATTTCACAATATATTATACATCACATATAATC
>FZPS01000198.1_pt88 | contig 21309 bp, 17 predicted proteins | sample 1817821 | NCBI WGS metagenome assembly FZPS01 (sample SAMEA104158645, study PRJEB21678) | metagenome | place: Germany | collected 2015-04-21 | reverse complement strand
ATATTAGACACCTCAAGATTGTAAGAGAAGGAAACAAAATCACAGTAGAGGGTTTAAAAGGGGTGATCTATGTTCGGGGGAAGAGTAGCTATCGTGTGCAGCTTAGCTTGGGTAAGAACGCAAAAGGTAAATATGATGTGAAGCGTGAGACTATACAGGGGTCGAAAGATGATGCTATAAGATTGTTGATAAACTGGAATTTGGAATACCTAAATAATACACTGACAGTTACCAATCACCAAACGGTAAAACAAGCATTTGAAGAGTGGATCGATGACGTAGAACACTATGGAGCTCCAAACACTCACAGTTTTTATAAAAGCATGTTTGAATACTACATTCTACCTGAACACGGGCATACAAAATTAAAGGATTTTGGACTTCCTCAAATGCAAGAAGTGTTGAAAACGTATGCACATGTAGATTGGCATATTAAAGCTGCAATATCTACATTTATATCTTGGTGTGTTGATCGGAATAAACTTACCGAAAATAATTGTAGGAAGTTAAAAACTACATACAAACCAAAAGAAAAATCAGAAGAAGACGTATGGAGCATAGAACAGGTTAAAAAAGTATACTCAGTCTTAAAGTTTAAAAACTTATACGATATTTTTATCGTAATTGGGCTCGAGACAGGTATGAGATCACAGGAAATCCTGGCGTTAACATGGGATAGCTTTAAGGACACCTCAGTCGTGGTGAAACAAGCAGTTAAAAAGCGAGACCAGTCAGATGATTTCATTATTGGTACTACGAAAGAGGAAAAAGTCAGGGTTCTGTTTGCAACTGACTTTCTACTAGAGAAGCTCGCTATACATAAACGAAATCAAGAAAAGCATATAGCAAAAACAAATGGCTATATCAATAATAACCTTATAGTAGCAGACAGATTAGGCGGTGTACCAAATCAAGGATATCTCCGTAAATACATGGCCAGAGTGGCTGAATTGGCGGGTGTTCAATATATACCTCCAAAAATCTAAGATCTACACATCTTAGCATTCTTAATGCTCTAGGGGTGCCACTGCCTGTAGTGCAAGCCCAAGGTGGTCATGCGGAACCAAGCACTACTGCAAAACATTATATTAGAACCTATGATGAAACTCTTAGAGGCGCTATGTTGACTTTACAAAAAACTCTCCACGGATAATGATTTTGCCCAATTTTGCCCAATGGAGCGCTTGAATTTAGATTTACCCAAGAACAAAAAAGAGACCGTAAGCACGGTCTCATCGTATTTTTCAGATGGTGGAGATAAGGGGAGTCGAACCCCTGGCCTCTTGAATGCCATTCAAGCGCTCTCCCAGCTGAGCTATATCCCCACTGAAATAAAATGGCACCCCCAACCGGATTTGAACCGGTGCCTTCGCCGTGAAAGGGCGGTGTCCTAGGCCGCTAGACGATGGGGGCATGATTAACTATAATTAAGGCAATGAATACTGCCTCATAATTTACTGCAAGGCGGACACCCACCTGGTAAATCAAAATGGTGGTTCCTGCTGGATTCGAACCAGCGGCCTCTGCCATGTCAAGGCAGCACTCTAACCAACTGAGCTAAGGAACCCCATATTAGTTCCAAATGGTGCCCAGAGCCGGAATCGAACCAGCGACACGAGGATTTTCAGTCCTCTGCTCTACCAACTGAGCTATCTGGGCTAGTGGCTGGGGTGCCTGGATTCGAACCAGGGAATGCAGGAGTCAAAGTCCTGTGCCTTACCGCTTGGCGACACCCCAATAAAGATGGCGGAACCGACGGGACTCGAACCCGCGATCTCCGGCGTGACAGGCCGGCGTGTTGACCATCTACACCACGGTTCCATGAGCTTCATGGAGCGGTAGACGAGACTCGAACTCGCAACCTTCGCGATGGCAACGCGATGCTCTACCAATTGAGCTACTACCGCAGAAAAGAATGGTGGGCGAAACAGGGCTCGAACCTGTGACCCCCTGCTTGTAAGGCAGGTGCTCTCCCAGCTGAGCTATTCGCCCACGATAGTGGCGGGAATTTCCCCGGACAATTTTAGATTATACCAGCAAGAATTCATCTTGTCAATCTTTTTTTGGAAATCATTTTTATAAATTTCGCATGCCATCTTCAAGTTGCCTGTTTCAGCTTGATTCGCTATAATAGGACTGACGAAATTCATATCCGGGAGGTTATCCTATGAACACCAAAGCAAAACATTTCTGCTCTGCACTAATCATGATGCTCATCCTGCTCACCGGCAGTACTGCTGCTGGCACTATGTATATTACCACAAATGAGCAAGCAAATCAAGCCTATAATTATGCACTGCAGTACGTAGAAAATGAAGTCGCCTATTTATACGGTGGACGCCTCACTGTAGAAGCGTACCTAGCGCAGCTGGACTCAGGTTTAGAACCAGGTGTGGATATTGGCGTTGATGCTTCTGCGCTTGTGGTTAATGCCTACAGACAAGTGATTCCCAACATCAGATTTTATTACGACGAGAGCAGAACCACCACTGTTGCTGATGCAACCAGCAGCATCTTGTTTAATTTCAACTGCAAGCCGATCAGTCAGGAAGAGCTGATACCAGGAGATCTGATTTTCTTTAAAGGTGCTTCCGGAAGGATTAACGGCGTTGCCATCTTTTCCGCAATCAAAGGCAATATAATTCATTTTATCACTGCATCAGCCAATGCTGGCAAAGTGGTTTTAACTAACGCCTTCTTAAACGGAAATTACTGGACAAGCTCATTTGCCGGCTTTGGTCGCTTACAGTATACCGTTGCTGAATAAACTTTATACATCACTAAATCATGTATAACCGCCCCGCTTTCAACAAAAACTGTTTAGAGAGCGAGGCGGTTTTTTTGAAACTTTCAAAGCGTGTGCACCACAACATCCAAACAATTAAAGAAGAACTAAACGACAGTACCGATTTAAAAGTCCGTGAGTTCAATTTAAGTATCCAGGGAATCAGGGAGATTTCCTGTGCCCTGATCTTTTTTGAAGGCTTAATCTCGGGTCAGATGGTTACTGAAGCAGTAATGCAGCCAATTTTACACGAAGTCCGAGATTTTGACCAACCAATGGATGCAAATTTAATCACATTTATTAAAGAATCTGTCCTTACAAACAGTGAACTGACGGAGAAAAATACAATCGATGATGTAGTGCTGTCTATTATGATTGGGGAAGTCGCGTTATTAGTTGATGGCTTCAATACCGCCCTCACAATCGATATGAAGGGGTGGCTCCACCGCGCCATTGACTCACCTCAGTCCGAAGGTGTAATCCGCGGTCCCCGCGACAGCTTTATTGAAGCAATCAACCGCAACATGATGCTGATCCGCAGGCGGCTGCGGGATCCGAATCTAACCTTTGAGCGGATTCAAGTTGGCAACCGGGGTCAAAATGATATTGTAATCGCGTATATCAAAGACGTTGCCAATGATGAGCTGGTTAACGAAGTGCGCAAACGCTTGGAAAATGTAGATTTAGACGTCATCTTAGACTCTGGTTATATTGAACAGATGATCGAGGATGATTGGTGGTCACCTTTTAACACGATCCAGGATACCGAGCGTCCTGATGAAGCAGCTGCCGGCCTAGTGGAAGGGCGGGTTGCTATATTAGTAGATAATTCCCCCTTTGTCCTGCTGGCACCAGCAACATTTAATACGCTGATGCTGTCGGCGGAAGACTATTATGTGCGCTGGCCGGCTGCAAACTTTGTGCGGATTATCCGCTTTGTGGCGTCCTTTGTCGCCCTTGTTACCCCTTCTTTATACATTGCCTTGGTTTCCTTTCATCCGGAAATGATACCGACCAAGCTGGCATTATCAGTAGCGGCCAGCCGCGAAGGGATCCCGTTTCCAGCGTTCATTGAAGCACTAATTATGGAACTTTCCCTGGAGCTAGTGCGGGAGGCTGGAATCAGGCTGCCGGGACCGATCGGACAGACGATTGGGATCGTGGGCGGCCTGATCATCGGCGACGCGGCGGTAAGTGCAGGAATCGTCAGTCCATTTATGGTGATTGTTGTGGCGATGACTGCTATCGCAGGCTTTATCATTCCCACCTATACCTTAAGCTTCGGTCTGCGCATCACCCGCTTTTTCTTGATGCTGGCAGCCAGCTTTTTAGGTTTGTACGGCCTCACTTTAGGAATGCTGATTTTATTAGGACATTTAGCTACCCTGACTAGCTTTGGCGTGAGCTATCTCTCACCATGGGCGCCTTTTAGTCCATGGGATCTGCGGGATTCAGTAATGCGCAGTCCTTGGCACAAACTTAAAAGACGTCCAGGCTATACTCATACTAAAGATCAGACACGCCAACCCCTAAAAAAACGACGCAGAAGGAAAAGGTCTTCATGATCCATAAACGCTTCCGACTGGTAATCTTGACACTCACTTTAGCTTTACTCATGACAGGGTGCTGGGATGCAAAAGACGTAGACCAGCGTTCCTTTGTCATGGGCATTGCATTTGATCTGGCTGAGACAGAGGATCGTTACGTGATGACTATTGAACTGCCTGTACTGTCCGGTTTTGCCAGCCAAAGCAGCGGCGAAGGCCCGAAGTCGGTGATGTTTTCCACCGTAGGCACCTCTGTCGCCCAGATGGCGACTCACTTCGAATCCCGTACCTGGCGGGAACTTTTTTTCGGGCATACCCAGGCAATCATCATCAGCGAGGATGCGGCCCGCAAAAGCATCCGTCCTTTTCTAGACTTTTTCGATCGCAATCCCCGCATTGATCGCCGCCTAACCTTGTTTATCTCCCAAGGAGAAGCCCAGGAGATATTTAAAACTAAAGACCCAAGGGAAGACCTGGTTTCCGTTTATCTCAACCAAATGCTGAACACTCTGACCAATACTGCCCGGGTGGTTAAAATGAATTTCCAAGACAGTCTGCGCAATCTAGAAAGCAACGGTGATACTATACTCCCGCGGGTGCGCAGCTCTGGCACAGAAGCAGTAATTGCTGGAGGTGCATTAATTAAAGATTACAAACTGATTGCTTGGCTGGGTGAAAACGAAACCCGGGCAGCTGCCTTTCTTTACAACAATGTCTCCGGCGGCTTGATCGTTGTTAATGTAGATGACAACCTCTATGCTTATGCGATGCGCAGTGCTTCTTCAGAGACCAAGGCAAAGCTGAAGGACAATCAGTTAATATTTGAAATCGAGGTTAAATCTGAAGGTGATATTATCGAGGTTTACTATGAGGAAGCCCAGGGCCCATCCGCATTCGATATAGCTAAAATTGAGGATAAACTGAATCAGCTGATCGCCAACGAGATCCTCCATTTGGTCACCAAGCTCCAAGACCTGAAAACCGACCCGATTGGCTTTGACAGATTAGTCTTTCGCAGTTACCCAAAGTTTTGGAAAGAGCATGCCAAGGACTGGAAAGACAAAATTTTCCCGCAAGCCAAGTTTGAGATTAAAACTACATTTAGAGTCCGCAGAACTGGCATTGTAGAAAAGGAGGTTGTGTATGAAAGGCAGAGATAGACTCTTAGCGCAGGAAGTTCCTGTGATTATCGCCAACATGATGCTGGGAGTCGGTACGATCGGGCTTCCATCACGCTTAGCAGAAATTGCCGGCCCTGACGGAATTATCGCCTTTGCCTGCGCAATCGGTGTCCTGGTTGCGGCGACAGTTTTAATTATTTTATTGGTGCGCCGCTTTCCAAATCAAGGCATTGCCGATTACAGCACTATCCTTATCGGGAAAGTTCCCGGGTTTATCTTCAATATCATATTTGGTTTTTTCTTGACCTGCGTGGTCGCCACAATGGTGAGGGGTTTTTCAGAGGTAACAAAGTTTTTCCTGCTTCAGCGTACCCCCCTGGAGGTGATTATGATCTCGATGCTGCTGGCTGGATCACTGCTGGCCCGCAACGGACTGCAGCCTATTGCCAGGGCTTGTCAAATTCTGCTCTACCTTTTTCTGCTTCCCCTTTTAGCAATTCCGTTTTTTATCCCGATTTTCGAGACAGGTGAATTTCTACCCCTATTCCAGACCGATTTTATGAGCATGGTTAAAGCTACTTTTGGTGCTTTATTTGCTCTTGCCGGAATTGAAGTGATGCTGGTTATCGGCTCCCATTCTGAGGACCCCAAACAACTGATGCGCTCATCAGTACTAACGGTAATTGCTGTGTCCGTACTGACCGGAATCTTGGTTGTATTGGCCTTTGGCAGTCTGTCGGTAAACCAGGTAGCCAAACTGACTGATCCCCTCTTTGAAATGATCAAATATGTACCGGTACCCTTTGGCATATTCGAGCGGGTCGATATTTTCTTCTATACCATTTGGATTGCTGCTACCTACTCATCAGTCGTGATTGGATTATTTACTGCCAGCCATCATCTCGCTGAAACATTTAAACTAGAAACTGGTAAAGGTTTGGTATTTCCATGCGCTGCAGCCAGCTATTTTCTAGCCTTAATTCCCAACCATGAAGCTGAGCTCGGCGTGTATGGTGATTCCTTAATTTTAGTTTGGATAATTCTTGTTTTTGGTGTTGTACCTCTGTTTTTACTCCTTTCGCTGTTCCGCAAACCAAAACAATCCTCAACCAAGAAAAAACAACCACAGAAGCGCAGAGCAAACCCTGGCTGAGCCAAGGTTTGCTTCTGCTTTAGATCGGGAAGAAGTAGCCGCCAAAACAGAGCAGCGCGGCAATCATGGTAGCAACCAGATTAAATGTCTGCCCGACGATATATAACTTTACCGGCTTGCCGCCGTGGTACATTTTAGCCATATCACTGAAGCGCGAATCAAGCCCGATTGAGACAAAGGCCAGGGTAAAGAGCCAGTTCTTCAGGTTTTTAGTCACTGATACAATTCCATCAACCCGCTCCTGTCCCAGCCAGGGGATCAGCACAAAAGAAAACACCAAAGATGCAAGCACAAAGCCGAAGACGAATTTCGGCATTCTGGTCCAGATTTCACTAACCTTCGGGCGCCGCTTGGTACTGATCTCAATTTCTGCACCAGTTTCTGGTTCGTTATCAACCGCCGGCACTACCCCTTCCTGCCGGACAAAAACCCAGGCAAACACAAAAGCAACTGCTCCGATCAGCAGATTCTGGAGCATCTTAATCACCGCTGCCACTTCCATAGCAGTTTCACCCACCATACTGCCTGCCACAACAACTGCTCCCGTGCTGTCAATCGTTCCGCCGATCCAGGCTCCACCCACAGCTTCGCTCAGTCCAAACCACTTAATAATCAGCGGCTGAATAATCATGCCGATTGCTGTAAAGATCAGGGAAATGGATACCGCCATGCTGATCTCTTCTTTTCTAGCTTTGGTGGCAGCACCGGTAGCAACCGCTGCTGAAACCCCACAAACTGATGTGCAGGCGGCAATTGTGGCCACGAGTGATTTATCTTGCATTTTTAGCCGCCGAACCCCATATTGATACATAAAGAGCAATCCGAGGGGCGGCACAGTCCAGGCAACTCCTAAACCGTAATAACCCAGGGTGAGCACTCGATTGAAGAGCAGCTCCGCCCCCATCACCACTAAACCAGTCTTGATAAACAGTTCTGTCTGCAGAGCTGGAACCAGCCATTTAGGTTTGCCAAAGATATTGGAAATCAGCAGACCTAAGATTAAGGCCCAGATCACATCGCTGAAGCCGTAAAGCTTGAGGGTGGCTTGATTGCCCAAAACATAGGCCAGAACTGCCAGCACAAAAATCACTGGAAAGCCAATTAGAAACCTCCCGGTTTCAGCACTGCTCCGCTTGATCACTCCGTATGCGATACTGGTGATCGCCGCCAAGAACACTCCCAGGATCAGCAAACCCGGAACCAGATCAAGCGGCAGTGCATCTCTAATGCTAGTAGTCCAACCCTGCAGGCGGGGCACTGTTTGGATTACGCCGGTTGCTGCTAAAACAATCAGCAGCGTTCCCAGCCATACTGTCCACCAGTCTTCTGTGCGGAACAGGAACCCAAGACTGAATTTTCTTTTTACTGCAGCATCTTTACTCAACACCTAATCCCTCCAGTACACGAGTACTAATTTGCTCTATCATATGCAGAAGGGAAGGGTGGGTGTGCCAAAATTCATAAAGTGGCAAATGTAACAGCGGAATTAAGCAAAAAGCTTGAAAAAAGGACCAGCTTGTGGTAAATTACTTGAAACTAATGAACGCAGAAATTCGGGTTTGGGGAGGACAGGAAATTGCAGATCGTAACTTTAGGACCAAAGGGAACATTTTCGGAAGAAGCGGCTTTAATTTATCAGCAGCGGATTACCGGAACTACTGCTCCGGAAAAAATCAGATTTTTAAATATTTTGGACTGCCTAGAACAGGTTGAGGCCCACAAAGCAGATCGGGCGGTTCTGCCCGCGGAAAACATGGTTGACGGAATTATCGGTAATTCATTTGACGCCCTGATTGAGTTTCATGATTTTGTCAAGGTCTGTGATGAAGTGCATGTCAGCATCGAATTTGTCCTGGCTGGTCAGATGGATAGTCCTGATCAAATTAAGCAGATCTTGTCCCATCCTTCAGCCCTCAATCAGTGCGCCCGCAACCTGGAAACTCTGTTTCCCACTCCGCTGCAGGTACCAGTCTCATCAACGGCAGAAGCAGCGGTTAGGGCGGCTAAAGAACAAGGAGTAGCAGCTCTCTGCTCACCGCGAACAGCGGAAGAATACGGTTTGAATATTCTCTATGAAAATTTGGCTGATTATCCCAATAATGAAACCCGCTTTTTTGTCTGCGGCTTGACCGACAGCCCCCCTACCGGGAATGATCGCACTTTACTGGCAGTCCGATTTGGTGTTAACCAGCCTGGGCAGCTCCATGAAATTACTGGATTTTTTGTGGAAAATGGGATTGACCTGACATTTGTCCAGTCCCGCCCGTATAAAATCCAGCCGCAGCAGTATGTGCTGCTCTTTGAAATGATCGGCCATAAATCTGAGCCTGGGCTGAAAAGAGCGCTGCAGCAGATTGAGCAGAAAGTCCGGGCTACCAACGGCTGGAAAAAAGTGCTTGGAAGCTATCCCCACCGCAAAAGGGCAGGATCTTGTCAGTAAACAGCAAATTTGATAAGCTAGTAGGGTTAAGAGAAGGGGGGACCGGCTGTGCTGCAAGAATTATTGACCTCCTGTTTTTTGATTGTAGCGGCCGAAATGGGAGATAAATCACAAATTTTAGCAATGACTTTTGCCACTAAATACTCGATCCGCCAAGTGATGCTTGGTGTGTCCATTGGTGCACTGCTGAACCACGGCATTGCGGTCGCCCTTGGTTCCTCCCTATCTAAGCTGATTGCTTTAGATCTAGTTCGCATACTAGCCGGCGCTGCGTTCATCCTCTTTGCCCTGATTTCTCTGGCAAATTCAGGAGAGGATGAACCAGATGAGGCCGAAAACCATAAATTTGGTCCGGTGCTCACAGTAGCAATGGTCTTTTTTATTGGCGAACTGGGAGACAAGACACAGCTGGCTGCCATAACCCTTGCAAGCAGCGCAGACTATCCCCTTTTGGTCCTGGCGGGAACAGTCTCCGGCATGATCATTACAGGTGCAGTAGGGATTATTATCGGCAGTCGGATGGGTAAGCGGATTCCTGAGTTTGCAATGCGGATCATTTCCGTTTTCGTCTTTTTATTTTTTGGGCTGGTTTCCTTGTACAAAAACCTGCCCCGGGAGTGGCTGGCTCCTGCAAACATTTTTACAGCAATTATGATTTTAGGTTTGACTGTCACTTTCCTCATCCGCCGCGCCTGGAGGATTCACTCCAGCCAGATCCTGACTCCCCTGCAGGCTAGGGCGGAGCGGCTGCGGCGTCAGCTTGCGGATATTAAAATGTTGGTTGACGATTTGTGCGTCAATCCGAAACCCTGCGCTGACTGCAGCTGCAGCCAATGTGTGCTGGAAAGTGCGCGCCAAAACATCAGTGCTTATCTCAATCACAAAGCGACCATTCCCTTTGCCAGGCAGCTGGATACCCTGCAGGTTGATCGGCGCTACTTTGATATCGCCAAAGTGCGGGGAGCTTACTGTCAAACAGTTGCATCCTGCCAAAACTGCAGTTCAGCACACCAAGATACCTGTGTGCTCAATCAAACCCGGAAAGTGTTTGAAAAGATTTATTTTGACAAAACCCTTCCTTTCACCGGGGATATGGATCGCTATTTAGCCGAAGTAAGAAAAGAGTCGCCGGTGCTGGCTGCCAAAATCCAGCGCCTGTTAGCTGATGCCAGTTAAATAAGGAGGAGCGGTTGCCATGGATCTTGAAGTGTGCCAGTTAGGCTTGGTATCATACGCTGAAGCATTGGCTGTCCAAGAACAGCTGTTGGTGATGCGGCAGCAGAACCGAATCGGCGATCTGCTCCTTTTGCTTGAGCACAACCCCGTGATTACTCTCGGTAGAAAGGCTAAAACAGAGCATATCCTGATGCCCCAAGAGTGGCTGCAAAAACAGCAGATTGAGGTGTACCGCACCAACCGCGGTGGCGATGTCACCTACCACGGGCCGGGACAGATTGTCGGATATATGTTTATTGACCTGCACCATCACGGCCGCAGTCTCCGGAGCTTTGTACATAAACTGGAGCAGGTTTTTATTAACTTATTGGAGCGGTATTATCAAATTAATGCGTTTCGTGACCCGGATCACACCGGGGTATGGGTTTCCCAGGGCAAAATTACTGCAATCGGCCTAGCGGTCAAGCGTTGGGTCACCATGCATGGTTTTGCCTTTAATGTAAACACCAATCTTGAGCATTTCCGCTGGATTGTCCCCTGCGGGATTGCCGATAAGGAAGTCACCTCTCTGGCAGTGTTAACAGGAAGAGAAATTGATCTTCAAGGCGTGTATCAGCAGGTACTGCACAGTTTCTGTGAAGTTTTTCATTACAATCCAGTAATGCTCACTCAAGCACAATTACAATCTTACCTCAGGAGTATGTCCAATGAGAAAGCGCAAACCTGATTGGCTGAAAATTAAATATCGCAATAATGAGCAGGTAACGAAGGTTCAGCGATTAATGGATAATTTATCACTGCACACTGTCTGTCAAGAAGCAAGCTGCCCTAATCTGTTTGAATGCTTTGGCCGCAGAACAGCTACTTTCATGATCTTAGGCAAATACTGCACCCGCAACTGCAGTTTCTGCAATGTGGAAACTAATCGTCCCCAGCCGGTTGACCCTGCAGAACCAGAGCATGTAGCAGCAGCTGCAGCCGAACTAGCTCTCAAACATGTTGTGATCACTTCTGTTACCCGCGATGATCTGCCGGATGGCGGCGCTTCCCATTTTGCAGCGGTGATTAATGCGGTGCGGGCTCGTAATCCGCAAGTCCAGATCGAAGTGTTAATTCCTGACTTTAAAGGCGATCCAGACGCCTTAGCGGCAGTACTCGCTGCGGAGCCTGATGTTCTCAACCATAATATTGAAACAGTTCCCCGCTTATACGCCGCAGTTCGTCCCCAAGCCATCTATCAGCGCTCACTTCAGGTACTGCACCAGACCAAACAGCTCAAACCAGAGATGATTACTAAATCCGGAATCATGGTCGGTTTGGGGGAAACTATGGATGAAGTGCAGGCTGTGATGGAGGATCTGCGCCGGGTTGACTGCGATCTGCTCACCATTGGTCAGTATCTGGCTCCAAGCAGGAACCACCACCCTGTGATCGAGTATGTTACCCCCGAAACCTTCCAAACCTATAAGGAAATTGGCCTTGAACTCGGCTTCAAACATGTAGAATCAGGACCATTAGTGCGCAGTTCTTACCATGCTGAAGCTGCAGTTAAAGGGATCAAAATGGATAGGCAGGTGAAACCATGATTTATGATTTAATCGTGATCGGCGGCGGTCCGGCAGGGTATCTTGCCTGTGAAAGGGCAGGAGCTGCCGGTCTGAAAACGCTGCTGATTGAGGAGCGTTTTATCGGCGGTGTCTGTTTAAACGAAGGCTGCATTCCCTCAAAAACACTGCTCCACTCCGCCAAGATCTATGACTATGCCCGCTTCAGCGACAAGTACGGGGTTACTGCCGACAAGGTAACTTATGACCATACCAAGGTAATTAAGCGGAAAAACAAAGTGGTGAAAATTTTAGTCGGCGGCATTAATGCAAAACTGAAGGCATTAAAGGTTGACGTGGTGCAGGCAGCAGGTAAAATTCTTGGATCAACCGGCGATGGGTTTGAGGTTGCTGCCGGCGGAGAAACTTATCGGGGGAAAAACTTACTGATTGCAACTGGTTCCTCGGCAATCATGCCGCCAATTCCGGGAGCTGAAGTAGGTTATCAGGCCGGTTATGTGGTCACCAGCCGGGAAATCCTGGACCTTGAAGCAGTGCCCCAATCTTTAGTGGTTGTTGGCGGAGGTGTAATTGGGCTGGAAATGGCCTCCTATTTCAATTCGGTTGGCAGTCAGGTGACAGTAATTGAAATGCTGGACCATATTGCTGGCGATACCGATAGGGAGATCAGCACGATTCTCCTGAAGAATTATCAAAAGCGGGGAATCACTTTCCACCTCAGCTCTAAAGTAGTTGAAATTACAGCAGACGGGGTAGTTTATGAAAAGGACGGCAGCCAGGAATTTGTTCCGGCTGAGAAAGTGCTGATCAGTGTTGGCCGCAGGCCAAATGTTACCGGGCTTGGTCTAGAAAAGATCAATGTTGAGCTGGAGCGGGGAGCGGTTAAAGTCAATGAATACGGTCAGACTAATGTGCCGGGTATCTACGCTGCTGGAGATGTCAACGGTCGTTCCATGCTCGCCCATACCGCTTACCGGGAAGCAGAGGTCTGCATCAACAACCTCCTCGGCAAACAGGACCGGATGCGCTACCATGCGGTTCCCGCTGTAATTTACACCAATCCAGAAGTAGCGGGGGTTGGCGAGACTGAGGCCAGTGCCAAAGCGAAAGGCATCGATTTTGAGTCAATCAGCCTTTCCATGCGCTACAGCGGCCGCTATGTTGCTGAAACGGAGGGCGGCGACGGGATCTGCAAAGTGCTGATTGATAAAAGCAGCAGCCGGCTGATTGGCGTGCATATGATCGGCAATACCGCCTCAGAAATCATTTGGGGTGCTGCTGCCCTGATTGATCTGGAAGTCAAGCTTGAGGAAATTAAGCAGCTGATCTTCCCCCATCCAACTGCTGCGGAAGTAATTCGGGAAGCAATCTTTGCCTTAGACAACAGGCTCTCGTGATTAGTCACGAGAGCCTGTTTTGTCATCTAAGCCTAATGCCCGGGCAACAGGCAGTACACAGACAACTCCTGTTTCCGGCTGATTGAGATCCCCAACTACCTCCTGGATCACATCAATAGCACCATCTACCTGCTCTTCTGTTTTCAAAATTACAAAGATCATGCGATTAAAACGTTCACTAACACCTAATGTGGCAAAGCGAGAGAAAACCGGAACACGATCGGCCATCAAGTGGGCCATCCCGATACTGTCAACAACAGTTGCCCGATCAATCCCAACACGCAGAAAGCCTTCGAGAACATATGGTACCTGATCAGGATCACTTAGAATAGCTAACAGTAAATACAGGGGCAGTTCCTCCCTTCTGAATGGTGGTTAACTCGCAAGCTATATTATTTTTTCTGGACAGCTTGCGGATTTCCTCCAATACCACTGCCCACTTTTGCTTTTCTGCTCTGTACCGCTTGACCAAGCCAGGTTAACAGCTCCAGGTTGTCTTTCCCTGAAGGGGGAGTGAGTACTCGGTTCAATTTCTGCACCCGCCCCTCAAAGTTCACAGCGGTGCCGTCAGTCTCCAGGAAATGAGAGCCCGGCAGGATCACATCAGCTGCCGCCAGCTCCACCCCTTGATTAGGAGTAATTACTGCTGTAAACTCGCACTGTGCTGCTTCCGCCAGCACATCTAAATCCGTATCAACTACAATTAAGGCGCGGATCTGGTCGAGGGCAGTGGTGCTGCGGGCAAAACCAGCCTGCAGCTGTCCACCGCGGTTGCCGCTGTTGTGGAGAAGCAGCAGACTGCTGCTCTTCGCCCCAATCTGCAGCAGCTGATTAAGGGCAAGCAGCGCTGGTTTTGATAAACTGTTTTCCCCAGTCACTAATACTGGGTGCTCAGCCTTTAGATAATCGATGATCAGCTCAGCAAGAGCAATTCGGATCTCCGGCGCAAATTCAGCGATTAGCTCCTCAGCCTCCCTTGGGGATGCTGCACTGCTGAGGGCTGTGATCAGCTGTTCAATTTGGCTCTGCTGTAGTTTCACATGGAGGACAGGATGGCGTTCAAATCCAGAGCATTCCTCCCCTACCACCGCCACTTTAACTCCGCTGCGGATTAATCGGTACAGTTTGCTCGCTGCAGGCAGGTAGTCCTGCTGTAAATCAGCATTGAGCACAACTGCAAAATCAGCAGTATCGAGATCTGCCAGCGACCTGCGGGATGCCCCGACTGCCGCTGCATTGGGATCAGTGCTGGCCAGGTTATCTGTACCAAGGCAGGCGGCAAATTCAGCCAATTTGAGGTACTCCTCATTTGTTAAGTTAGGTGACGCTAAAACAGCAATACTGCCCGGACCGTACTGCTCAGCAATTTCGTTCAGGCGATCTGCAATTACCGCTACAGCTTCGTCAAGGCTGACAGGCTTCAAGCCGGCCTCGGTTTTGATTTGGGGCTCAGTAAGGCGATTATTAAATAAGCAATCATAATTAAAGCTGCCTTTGGAGCACAAAACTCCTTCGTTGACCGGATGATTGATCGGGGAAGTTACGCCAACAATCTTGTTTTCCACTACCGAAACTTCCAGTCCGCAGCCAATACCGCACTGGAGGCAGGTTGTTTCGATTACCTTGTCTGCCTGCCACGGTCCCCGCTTTACCCAAGGATAGTTAAGGGTAATCGCTCCAGTTGGACAGACAGTGGTGCACAAGCCGCATGACTGGCACACCTCGGCCAGCGGCTGTTCCAGCGTCGGTTCTACTGTAGTTTCAAAGCCGCGGCTGACAAAACCGAGCACGCTGTGGCCAGCTAGATCCCGGCATGCGGAAACGCATCTGCCACACAAAATGCATTTATTTTGATCCCTGTGGATATAGGGATGGGATTGATCTAGAGCATAGCGTTTTGGCGTCTCGGCAAACTGCTCCGCCTCAATGTCCAGCTTTTCAGCCAGCAGCCGCAGCTCGCAATCGGCAACATCCAAACAGCCGCAGGATAGGCAGCGCTGCGCTTCCTGAAGGGCTTGCTCCGGGGTATAGCTGAAGCAGTATTCGGTAAAGCTGTCGATCCGCTCGGAAACTGCAAGCTGCTTTGGTTTTTGCCGCGGAAGCTTTGGCCGAGCCGCAAACTCGGCTGGATCCAGTTCATCCAGCTCTCCCCGGCTGACAGCAAAGCTGTGTTCTGGTTTGCTTGGCTTTCCGGTAAGGTACGCATCAATTTTAAGAGCTGCCGCCCTAGCCGCACCAACTGCTTCAACCACAGTGGCTGCCCCAGTAACGCAGTCCCCCGCTGCAAACACGCCAGCGGCGGGCTGATCAGTAAAGGTGCCCCACCTAGTCTGCTCCACATCCAGCTGGGCGATGAGCTTTTGATCCACTTTTTGACCTAATGCTAAAATCACGGTGTCAGCTGGCAGAATGTATTCGCTGCCGGGGATTTCCACCGGACGCCTCCGCCCTGAAGCATCTGGCGGACCGAGTTCCATTTTAACCAGTTCCAGGGCCTCCAGCTGTGCTTCCCCTCTAAACCCTTTGGGGTTGGTGAGGAATAAAAACTGCACCCCTTCTTCCAGCGCTTCTTCAACCTCGATGGGTTCAGCGGGCATTTCCTCCCGGGAGCGCCGATAAATCACAGTCACTTCTTCCGCTCCCAGGCGGACTGCAGTGCGGGCAGCATCCATAGCAGTGTTGCCTCCCCCAACCACTGCTACCTTTTTCCCCAGCGCAACTGGCCTGCCCAGGGCAACGCTGCGCAGAAACTCGATTCCACTGTACACTCCCGGCAGATCCTGATTCTCATAGCCCGGCAGTTGAGCTTCTTGGCAGCCAATACCTAAAAATACAGCATCAAAGTCTTGTTTAAGCTGTTCCAGTGTAAAGTCTCTGCCTAATTCCTGGCCGAGAATCACTTCCTTACACAGCCGGGTAATCACACTGATTTCCCGATCTAATAAGTCCTGCGGCAGCCGATAATCCGGAATACCGTAGCGGAGCATTCCCCCCAGCTGAGGACCGGCATCAATTAGTGTTACTTGGTGTCCGGCTAAGGCTAAATAGTAGGCCGCGGTTAAACCTGCAGGACCGCCCCCTACCACCGCCACCCGGCAGCCGGTATCAGGCTGGGGTTCAGCGCCGTGATCACCCAGCTGTTCCAGCCAGGCATCCCCGGCTGTCCGTTTCAGCCCGCAGATATCCACCGGCTCATCAACTAAATTTCTCCGGCAGGCAGCTTCACAGAAGCGGGGGCAGACCCGGCCGCAGATTGAAGGCAGCGGCATCCGCTCCCGAATTAATTTGGCTGCGCTGATCAAGTCATTGTTGTTAATATGGGCAATAAAACCCTGGATGTCGATGCCAGCAGGGCAGGCCTTTTGGCACGGTGCAACACAATCCCCGCAGTGCTCTGCCATCATCAGCTCCAAGGCAATTTTCTGCAGTTCCCGCACCTGTTCGCTGTCGGTAACGATCTCCATTCCTTCGCGAACTGTTAAAGAACAGGCGGGACTTAAGCGGCCGTCAGCTTCAACAAAACAGAGGCGGCAGGCGCCAAAGGGCTCGATCCGCGGATCATAGCAGAGATGGGGGATATCCACTCCTTGACTAATCGCTTCCTTTAACAGGTTTGCACCTGCTGAGACTGCATATGGTTTGCCGTTAATTGTGATCTGAACTTTACCCATTATTGTGCCACCTCCAAACTTGCTGAATCTGTTTTCGGTCTGCTTTCAACACTGATTGCATTGAATTTGCAGGCGCTGATGCACAGGCCGCAGCGGATGCACTGCTCGCTGTCAATCAGATAAGGTTCTTTCACCTTTCCGCTGATGGCACTGACAGCGCAAACCCGGGCACACAATCCGCAGCCGCGGCAGAGCTCAGGATCAATCTGATAAGTAATTAATGCCTTGCACTGCTTAGCTGGGCAGCAGCCCTCTTCTATATGGGCTTGGTATTCTGCGGCAAAATACTTCATTGTGGTGAGAATTGGGTTGGGTACTGTCTGTCCCAATCCGCACATGGAACCAACTTTGATTGCTTCCGCTAACCGCTGGATCAAAGTCAAATCGGAGCTGGTACCCTCCCCTTGGGTAATCCGCTCGAGAATTGCCAGCAGTTTTTCGGTGCCGATCCGGCAGAAGGTACACTTACCGCAGGACTCGCTCCGGGCAAATGACAAAAAGTATTTAGCAACATCCACCATGCAGGTATCTTCATCCATCACCAGCATACCGCCAGAGCCCATGATTGCTCCGATTTTGCTTAAGCTGTCGTAATCAACAGGGGTGTCCCCCAGTTCGGCGGGAATACATCCCCCTGATGGACCGCCTGTTTGAATTGCTTTAAAGGGCTTGCCGGTGGAAATTCCGCCGCCGATATCAAAAATAAGTTCATTGATGGTCATTCCCATGGGGATTTCCACCAGACCACCGCGGTTGATTTTGCCTGCAAGGGCAAACACCTTGGTACCGCGGCTGTTTTCTGTGCCGTATTTACTGAACTCAGCTGCCCCATCTGCTAGAATCCGGGGTACGTTTGCAAGCGTTTCCACATTATTGATGGAAGTAGGTACAGCAAACAGTCCCTTTTCACTGGGATACGGCGGACGAAAGCGGGGCATGCCGCGCTGACCTTCAATAGACATAATTAAAGCGGTTTCTTCTCCGCAGACAAAGGCACCGGCTCCTTCCCGTATCTCAATGCTGAAGTTAAAATCAGTACCTAAAATGCCGGTGCCCAAAAACTGATGCGCTTCCGCTTGGGCAATTGCTATTTTCAACCGCTTGATCGCTAAGGGATACTCAGCGCGGCAGTAAATATAGCCTTTGCTGGCACCAATTGCCCAGCCGGCAATCAGCATTCCCTCGATAATCGAGTGGGGATCGCTCTCCAAAATACTCCGGTCCATAAAGGCGCCGGGGTCTCCCTCATCAGCATTGCAGATTATATATTTCAGCTCACCGGGTGTCTGCTGGGTAAGGGACCATTTGAGGTGGGTCGGAAAACCAGCACCGCCCCTACCCCTTAACCCTGATGCTTTCAGTTCGGCAATCACCTGCTCCGGACCGATTTCCAGGGCTTTTTTTAATCCTTGATAGCCGCCTACCTCAAGATAACTGTTGATATCCTCGGGATTGATTACACCGCAGTTTTTGAGAGCAATTCTTCTCTGCTTATGAAAATAGCTGTCTAATTCAGAATGGGAATTGGGTCCATAAACCAGCAGTTCGGATACGGGTTCGCCTTTGGTGAGATGCTGGTCGAGAATCAGCTCTACATCAGCTGCGGTTACACCACCGTAAAGATACCTTTCCCCGGTGTTTGTGCTCACTTCCACAATTGGTTCGCAAAAACACATTCCTAAACAGCCGGTGGGAATCAGCTCAGCCTGGGAAGTTAACTTTCCGGACTGCAGCAGTTCGCTGAATCGATCATAAACCTGCTGTGCTCCCGCCGCAATTCCACAGCTGGCCAATCCTACTTTGACTTTATACGAGTTATTTGCCACGACTGTCACCGCCTTTCAAATCCCGGACCAAGCTGCGTACTTTATCGGGAGTCATCCGTCCATAAATTTTGCCATTCACGCTGATTACTGGAGCCAAGCTGCAGCAGCCAATGCAGGCGACTTTCTCCAGCGTAAATTTGCCGTCTTTACTGGTGCTGCCGCACTTTGTGTTCACCGCTATTTCCAGTGCTTCCGTCACTTGTTCAGCTCCAGCTAAGTGGCAGGCTGTTCCATGGCAAACCTGGATGTGATATTCCCCCAATGGCTCTAACCGAAATTGGGAGTAAAAAGTTACAATGCCATACAAATCGCTGGCAGGGATTTTAGTCAATTCCGCTACTTTAGCAATAAATTCAGGTGAAACATAACCAAGCTCATTCTGGATTTCCTGAAGAATCGGAATTGCGGCTCCTGGTACATCACGATATTTACTAACAATCTGTTCAACTTTCAACAACAGCTCTGATGATGCCAGCACTATTTCAGCTCCTTTCAGGTTCATCTGATTTGCTTTTAATTATAATTGGTCGCTCTCCTATCTCGACAGCAAAGATTGATGGCCACAGCTTGCCGGTAATCAAAAGCTGCCCTGTATCTGGATTAAAAGCAATGCCGTTAAGTACATCGATCTGATGTTCAGCATTGAGATGGGAACGGAGATCTGAAAAATCAATCCAGCCGATCACATCCCCATTTTTCGGGTTGATCAGGACCACTTGATCGCTCTGCCAGATATTAGCGTAGATTACACCATCAATATATTCCAGCTCATTAAGGTGTTCGATTGGTCCGGTTTTGCTGGTGACCGCAATCTGTTTAACCTGGCTGTAATCTTTGGGATCTAAGAACGTGAGAGTGCTTGTTCCATCACTCATAATTAAATATTGGCCATCAAAAGTTAAGCCCCAGCCTTCTGTGGGATAGGTGAACTGCTCAAGCTGGGTAAAGGAATCAAGATCATAAACAAAACCTGTATATTCCTTCCAGGTAAGCTGAATGATCCGGTTATCTACGATGGTGATGCCTTCGCCAAAATACTGTTCCGGCAGAAGCAGGCCTTTGATGATCAGGCCGTCATCCAGCCTAACCTGCCTCAAAGAGGAAGCGCCGTGTAACCCGGTGCCTTCATACAAAAAACCATTGTAATAAACTAGACCTTGGGTAAAGGCGGAAGGATCATGGGGATAAACTGCAGCAATCTCATAGCTGTAAACTGGTTCGTTCTCTGCTTCACTATTTGTTCTTGAGCAAGTATACCATACTGGGATCACAAGCATAATCAAAAGCACAAATGCCCATTTTATAGATAGATTCGACCAGTTCCTAATCAGCCTCATCCCCCTTAAATATTATAGCTATATAGTTTCGCCATTTCATGATTGATACCTTTCTTGTATTCATCAATGGAAAGTGATATGATTAAACTAACGATTCATACTTTGGGAAAGAGGTGAAGCCGTGAAAGAAAAAATCGGCATCATTACTGACAGCACCTGTGATATTCCTCGTGAGCTTCTTAACAAACTAGGCATTCAAGTATTACCTCTGCGGATCTTATATAAAGGAAAAGAGTATCGCGACGGTGTTGACATCACCCCTGAAACTGTTTACGCGCATCTTGAAGAGGAAGTGCCAACCACTTCACTGCCAAGTCCCCAGGATGTTGAAGCACTGCTGCTGCAGATGAAGGAGCATGGGTATACCCATGTGCTGGTGATTCATCTATCTTCGGGTTTGAGCGGTACTGGTCAGATGATTGAAACTGTTGCTCAGGGAATTGATGGTCTAGTTGTGAAAACTATAGACTCTAAATCGATTTCAATGGGACTCGGATTTATTGTTATTGAAGCAGCTAGGGCTATTCAAGCTAAAATGAGTTTTGAGTCTGTCTGTAGTTTGGTTAAAAATGTGAGAGAAAGACTTTCGGTCTATTTTGTGTTGGGAACTTTGGAGTACCTAAAGAAGGGCGGCCGCATTGGCAAGGTATCTGGCACGATTGGAGAGCTTCTGCAGTTAAAACCGATTATTACTGTTAATGCTGAAGGTGTTTACACTACTTTTGCTAAAGTACGGGGTAAAAAGCAGGCCTTAAACCGGTTAGTGGAGATTGCTAAGGGGCATATAGCGAGGGCTGCCAGTCAAGTAGCGGTATGCTATGGGGGAGCGCAGGAAGAAGCGGCTTATATTATAAAGCAGATCGGGCAGTTGGCGAATGTAAAGGAATTGATTACATCATCGGTCAGTCCTGTAATTGGTGTTCACACAGGTCCAGGGACTGTTGGATTTGCTGTATTAGAATCAAACTAAAGGAAGCTAGCTCTATGAGTTAGCTTTTTTTATTTTCTCCCCCATCTCATTAGTTGATGAATACACGCACCCCTGTGGGGTGCGACAGGCATCGTTTTAATGAACATCCGGAACGCTAGAGGTTTCAATCCACGCACCCCTGTGGGGTGCGACGTTATTAAGTTCCTCAATCACCCAGGGTTTTTGCAGTTTCAATCCACGCACCCCTGTGGGGTGCGACAGGCTAAAAAAGCACTAGAGGACTATGATGTTTTTGTTTCAATCCACGCACCCCTGTGGGGTGCGACCAGCAGAATAACGACACCTCCACCAATCACCAGA
>FZPS01000044.1_pt44 | contig 21329 bp, 21 predicted proteins | sample 1817821 | NCBI WGS metagenome assembly FZPS01 (sample SAMEA104158645, study PRJEB21678) | metagenome | place: Germany | collected 2015-04-21 | reverse complement strand
TATACTGTTTACTGTGCTGTTGAGGCGCCGGATCGTGGAAGGTCTGGTTGGAGACTCAGTAAAGGGGTGACGCCATGAAGGAGTATGTTTACGAACGGAACCTCACAGAAGAGGATAAGGCACGGGCGCGTACCTCCATGGAAGAAGCAAATCAGCTCCTCCAAGCTCGCTACGAGCCCGCCGATACCACGCTAGTGGTCTGGGTAGGGGATACTCATCTGCACAAAAGTTTTTACACGGCGGAAGAGAAGGGTTTGAAACGCTATGCTGGCCTGCCAGGGCACTACCGCCACCTGGTGAGCACCAAGAGGCAGCTGGAACTGGCGCTGTATGAGATCGGTTTGCTTGACCCTAAGCCGGACTTGCTTATCCTTGGCGGAGACCTGGTTGAGTACGGTTTCGCTGTCGAGTACGACCTCTTCTTTGAGATCGTTGAGCGCATTCAAGACATTCCGGTTTACTGCATAAGTGGCAATCATGAGCACGGTCTGGGGGATCTTCCTGCTGAGTTTAGCAGGGCCTACGAAACGTGGAAAAGGCCATATTGGCCGCCTCTAGAAAGCTCTAGAGGATTCTACTATGCGTTTACCCATAACGACATCCGCTTTGTCTGCATTGATAGGCAGGTAGATGCCTACGGCCACACTCTGGAAGAGCGCCAATATCAGTGGCTCAAGGAAGAGTTGGACAGCGGTGACATGAGCACTATCATTTGCTCACACCGTCCCTTACTGCCAGTGGGCAACTGGATTGACGACAGGTTTCCTGATATAGGTTTGTGTGAACTGATAAACCAGTATCCCCAAGTCCAGGCTGTGCTGTCTGGTCACAACCATACACACCATGCCTGGAAGTACTGGGAAAAGCTGCACATTGTCTTTCCATCTACTTCCTATGCAGTAGGTACTTTTACGGGGTGGGGAGGAATCTTGATCCGAGGTGGGAAAGTGGAGGATGTGTTTGCCAAGGAGCTAACGGGTCCCAGTTTCAACAGTATCCACCCTGGCAAGCTCTTTGATCAGCCCGGCAGCCTTCATGTTTTAGAGCCGAAGAACTTCGAAGAAAGCCCGCTCTTCAACCCGGAACTGTGGGCCAGAGGCTGAGATGGTGGGAAAGGCGGGTGCAGATTGTTGCTTGACTATTTCAGTGGATCGGATAGGGGTTCTGAGCAGGGAAGTACGATCCTTCTAGAGACGAAGGACGGCAGGGTGCAGTTCATAGGGCAAGGGAATGAGCGTTTCGCCCTGGTAAAGGTGCCTGCCGACTTCCCAGTTCGCTACCCCCTTCGGGAAACAACCTTTGCTAAACCGGCCAAGGCGGTCCTAATGGATCTAGATGGGACTACGGTACTCAGTGAACACTATTGGATTGACGCTATTCGGGTAACCGTGTCCCGGGTGCTGGGTGACAGTTCGTTTAGGTTCAGCGCGGCTGACCTGCCGCATGTGTCGGGGTATTCGACGCGGGAGCATCTGGCCTATTGCCAGGTCAAATACGGTGTGCCTGCTTCCCTTGATGAACTTAAGGCTGTGCACAACACTGTTGTGGAAGAACGGTTGGCAGAACTGGCTCAGCCTGATGGAGTTGCTTTAGAACCCGGCCCCGGTTTGAGGGAGTTCCTCGTTACCCTTAAGCAAGCGGGGGTGCGGCTTGGGCTCGTGACGTCTGCCTCCAAGCGCAAGGCCATGTTGGAGCTGGAACTGATCTTCCGGAAGCTAGACCTGGGCCCTCCTGAACGTTTTTATGATGTGATCATCACTGCGGGAAGCTATGGTGCTGTTGGCCAGGCCAGTACGCTAGGCGGGTTGGTGTCCAAACCACATCCCTGGCTGTATCTGGAGGCGGTACGGGTTGGCCTGGGGCTTAAGGAAGAAGAATGGCAGCACGTCGTGTGTATTGAGGACTCCACGGCAGGAGTGATTTCCGCACATCTAGCGGGTTTTGCCGTACTGGGGCTGAACACAGGCAACCTAGCACAGAGCGGTGTGGAGAGTCTTCTCTTAGGACAAGGGGATAGTCTCTTGGACTTCCTCCCCCTGTTGATCTAACATTGCATGGTTGGTGGTGTGATTATGGAACACGGTACTCTTGGCAAGAACATCGAGGACGTACAGAAGAACAATCAAGCTTCAATTCTGCATGTTCTGAGCAGATGTCGAGGTGTGCTGTCCAGGAAGCAGCTTTCGGATCTAGTCGGGCTCACCCCTGCTACCGTAACCAACATCGTCCGTGACCTTATGGAAGCCGGATACATCATGGAAACGGGTTTCCTTTCTGGAAAAAGGGGTAGGCGAGCAGTGGGGCTGGCCATCAACCCTGAGGGCTTCTATGTGCTCGGAGTGAGGCTTTCCCGCAGCACAATTGCCTGCCGGATTTTCAATCCCTATGCCGAAGTCCTCAACTCCAAGACGGCAGCCATAGCGGCCTTTGAGCAAACGGAACGGGTTTTGGAGCAGATGCTCGACTGCATGGAAGCTGTGGTTGAGGAGAGTGGGGTGGGGAGCAAAGTCCAGGCCATAGGTCTTTCGACACCAGGACCCCTGAATCTCAAAGAAGGCAAGATCGCCTATCTGCATGGGGCCACTGATTGGCGCGATGTGCCCATCAAGGATTTGGTGTACGAACGGTTTAGGGTGCCTACTATTGTGGAGCACGACGCCAACGCTGCTGCTTTAGCGGAGTATACATTCGGCAAGTCGGCGGAAAATCAGGACCTGATCTACGTCGCCGTGGGACGCGGCATCGGCGTGGGCGTTGTTCTGGAAGGTGAAATCCATCACGGTTCCCAGGGTACTGCAGGTCTCTTAGGCCACGTGTCGGTGGATTACAACGGCCCTGAGTGTGACTGCGGGGGAACAGGCTGCCTCACAAACTACGCTTCCAGTAAAGCCTTTTTGAGGCGTATGGAAGAGCTAGGCCTAGGGCCCGCAAAGAACCTGGAAGATTATGTAGCTCTGGCTCACAGCGGACACGATCTCGTGCGCCAAGAAGTGGAACGAGCGGCTTTCTTTACAGGCGTGGCCGTGGCCAGTGCAGTCAACCTGTTAGGCTGTAATGTGGTTATCTTTGGTGACGAAATGACCTGGTTTGGTCCTCTGTGGTTTGACAAGGCTAAAGAGACTCTCTTAAGCCGGCTTGCTCCTAATATTGCCAAAGGGGTCGAGGTAAGGCTGTCCGCTTTCGGACAGGAGTCGTTCCTGTTGGGAACAGCCGCCATAGCGATGGAATGCGTTTACCAGAATCCAGTCACCAAGGTCGACGAGAAGGAGCTGAATCAGTGACCAAAATCGAATGGGTAAACAAGCCTGTGGATCGCAACTTCCGAGCTGTGTTGTTCGATTTTGATGGGACTCTATCATTGATCCGCGAGGGCTGGCAGTCGATTATGTACTCTTACTTCACAGAAGTGTTGGCGGAAGTGGCCACCGATATGAGTCGAGATCAGGTTTGGGATCATGTACGGGAGTTTGTGGACCGCCTCACTGGTGAGCAGACAATTTACCAATGCATCTACTTGGCTGAAGAGATGCGAAGATACGGTGTGGAGGCGGATCCTGCTCAGTTCAAGGCTGAGTACAACCGGAGGATCCTCAGGCACATAGCAGATAGGGTAGCTGGTCTGAGCAACGGAAGCATACCCCAGGAGGATATGCTGGTACCCGGCAGCAGAAAGCTTTTGGAGCAGCTGCGCCAGCGTGGGCTTACCCTTTACCTGGCCAGTGGCACTGATCACGAGTACGTTGTGGAAGAAGCCCGAGCCTTAGGAGTCGCCCATTTCTTCAACGGAGGCATCTACGGTGCACTGGATGATTATAAAAAGTCTTCCAAAGAACAGGTGATCCGCGACCTCATTCTGCCCAAAATCCCGGCGGGAGAGACACTTTTGGGTTTCGGAGATGGCTTCGTGGAGATCGAAAACGTGAAAGCAGTGGGCGGCTATGCCGTGGGTGTGGCATCGGATGAAAAGCGGCGTGAGGGAATCGATCAGTGGAAGCGCAGCCGCTTGCTGCAGGCTGGAGCCGACGTCATTATTGGTGGTTTTGAATGTGTTGACATGCTCTTGGAACATTTACTGGGGGAGGAAGCTCATGTATCCAGTCTTTGATGTGAGGAAGGTCAAGCTCAAACCTCTCGCAGAAAGGCAGCACGACTTGCCTCTGACGGGCGTTAAAGAGCTTGCGTGCGATCAGCCCATGGAATCTTCCGAACTAGACGCTTTGGTCGAGCGCATTATCGCGGCAAGGGAGCAGAATGCTGCAGTGATTCTACTCATGGGTGGGCATGTCATCAAGACGGGCATGAGTCGCTTTGTCATTGATTTGATGCGCAGAGGTTTCGTGACACATGTGGGATTCAACGGAGCCTGTGCCATTCACGAGTACGAGTTATCTCTTATTGGCGGTACATCCGAGAATGTGGCTCAGTATATAAGCGCTGGGCAATTCGGCCTCTGGAAGGAAACGGGCGGCATAAATGACATTGTCAGACAGGGTGCTGCTCAGGGTTATGGTATAGGCGAAGCATTGGGGAAAGCTATTTCCGAGGGGAACTTCCCCAACAAGGATCTGAGCATTATGGCCGCCGGCTTTGAACTGCGTGTTCCCGTAACGGTGCACGTATCGATCGGTCAAGATATTATCCACGCCCATCCGAATTTCGATGGGGCAAGCTTTGGCGCCGGAAGTCACAGGGACTTTCTGACTCTGGCCCACAGTGTAAGTCAGCTCGAAGGGGGAGTTCTCCTTAACGTAGGCACCGCGATCATGGGACCCGAGGTCTACCTCAAGGCCTTGTCCATGGCCCGCAATGTGGCTCATCAGGAAGGTAGAAGGATTGTGGACATCACGACGGCAGTGTTTGACATGCAGCCCATCCAGTCGCGGGATTACCGCAGTGAGCCCAGTAAGGATCAGCCCGAGTACTACCATCGTTTTTGGAAAACCATCTTGGTGCGTACCGTGCGGGACGGTGGCGTTAGCTATTACGTTCAGGGCGATCACCGCGAAACGATCTCCAGTCTATGGCACAAATTAACGACTAAGCGGAGTGAGGTTCGATGATTCGCCATCTTGATGTTCTGGAAGCAAGGTATCCGAATTTAGCTACCTGTTTAACAGATGTCCAAGTGGCTTTTGAACTCTGGCGAGAGTCATTTGGCCAGGGCAACAAGGCTTTGATCTGCGGCAATGGAGGAAGCGCGGCCGACAGCGAGCATATTGTTGGGGAGCTGATGAAGGGCTTTGTGCGCAGGCGCCCGCCTAACCCTGAATTTGCCCAAAGGGCCGAGGATCTCTTCGGAGAGGACGGGGGTTTCATCGCCCAGCATCTGCAGGGGGCCCTTCCAGCGATTTCCCTTACCAGCCAGCAGAGTCTGTTGACAGCTTTCGGCAATGACGTGAACTTCGACCTGGTCTACGCGCAACAGGTGTTTGGCTACGGGCGTCCCGGTGATGTCTTGGTAGCCTTAAGCACCAGTGGTAACTCGCTAAACACCGTATACGCTGTTATGGTCGCCAGACTGCTCGGACTCAGAACCATCGGGTTCACTGGTAGGGTAGGTGGTAGGCTGAAAGAACTGTGTGACGTAACCATATGCGTTCCTGAGGATGAGACCTATAAGGTGCAGGAACTGCACCAGGCAGTGTATCATACTCTGTGCCTCATGCTAGAGGAAGCCTTCTTTGCCAACTAAGCACCCGGCGTATTGCCCGGTTTTTTCTTAACCCTACAAGGCTAAGTGTCCTAACTAAACCTTGTGGGGTTAAGTGTCTTGTGCGAAAGTGACAGCAAGGTGACTGCTCTGAGCATCTCGCCTTCATTTCTGTTAATGCCAACTTTGATCAGGGACTATGAATACTGGCCCAAGCAATGCTGGGATTTTTCGATCCACTGATGGCTTCTGGCTGCGAGTGGGTGGTTGCTGCCGCGTGACATCTCTTTCGGCGAATGGATTGCTTTTTCTCTGGTGTCTATTCTGGTGGGCTGCCTGGAACTCCCAGTCGATTTTACATAAGGCGAGTCTGGGCGCACACAAACTTTTCAGTCTATGAACTCAACTATGCCGTGCCTGTAGCCCTTACCGTCGTTTCGAGCTGGATGGAGTGCACACCGAGATTTGATGTGGACTATCGCTTGGTCTTCTTGATTGTGTTTCTGTCCCACCCTGCAAACTACTTGATCCGCTGGGCTCTGGTGCGCTCTGATTCTGCCCTAAACGAGAAATCTGCCAGCGAAAGAGGCCAGGCCATGGCCGAAGCGGCGGCAGGCGACAGTGGGGGAGACGCGGATGAAGACCGCCTCAAAGCAGGACGCAGGATAGGAACGCTAGAGCGATGGGTGATCGGCTGCTCGTGGCGACTGAAGATATCAGAGAAGTGTCATCGTTGTTTGGTGGTGAGGATGGACAAAACGAAGACAGGAACACTATGCCCTAGGCCTACAGACAGGCGAATCGATAACATGCAGAACCCCATTCCCACTTGATACACATCCTGTTAGAGTTGACACCCAATCTACCTCATATTATTCTTAAATTAGCTAGTTTAGCTAATTTATCCAAAGAGGTGTCACGATGCGGAGGATCAGTTCCACCGAGGCCCAAAACAACTTCGGGAGATTGCTCATGTTGGCCCAGGAACAGGACATCATAATCACCCGCAACGGCCAAGACGTGGCCATAATGACTGCTTTCCAACCTAAGCGCGATGGCAGCCGTCTGGCCGAATCTGCACTTGTCCGCGGGTACGGCCTGACGAAAGCGACCTATGAGGAGTTCCTGGACCTCACCAAGGAGAGTGAAGACCGTTATGAGTACATCGATGGAGAGATCTTTCTGCTGGCATCGCCCAAGACAGATCATCAGCTGACTTTGACGGAACTGTTCGGGGCATTTTACCGCTTCTTTGACGGCACAGAGTGCATACCCATTGCCGCTCCCTACGACATTACCATTAAGCGCTGGCCAGAGGACATCAACGTGGTGCAGCCTGATTTGATGGTGATCTGTGATATGGCCGAATACCTGGGTGATGACGGGTATTACAAAGGAGTACCCGTCCTAGTCTGCGAGATACTCTCAGAAGCAAGCCGGCTGCATGATCTGGTGAAAAAGCTGTCTCTGTACATGGATGGCGGCGTTAGGGAGTATTGGATTGCTGATCCCCTGAACAAGACTGTTGTTGTTTACGGCTTTGAGGCGGGGAGAATCGCCCATCACCTTACTTTTAAAGCCCCAGAACACGCCCACTCTATCCTGTTTCCTGAACTAATTGTAGACTTGGAGCGGGTGTTCCGAACCCTGAGAAACAGGGGAAGTGTTCTCAGTGATTGAGTACAGGACACAGCCGATCTCTATTGAGTCATCCGGCCTTTCTGTGGGTTCATCTAGTCGCCCGGATGGGGCGAGCACCAGGAGATCTTGAGAAGAGCTTCGTGGATATCAGGGACGGGTAATTGGTTCTGAACTGGTGCGCAGAGTGTTGGCTGACATGGGATGGTGTTTTCTCGCCTGCCCACATCGATCAGCGGACCCTCGCCATATTATCCCTGGTTGATTTTGCAGAGGGAGACTAAGTGCTGGATCTGGGCTGCGGTTATGGAGTACTGGGTATCTTAGCTTACAGGCTGATTGGTCGGCGTACCACACAGGTTTTTTCGATCAATTGGGTCTGATTCGTACAGTCACAGAAATGAACTCCCTTGTTCTGATGAGTCTATGACCATCAGTCCAAGGGAGTTTTCGATGTGGCCAGATTGCTGATGCTTACGTTGTTTGTTACTCAAGCCATCTGGTATCGCCTGGCTGGGGCGGTTGGTTTACAGTGTAAACTACAGGTATCTCCTTACCGTTGCCGTTGAAATCTCCGCCTCCATTCCTAATCCACACGTATTCTCCATTTGGGCCTAGATCCCAGTCGACACCGTAGTCTATATCCCAAAAGACGTATTCCCACACAGAACCAGGTATGGTGCTGAGGTGCTCAATGACGGGAATATACATCGTGGTCACGTAGTACTTGTTCCAGGATTCCCATGTTTTGGTCTTTAGGTTGCGGGCATACATGTTCCGCAGTCTGCAACTACGCCCCAGGTTGTTACCTTCCCAATCCTCTTGGAACATCCCGTTGCTCCGGAAGCGGGGGCCTTCAGCAGGATAGCTGATCACTGCCGTTTTCAGCCATTCGCCCCCTTCTTCTCGCACCCACTGCTCGTAATAGGTCTTGCCGTCTTCTTCCCAGCGCTGAATGCGCATGCTGTACCAGGTCTCTTCCTTCCATTCGTAGTCCGTAAAGGCAAAGGACCCGCTTCCTTCGTGGTCGAAGGAGCCGTATAGACCGTAAGGGGCGTATTCAACGTCGGGCTGGGTTCCATCATCCAAGTCCCACAGGGACATGAGCAGTTTTCTGCCGTCGTGTCTCTGCTGAAAGCCGGCATAGCCCTTATCCCAGTTGAACACCGCCCAATAGGTGTTGTACTGCGGGTCTTGGCAGTACCAATCCACTTGCATGACATCGTAGCCGTCCGGCGCCGTACCGTACCAATCGATGTAGATCCCAGGCGTTCTTGGCACTCCAGAAATAGCATATACTCCCGGATGGTCTGTGGTGAGAAGGTGTACTGGAGCATCGTAGCCGTCCAGGGCAAACAGCACATCCACCTTGCCCTTAAGTGATGTGATGGTTACCTCCCCTCGGCTGTCCGTGAATCCTGCGGAACCGCCTTTAATCTGAGGTCCGCTGTACAGCACTTCTACATTGGGCATCGGTGTTTCCCCATCCACCAAACGGACGGTTATTTCGTATCCTGGGCTGCCGTCTCCAACGGACAGGCAACCAGCCAGCAGGGCTGCGCTGAGCAGGAGTGCAATAAGGGCTAGTTTTTGTTTCATCGAGCAACCAACCTCCCTCGGAGTGGCGCGTAGGTTGAGGCATGCTCCTTTAGCAGGGAGCAAGGAGTACTTGTGTACGTGGCCACAATCCAATTTCTGCAATGAGTCTGCAATTGACTTCCGATTCCTGCCAGGTAAGTCCGAAAAATATGCAATGAACAGAAGCAAATCATAGTTTTCAGAAAGGTAAGGAGTGGTCACCTAGAACTATGTTGGCAAAGATGCTGGGCGGTGTCACCATTAGCTTCTTTGAGGATCGTGCTTAGTGAAAGGGCTCCTTCCTCATTTCGGAAGGAGCTCTACAACTTCCCCGTCCTCCACAGGCAGTACTCTGCAGCCGGATTTTTCTGCTATGTCTTTGATGTCTTCTACTCGGTTCTCCCAATCAAGGCCGTAGTGGGTCATGATTACCAGCTCTGTACCCAGGGCCTTAAACTCAACACAGAGCTTGACAGGATCCATATGGGCCAACTCCGTGACCACTGCTCTGCAGTGGGTAAAGCGGTCCACTTCTTCTTCTCTTCCCAGGTTCCCCACATATCCCCAGCGGTAGTTGTCTGCATGATGATGGATGAACTCAAGGGAGTAACTCTCAAATGATGCCCGGGTGTGGTATTTCCACTTTCTCGTTTCGCTGCGTCTCTTGTAGAGCAGCATGTGTGTGTTTGGGGTAGCCAGTATGGATAGGTGTTTATCTATAGGGTGCACTTCATTGCACACCTTTGCGAGAGAATGGAACTCCACGGGAAAGATCATCTCCGGCCAGAGGTATGCCTGTTCCAAGACCGACCTGATCAGGGGTATTCCTTCCTCCGGCAGGTAGATGGGCAGGGGCTCTGTGCGGCCCAGGTGCCACGCTGTTTTGATCACTTGGAAAACACCAGAGAAGTGATCCACGTGCATGTGGCTGATGAACACTCCTGCAAGATGTTCGTGGCCCAAATCAGCAGCCAAAAACGAGCTTGCCCCATCAGCTGGATCGATCAAGTAATGAAGCTTAGCTTCTGCGGTGTCTATCTCCAAAACGATGGTTTGGTTTCTCCGAGTTTTGGTGGGCAGCCCGGATGATGTTCCCAAGAAGTGTAGTTTGATTCCCATGTATTACCCCTTTGCTCTCCCTCCACGGATTACAAAGAGACCTTTACCGATCGGAGAGATTTCGGCAAGGTCACAGCATGCGCGCAATCGGACAGACCTACGAAACCGTGGCTGGTGCCACCCGCCCTCCAGCTCCATAAACTCATGTAACTAAGAGAAGAAAACAGAAAGATCACAGACGTCGCAAGAACCGCAGCAGAGGGAAGCAGCATGGCAACGGCGCGAGCAGTTTGGTTAGCGATCTTTGATCTTCACTGCGATGGCCAGGCACAGGGCGTCAATCACAGTGATCTGGGCCACCCGGGCAGAACCTGCTTCAGGGCCCATCAGAGACTCAGGACAGACGCTTTGCAGCACGATCTCTGACGCTTTGGCCACGGGTGACTGCAGATTCGAACAAACGGCCATGGTCGTAGCTCCTCGGCGCTTGGCAATGTCCAGGAACTCCTCGACAGGTTCGTTGTAGCCGCCATGGGATACTCCCAAAGCCACATCCTCAGGGGTAAGGGTCCCTGCCACCAGGGGCATACTTGATAGATCACTGCAGACATGCACATGAATGCCCAGACGCAGAAGTCTCTGAACGGCCATTGCCGCGGCAGCACCTGAACCGCCCACTCCCGCTAAGACCACCCTCTTGGATCGCAGGAGGACTTCCGCGCCTTTCTCCACGGCCACAGGATTCAACACCGCCGCCGTTTCTTCCAGCGCCCGCATGGCGTAGCGGAAGGTCTTGTCAATCAGCTCTTCCACGGAGTCTCTCCTGGTTACTGTGGGATACACATTGGACGTCAGCTCGGTGTGATTTTTTGCCAGGACCAGCTTCAGATGGGGAAACCCCTCAAAACCCAGCTTCTTACAGAACCTCACCACCGTAGATTCGCTGGTACGACTCAGGTGCGCCAGCTGTCCGATGGAAAGGTGAATGATGGTATGGGGCTGGGCCAGAATGTACTCAGCTACCCTCCGTTCTCCTGAAGTAAGGTTTTCCAATGCAGTCTGAATACGCACTAGAGGCTTGCTATCCGAGGCAACGCTTGTCGTAGTGTTTTGAGTATTTGTTAAGTTAGCCATACTAAAATGTTTGACACCCGCGTGACAAGTCCTGCCAAAAATAGAAATCGATTCCAACGAAGCTTTTCGTTTTTGAAAATGAATGCCAAGGCTGCTGGGGAAAGATGGAAAGAAAGAAAAGCCTTGCCAACTGGCCTAGAGCCGCAGCTCTAGGCAGAAGCAAGGCTTGAAACCGCTGCTTCTAAAAGAGGGTTAGCTGTCCGCCGGGGGATGGATCTTTGAACATGGCTATGAAGTCTTCCGGCGAGTTGAGAACTTGGGTTAGGTAACCCTCGCGATGGAGAGAGACAAACAGGGCACACGACTTCGCTTGACAGTTGATGGACTTCTCGGGGTTGAACTCAATATCCGTAAAGCTGTCGTACTCCATAAGACGTTCAGCGAGATTTGGGTTCTCAGTAAGCGCTGTGAGGTAGAGCCAGTCGTAAAAAACAGTCTTCGGTTCCAGGGGAAACACCTGGTTCTGCCACTGGAACGATTGCAGAGGCCCAGATTCACGCAAGCGAGGATCCCGCTTGGCCGCGTGGGGTGGCACTGTGAGAAGATCGGTGAAGGGACCACCTTGGACAAATACCTTGCTTGCCTGGAAGACGTTTTCCACAGGAATCCTATCGCTCTCCACAGTCAGCTTTAGGTGAAAAGCGCTCAGGGCTCTGCCCAACGGGTCCGGCGATTTGGTGCTGACCTCCAAGATCCGGGCCTCGGGCCTACGTTTCAGGTACTCGGTATGTAGTGACTGGATGGATCTTTGCTTCTGGCTGGCGGCAAAGCCAGGAAACCACTGGAACTCTACGTCTACTGTCTTGACGAAGCCTTCTTCCTTCGAGGCAGCGGCAAAGACAGGTCTAAAAGCCATCGTTGTCATTCCTCCAATGGGCGTAGTCGCATCTGGGTGAAAAGAGAGTGGGATCGACTTCCACCGGGATGTCTGTCTTGATATTCTTGGCATCTGCTTTTGACGGGACCGCAATGCGTTTGATATAGCTTGGCTCGATGTTTTCAAAAACAAGCACTTCGGCCTGGGGATTAGTCGGGTAATCGTTGGGGATGGCCAGTCTATCCCTTGATATACCGCAATCTCCAAACATCTTGGCAAAGGACTCAGGGTCTTTTAGTTCCTCGAGGCTCAAGGCGCGAATTTGCTGTGCTGCTGCATTGATCACGCAAAAAGCGCAGTCCTTTTGCCAGAGGATTTCGGGTGCTAACTCCAAGACAGCCCAGCTTCCTTCCAGTTCTTGGCGTTTGCGGTAGAAGTACATGTAATTGGGGAAGCTCACGGATAGAGAGATGGCTTCCCGGTAGCCATCCAAACGGAGCGTGTCGTTTTCCAAGAAAGGGATATTCCTTCCTTTGAGGTCCTCTACGGAGAGGAGTCCGTGTTCTAGGATGCTCTCCACGTTGCTAAGCCGCGTAAAGTGAACCAAGCGAGTCACCTGCCGCTGCGCGGCAATCTCCTGGATCCTAGTCCTTCTCCGCCGTTCTTCGGGAGTCAGCTCCCATTCTATGTCCTCGATGCGGTGCTTGTCAGTCTTAAGGTAGATGATATCACCGATTTTTCCCTTGGCGACTAGAACAGCCTCTTCATTTGTAGCCAGGATTTCTTCCTTTGATTTGGGCCAGCGTTCATAGACTACAAAGCGGCGCTTCGGTTTACGCCACTCATAGCCATCGTGCCAGGAAAGAGCATAACTTTTCACCCTCTTCATCCCAATCCCCCAATCAGAGCCTTGTTCTTGGTACGTCAATTTGCGCCCGCGTTAGTACACCAGTCAGTCTCAGAGAGTACCCTTTGAGGTAATGTACTTGTTTCATATACCATTCTCCAAACTCCTGAGTCATCCCTCTATCTCGGACTTGGTCGTGTATCGATCTCAATGGCCTTGGCGCACGGTTTGCTTTAGTTACTGTTCTGAACAGTATGGCATCGAATGAGCATTGTGGGCGGAAAAGGGATTTAGGAATATGTGGGGAAGTCAGATAAGAGTGTTCTAAACTGCCCTCACCAAAGAGGAGTAACGCTAGTCGCGCTTCTTCGCGCGTGTTGGTCCGAACGAAGAAGGCTGAGGTGAGGTAAGTGATGAGAAACTCTTAGTGTGTCTCAGGGTAGGGAGTATGTACTGCAAAAGCCGGTGACTTCCTCATAATCAGAGGCCTGTATCAGGGGATACTGGACGCAGGCGGCAAACACGTCAGCGCCTTAGGCTGGTGTTCACCGCGAAGCAGCACGGTTTAGGCAGGGAAGGAAAGGTCATGCGAGGCAAGCGAGTTACAACCAAAGCGATGTACAACTACGACAGTGAGAGCGACGCCTACCATATTGACGTTCGCGTGCGCGATTACACTGATCTCTTCAATAAGTGGGACTTCTCCCCCTATCACGAAAAGGATCTGGAGCCAGAGCTCGTGGAGTATCTGGTGGACTGTTTTCAGGAAATCCCGGTCGTCTCCAATGTAGTGGTATCCTTCCACTTACCGAAGGCCGTCTACGATCCAAATATGGAGGAGCAGTTTACTCGCAGCATCTATTACCATCTCAGTTACGGAAGATCCCAGCTGGAGCTGGAAAAGCAGGCAGTCCTCCAGGACACGCTGCTGTACACAGGCTATGGGATTGCCTTTGTGGTCTTGGCCCAGTCCCTCTCCAAGCTCCTAGACGGCTTGATCCTCATCTCCATCGTCTCGGAAGGGTTGTTCGTGGGGGGATGGGTGCTGCTCTGGGAGGCGTTCTCCCAAGTGTTCTTCCGCAACAGGCGCTTAAAGAAGGAGCGGGAAATGAACAGGCGCCTGCAGAACGCAACCTATAGGTTCATCTACGAGGACACAGATGGATTGAGTCAAGCGTGAAAAACACCGCTTTGCCAGAGAGCGGTGTTTTTGTTCGGGCGGGCTTCCGCTTTTGCCCAAAGGGAGTCAATTAGGCGCAGGGTAATGGGGACTCTTGGAGAAAAGGATCAGACAAATGCAGTATTTAGAGATGGCATCATGGATTGGTGCAATTTTCGGAAGAAATGGAGGCACTAGCATGGCTTTAGTCACCCTAAAGGAGACCTTGAAGGGCTCTGTGCAAGGCAGATACGCCGTTGGCTCCTTCAATGCCGCCAATCACGGCATGGTTGAAGCCATTTTGGCGGCCAGTGAAGAACTCGGCACTCCTGTCATCCTCAGCATCGCCGAGGTCCACTTCCGCTACTTGGACCTGGACAAGTTTGTGAGCTACGCCCTGCACAGAATCGAAGAAGTGTCCACACCCGTGGCGCTGCACCTCGATCACGGCCTGAGCATGGAAACCATCAAACGGGGTCTGGACCTGGGGTTCTCCTCCGTCATGATCGATGCGTCCCAGCAGCCCTACGAGGAGAACGTGAGGATTACCCGCAGCGTGGTGGAACTAGCCAAGCCTTACGGCGTCAGCGTAGAAGCGGAGCTTGGGTTTGTGGGCGGGGGAGAAGGCAACTTAGTAGAAGGATCGGTAGCCAATCCCAGCGACTTTACTGATCCGGAACTGGTTGCAGACTTCGTAGAAAAGACCGGCGTGGACGCACTGGCTGTGGCCATCGGCACTGTGCACGGCCCCTACAAAGGACAACCCGCGCTGGATCTAGAGCTCCTCCGGGAAATCCGCGGCAGAACGACTATTCCCTTAGTTCTGCACGGGGGTTCCGGTTTGAGCGACCAGGACTTCCGAAACGTGGTGGCAAACGGCATCAACAAGGTCAACTTTTACACCCACTTCTCCTTAGCAGCTGCCGCCAAAGTGGCAGAGCTGATCAAAGGTGGCAAACCTCTGGGCTATCCCGACTTGACCACAGCAGCGGAACAAGAGATCAAAAGCATCGTAGCCCATCAGATCGGCGTCTTTGGCACGCCCAGGGTGATCTAGGGGGAGAGCACATGCAGCGCATCATCACTATTACCCTAAGCCCCGCCTTCGATATCCACTACTACGTGGAACGCTTCCAACTGGGCAAGGAGAACTACAGTTCCAAGCGGATCGTGGATGCGGGAGGCAAGGGGATCAACATCTCCCGGGCCCTCTTGGCGCACGGCATGGCGAGCCTTTCGATAGTCGCCATGGGCGAGAACAACGCGGCGGAGTTCAAGGCCATGCTGGATGCGGAGCGCCTGGAATATCTAGAGTTCTTGTGCCCTGGATCCATCCGCCACAACATAACCATCCATCCAGAAGATGGGCCGGAGACGCGCCTCATGCAGCAAGGTTTCTACCTGGGGCTCACCACACTCTGGGACATTGAAGAAGCCATAACGCCCCACCTTGGCCCAGGAACCTTGGTGGCCTTTAGCGGCAGAGTACCCAGGGGGGTGCCCATGGGCGTCTTAAAACCATTCCTTTGTACCCTTAAGAAAAACGGAGCCCTTTTGGCCCTGGATTCCAGCGGCCTAGCTATTGAGGACTTAGCGGAAATCAAGCCTTGGCTGATCAAGCCCAACGAACAAGAGGTTGAAGCACTGTTTGGGCGGGAAATCAAGACAGACCAAGAGGTGCTTTCTGCTGCGCAGGAACTGCATCAGCTTGGCGTGGAAAACGTGCTGATCAGCTTAGGCGAGCGCGGCTTGGTTTACGCTGGCAGCGAACTCAGGTGTCACCTGCGCGTCCCCAAGATCACCCCCGTGTCCACCATCGGGGCAGGGGACAGCACTCTAGCTGGATACATGTTTGCTTATGTTCAAGGCTGGGACAAGATCGAGATACTCAAAACCGCCGCGGCCTTTGGCACGGCAGCCTGCCTGACTCCCGGCACACAGCCTCCACAGCCTGAAGTAGTTGCTCGGGTGAAGGCGGAGATAGAAGTGGAATTGTGAAGATGAAGGAGCCCCCTCCAAACTCTCGCGGAGAGCTGAGGGGGCTTCTTTTGACCTAAGCTGTCCATGGCTCAAGCAGGCCTTTTTGCATCTATGTTAAGAATGCCCCCTTGGGGGATAAATTTAGGCAAAAAATAAAAGGGTTTAATGAATGTGCAATGAATATATATAGTAATCCGAAAGAGGACAGACGTCTTACTTCGCTTCGAACAGTGTTCGCGTCCGTTGAAAATCGCCTGAAAGGGGGGCTGATTTAGGGAAGTTCTGCATAAACGAACGTCTGTTATTGCCACTCGAAAACCGTAGCAATTGAGTATAGGAGGAGAGAAAGTGAAAAGAACTGGCTTAGTAATCGCGGTTTTGGCTCTGTGCATGATGCTTTCGGGCGCGGCACTTGCTCAAACCATCGAGGTTTGGCATATCTACGTATCTAACCACCAGACCAGGCCTACCTTAGACCATGCCATTGAGCGCTTTGAAGCCGCCAATCCTGGCGTCAAGATCGAAAGCGTACCCATCGTCAACGACGAATACAAGACCAAGCTCATGATCTCCATGGGTGCAGGCGACGAGCCTGACATCTTCCTCAGCTGGGGCGGCGGCCCGCTGCTGGAGTATGTGAACGCAGGTAAGGTTTGGGATATGAAGGATGCCCTGGAGGAAACGGGCCTCAAGGACAACTTCATGGACGTAACCCTGGGACCCGTGAACTTCAACGGCGGCATCTACGGTGTGCCTCTGAACAACGTGGTTGGCGCAGCCATCTTCTACCGCACAGACATCTTTGAGCGGCTGGGCCTGGAGATCCCTACCACCTTGGAAGAGCTGTATGAGGTAGCCGAAGTACTCAAGGCCAACAACATCTACCCCTTCACCTTGGCCAACTTCAACCGCTGGACCGGATCCATGTTCTTTATGTATCTGGTGGACCGCATCGGTGGTCCAGAGACATTTGAAAATGCGGCTAACCGCACTGGCGGTGCCTTCAACGATGAACCCTTCGTCCGTGCCGGTGAAATCATCCAGGATATGGTGGACGCTGGCTTCTTCCCGCCTGGGTTCAACAGCATGAACGAGGACTACGGCCAGAGCCGCACCCTGCTGTACACCGGCCAAGCAGCCATGTACCTCATGGGTTCCTGGGCAACGGCAACCATCACCACCGAGAATCCAGACGTACTTGAGAACATCGACTTCTTCCTGTTCCCGGCAGTGGAAGGCGGCAAGGGTGATCCCACCAACATGATCGGTACTCCTGGCAACAACTACTTCTCCATTTCTAACAAGTGCGAGAACAAAGAACTGGCCCTGGAGTTCCTCCGCTACATGACCGACAGCACCTCCGCGGAGCTGCTGGTGCAGGCCAACGCTATCCCGCCGTTCGTGGGCGGCGGCGACCTGCTCACCAACCCGCTGATGATCAAGTTGTTCGAAACGGTGCAGGCTGCCAACAACGTCCAGCTGTGGTATGACCAGTATCTGCCTCCTGAGCTGGCACAGGTACACCTGGACACCACGCAAGCCATCTTCGGCGGTACCATGACACCTCAGGAAGCAGCAGACGCCATGGAGGCAGCTGCCCAGAGGTTCTACAACGAATAATCGTAAGTCAAGGGCGTGCAGTCTGCACTGCACGCCCATTCCCTAACCGTGTGAGCCTGATAAGCTGGAGGGGTATTTCGTGAACAAGTTGAAGCAGCTGCTGCGAAGCGACAAGGTAGCGGCGTTTGTGTTTCTGGCGCCGGCACTCTTTTTCTTCGGCCTCTACATGATCGCACCCGTCCCCATGTCCACCTATTACTCCCTGCACCGCTGGAGCGGGATTGGGGAGAAGATCTACATCGGCCTGCAGAACTGGGGTGAACTGATCAAGGACCCCATCTTCTGGTTGTCCTTCAAAAACAACTTGAAGCTGGTGGTGGTTTCCATCGGCACCCAGCTCCCTGTTGCGCTCTTACTGGCCGTCTTCCTGAGTTCCAAGACCACCCGTTTAGCCGGGCTGTTCAAAACCATCTACTTTATCCCGCTCTTGTTCTCTTCCGTGGCCATTGGAGTCATGTGGCGTTATATTTACGATACCAATTTCGGCCTCGTGAATGTCTTCCTGCGCAATGTGGGCCTCTTTAGTTGGGCCAAGGACTGGTTGGGCGATCCAAAGCTGGCCCTGTACTCTGTGATGGTGGCCATCAACTGGCGCTTCATCCCCTTTTACATGATCCTCTTCCTCGCGGCCATCGTGGCCATCCCCGAGGAACTGTTCGAGGCGGCCATGATCGACGGTGCCAAGGGCATCCAGGTTTTCCGCCACATTACCCTGCCCATGCTCAGGCCCACCATCATCAACGCGGCGGTCCTATCCTTGGTGGGGGCGCTGAAGTTCTTCGACATCATCTTCGCCATGACGGGCGGAGGGCCGCACCATGCCTCGGAACTCATGGCCACGTACATGTACAAACGCTCCTTTGTGGACTTCCGCATGGGCTATGGCAGCACCGTGGCGGTGGCCATCTTCCTCATTGCCATGGTTCTATCGCTGGCCTTCTTGCGCTTCACCCGGCGCAGTTCGGAATTGGATTAGGGAGGGGGAGAGACTATGCGCACTGTGCAAAACACCGTCAAGTATATCCTAGCCCTGTTCTGGCTGTTTGTGACCGGTTTTCCCTTGTTTTTCATCTTCATGTCCAGCCTGAAGGGCATGATGGAATACTTCACCTCGTCGGTTTGGGCCCTCCCTGAAGAGTTCCAGTTCGGCAACTACCTCCAGGTTTTCCAGGCCGGCTTCCACAAATACTTCTTCAACAGCTTGATTGTAACCAGCATTGCCGTGTTCATCGTGGCCATCAGCGCTTCCATGGCGGCCAACGCCATCGCCCGCTTCAGGTTCCGCTACAGCAACCTGGTCTACAGCTTGTTTCTGGCGGGCATGATGATTCCCATGCACATCACCCTAATCCCGGTGTACAACATGACCCGGCAGCTGGGCCTTTACGACTCCTTGGCCGGGCTGATCGGGCCTTACGTCTCGTATAGCCTACCCGTTTCCATCTTCATCTTTGTGGGGTTTATCAAGGAAATCCCCATTGAACTGGAGGAAGCGGCGGTGGTGGATGGGGCCAACCGCTACCAGATCTACTGGCATGTGATCCTGCCCGTGATCAAACCGGCCATCTCCACCGTGGTGATCTACAACATGGTCATGCTCTGGAACGAGTTCGTGTATGCTTTGGTGCTCCTTTCCAGCCCCTCCAAATGGATCCTCACTTTGGGCCTTTGGAACTTCCGGGGGGAATACGGGATTCACATACCTTTGGTCATGGCGGGCTTAGTCCTTTCGGTGCTGCCCCTGATCATCGCCTATGTGTTCTTCCATGAACAGATCATCAAGGGCATGACCGCAGGTTCGGTGAAGGGGTAAGTTCCCCTAAGCGCGACAATGTGGGGCCTTGGGCCCCACAGCAAGGAAACGATTGCACCGTGTTTTAGTCGTCAGTCCGCTGCGTTGGTCACCACCAGATTGCCCGATTCGTAGCGCTTAAGGCCCCGGTAGAACACGAAGCGGGCCAGGGCAGCAAGGCCCAGGGCAAAGAGGATCAAGAGGCCGAGCTGGGGCCAGGAAAACCTCTGCAGGAGCCTTACGGGTAAATAGGAGACGAAACCCGCGGGGATGAGGGTATACAGCACCAAGCGGGTTGCCGCTGAGAAGATGCCCTCCGGGTAGAGGGAGAAGGAGAGCAGAGCTTCGGTGAGTTGATTCGCCAGCCCAGTGCTTAGTCCCAGCCAAAAGCTTAAGGAGTGGGCTAGCACCGTAAAGCTAGTGAAGACCACACCGGCGGTGAAGATCAAGGCTACAAAGCCCAGGATCAAGCCAGGGGAAGGCTTAGCGGCCAGGGCGAAAATGGCCAGGGAAAAGGCCAAATCCCCCCAAGACGAAGTGGTGGAGCGGGAGACCAGCACATGGAGGAGCACCGGCTTGGGCAGGACCAGGTAGAAATCCAGCCGTCCTTCGGCGATGGTCCTACCTAAGGAGAAGGAACCGCCAAAGAGCAGGGCTTGGCAGGCATGGGCGCCGCTAGCCACAGCGTAAAGCAGCAAAATGTGCTGGAAGCTCCAGCCGTTCAGTGAGTCGATTTTGGTAAAGAGCACCCACCAGAAAAAGAGCAGCAGCAAGTCGTTGAGGAACATGAAAACGATCTGGCTGATAAACGCCCCCCGGTACTCCATGGCCGACTGCAGGTTGGCGGAGAAATACTGCAGCACGAACTTAACGGTCTTTCTAGCCTCCGTGAACATGTACTCGGCGCACCCCCTTTTGAAACATGGCCCAGACTAAGATACCGAGCAGGGTGATCCAGACCAGCTGACCTGTGAGCATCTGCCAGAGGAGGCTGCGCTCAAACTGCACCATAAGGCGGGCAGGGGCCGACAGGCCGTAGCGCAGCGGGAGCAGGTAGGATATGAACCTTAGGCCCTGGGGATAGGCTTCCACCGGGATGAAAAGCCCTCCGAAGATGAAGGTCATTTTCTGGAAGATCCAGAAAAAGGGCCGGTTCTCCTCCAGCCAGAAGGCCAGCAGGGCCAGGGAAAACATCATCAGGAAGTTGACGGCAGTGGCCAGGGCAAAGCCCAGCACCACCCAGCCCAACTGGGCCCAGGGGACAACTAAGGGCCCCATGGTGAGGTAGGCGAAGGCTGCACCCACGATCAGGTTGGTGATAAAGCGCACCGCAAACTCACCGCAGTGGGCGGCGAAGTAGTAGAGGGTGTAGGAGTAGGGGCGGCTGAGCTTGTAGGCGATGTCTCCGCTCTTTACCTCTTCGCTTACTAGATAGTGCGATCCAGGAGTGGATATGGCGATCACTTCGGTGAAGACCATGTACCAGAGCATCCCCGTGCTGTCCAGCCCGGCGACTTGTCCTCCTTGCCTCAGCACCGTCTTCCAGAGCTGGGAGAAGATGAAGAGGATCAGGATCAGGAAGAGGCTGCCCGCCAAGTGATCGGCGAGGTAGGCCACCCTGTTGGTGAGGCTGATCTCGGCGATGCGCAGATACTTCTGGACTCCCCTTACTCTAGCCAGCTGCACTGGGCTCACCTTCCCCCGCGGGGCGCGCGTAGATGTCCCGGATTATTTCTTCCATGGGCGGTTCTTCCACGCTGATATCAGCCGCATCTGCCTGGGCAAAGAGCTCGGTCAAGACAGCTTCGATGGAAGTGAGTTTGGTGTTCACCCGGAACTTAATGCCCTTCTCGGTATGTTTGAGGATCTCAGCACTTTCTAAAGTGAGGTTGGGGCAGGGCGCGGCGAACTTCACGTTCACGATCTTTGTGGTCAGGTAGTTGTGGCGCAGGTAAGATGTGGACGTATCCAGGATGATTTCGCCATGGTTGATTACTATGGTGCGCTTGCAGAGCTGCTCGATATCTCCCGCATCATGGGAGGTGAGGAAGATGG
>FZPS01000023.1_pt98 | contig 21331 bp, 29 predicted proteins | sample 1817821 | NCBI WGS metagenome assembly FZPS01 (sample SAMEA104158645, study PRJEB21678) | metagenome | place: Germany | collected 2015-04-21 | reverse complement strand
TACTCCGGGAATCTGCCCTTCATTAGCATATTTCCGGAAGCATACACGGCACATCTGAAAACGGCGCATGTAACCACGGGGACGCCCGCATATTCTGCAACGATTCACTTGGCGTGTGCTAAACTTCGGCTTACGCTGCGCCTTGATGATCATTGATTTCTTCGCCACTGTATCTCTCCTTTCAGCTTCTAAATGGCATACCCATAAGCTTCAAGAGTTCGTATCCTTCTTCATCGGTCTTAGCAGTTGTGCCGATCACGACCATGAGACCTCTAACCTTGTCAATCTTGTCATACTCAATTTCTGGGAAAACCAGCTGCTCACGCAGGCCGATGCTGTAGTTTCCGCGTCCGTCAAAGGATTTTTCCGAAACGCCTCTAAAGTCACGGATGCGAGGCAGCGTGATGCTGATCAGCCGATCAAGAAATTCGTACATCCGATCGCCTCGCAAGGTCACTTTACAGCCAATGGGCATTCCCTCGCGGAGCTTAAATGCGGCTACAGACTTTTTCGCATGGTTAATGACCGGCTTTTGACCGGAAATAATCTCCAGGTCACGAACGGCTGCTTCCAATGCCTTCGGATCTTGCACAGCTTCGCCTACGCCAATATTCAAAACAATCTTATCGAACCGAGGTACCTCCATGATATTTTTGTAGCCAAAACGTTCCATCATGGCCGGCACCACTTCGGTCTGGTATTTTTCCTTAAACCGTGCCAAGCACTACTCCTCCCTTCTCAAACACACCTATCATGGGAGTTTGAAAATATCAAACTCCAGGCCGATTGTCTGACAATCAGCACTAATCTATGCTCTTGCCACACTTCTTGCAGTGACGCTCCAACTTACCGTTAGCTTGCCTCTCTCTGCTGACCCTAGTAGCGTTCTTGCAGCTCGGACAAACCACAGCAACGTTAGATGCATCGATGGGTCCCGGCTTCTCAATAATGCCGCCTTGCGGGTTGGTTTGAGTGGGCCTGGTGTGTCTTTTCTGCATGTTGACACCCTCGACGATTACTTTGCCAGTCCCGGGACGAACCTCCAAGACTTTGCCCTTCTTGCCGCGACTGTCACCGGAAAGTATGGCCACCGTATCTCCACGTTTGACATGAATTTTTGCCATTCCCCATCCTCCTTTCTACTAGAGAACTTCAGGAGCCAGAGAGACGATCTTCATGAAATCTTTTTCCCGCAATTCCCTGGCCACAGGCCCGAAAATACGAGTCCCTCTTGGATTGTTCTGGTCGTTTATAATAACTGCTGCATTTTCATCAAAACGAATGTAAGAACCGTCCTTGCGTCCGTACTGCTTCTTGGTTCTCACAACCACAGCTCTGACAATCTCGCCCTTCTTTACCACGCCACCAGGAGTCGCGTGTTTCACGGAAGCAATGATCACATCGCCGACACGGGCGTAACGTCGTCCCGATCCGCCGAGCACACGAATGCAGAGAATTTCTCTTGCGCCAGTGTTATCAGCAACCTTTAAACGACTCTCTTGCTGGATCATCATAGCTCCTCCTTCCCTGCAATATTCTTTAACTAGCGGGCTTTCTCAACAATCTCCATTACCCGCCAGCGCTTATTCTTACTAAGTGGTCTGGTCTGCATAATTCGCACCCTGTCGCCTACACCGCATTCATTGAGCTCATCATGGGCCTGAAACTTAGCGCTTCTGCGCATCGTCTTGCCATACAGCGGATGGCGCACTGCGCGCTCAACTTCAACCACGACAGTCTTATCCATTTTATCACTGACGACAACTCCTACTCGAGTCCGTCTCTGATTTCTTTCGCTTACCATCTGTGCTCCTCCCTTCCCGGATCTTTAGGAGACCTTAAGCTCGCTTAATGTTTAACTCCCGTTCGCGCATAACGGTTTTCACCCGGGCAATGCTTTTCCGCACTGCACTGATACGCATGGGGTTATCTAATTGACCGGTAGCCAGTTGAAACCTGAGGTTAAAGAGTTCCTCCTTTAACTCATCCAGTTTCCCTTCCAACTCATTTACAGAAAGATCACGAAGCTCTTTAGCCTTCATTTGCGTCACCACCTGCTACAGCCCGAGATACGAACTTGCACCTGACAGGCAGCTTGTGGGCAGCTAAGCGCATAGCTTCGCGAGCCAGCTCCTCAGGTACACCGCCAATCTCGAACATTATTCGCCCTGGCTTAACCACTGCTACCCAATGTTCGGGAGCACCTTTACCTGAACCCATCCGAGTCTCAGCAGGCTTTTGGGTTACAGGCTTGTCGGGGAAAATTCGAATCCAAACTTTCCCGCCCCTCCGAATGTGACGGGTCATAGCAATACGGGCTGCTTCTATTTGTGTATTCTTGATCCACCCTGGTTCCAATGCTTGGAGGCCAAATTCGCCAAAAGAGACTTCAGAGCCCCTCTGAGCTTTGCCGGTCATGCGACCGCGGTGAACTCTACGATACTTTACTCGCTTTGGAATAAGCATCCCTATTCGCCCCCTCTAGCCTTATTCTGGGTTGCTGTTTCCGGCAGGATCTCGCCATGGTAAATCCATACCTTAACCCCAATCTTGCCAAATGTTGTGTTCGCTTCTGCGAACCCGTAATCAATGTCTGCCCTGAGGGTATGCAGCGGAATGGAACCTTCCGGGCTCCACTCGGTACGAGCGATTTCTGCGCCGCCAAGACGACCGGAAACGGCCACCTTAATACCCTTGGCGCCGAGGCGGATAGCTCTGGTTTGAGCCTGACGCATTGCTCTGCGGAAGGAAATACGTCTTTCCAGGGCAAAGGCAATGCTCTCAGCCACAAGCTGGGCATTTGTTTCAGGAGTTTTAACCTCCACAATATTAACTTGAATCTGTCGACCAGTCATAGCCTCCAGGTCTTTGCGCAGCTTGTCAACTTCTGCGCCGCCGCGTCCGATCACCATTCCGGGTCTGCCGGTATGAATCGTAACCTTCGCACGATTGGCGGCTCTTTCGATTTCCGTCTTCGAAATGCCGGCCTGGTAAAAGCGCTGTTTGATCAGGCTCTTAATCTCCAGGTCTTCGTGCAACAGGTCTGCGTATTCCAGCTTGTTGGCGTACCATTTGCTATCCCAGTCTTTTACAATACCAAGTCTAAACCCTACCGGGTGTACTTTTTGACCCACGCACTTATTCCTCCTTTTCCCGCAAAATCACAGTAATATGACTTGTGCGTTTACGGATGCGATTTGCCATGCCTCTCGCTCTAGGTCTGATTCTCTTCATAGTTGGACCTTGATCGACATAGCACTCGGCCACGTACAAGGAGTCTACGTCCATATCGTAGTTGTTTTCTGCGTTTGCGATCGCGCTACGCACAACCTTTTCAACTATAGGAGACCCGCCCTTTGGCGTAAACCTGAGAATGGCCAAGGCTTCTTCAACATCTTTGCCGCGAATTAAGTCAATTACTTGGCGCGCTTTGCGTGGTGAAATTCTAATATGTCTAGCAACTGCTCTCGCTTCCATTATTTCTCACCCCGTTCTGCTTATCGGCCGGACGTTCTGTCACCGGCATGCCCGCGGAATACCCGTGTTGGGGCAAACTCACCGAGTTTATGACCGACCATTTCTTCTGTAATATACACCGGAACATGTTTGCGACCATCATGCACGGCGATGGTGTGACCAACCATATCCGGGAAAATTGTAGAGCGCCGCGACCAAGTCTTAATGACACGCTTCTCGCCCTTTTCGTTCAACTCCCTGACCTTCTTTAGTAGATGAGCATCAGCGAAGGGACCTTTTTTCAATGATCTACCCATTCCTACACCTCCCCGTAGAAAACCTTGGTTACTTCCGACGACGTCTCACGATCAGACTGTCGCTTGCCTTCTTCTTACGAGTTCGTGCTCCCAGTGCAGGTTTACCCCAAGGAGTAACCGGACCAGGACGGCCGATGGGAGCCTTACCCTCGCCGCCGCCATGCGGGTGATCAACGGGATTCATGACTACGCCGCGAACATGTGGCCTCTTGCCGAGGTATCTGGACCGTCCGGCTTTGCCGACAACCATGTTCTCGTGCTCTACGTTGCCAACCTGACCAAGTGTAGCCCGGCAGGCTTGAAGCACCATGCGGAACTCGCCGGAAGGCAGCCTGAGTGTGGCGTACTTGCCTTCTTTAGCCATGAGCTGAGCAGCGGTTCCGGCTGAACGAACCATCTGAGCACCTTTGCCAGGCTGCAGTTCGATGTTGTGAACAACGCTTCCCACCGGAATATTTGCCAGGGGCAGAGCGTTGCCTACTTTAATATCAGCTTCCGGCCCTGATTCAACCATATCGCCCACCTGAAGACCTGCAGGGGCCAAAATATAACGTTTCTCCCCGTCTAAATAGTGCAGCAGTGCAATTCTTGCCGAGCGATTCGGATCATATTCGATGGCAGCGACTTTTGCTGGAACTCCATCCTTGTTGCGTTTAAAATCGATAATGCGATACTTGCGTTTATGACCGCCACCGCGGTGACGGGCAGTAATGCGACCCTCAGCATTACGTCCACCGGTTGATGTGAGAGAAACTGTCAGTGATTTCTCCGGTTCCTTCTTGGTGATTTCCTCGAAGGTATAACCGGTCATGTTGCGACGCCCCGGAGTGGTCGGTTTATACTTTTTAATCGCCATTTTTCCGTCCCTCCTTAAAATCCTCCAAGTACCTCGATGCTATGGCCAGGCTTCAGGGTGACCACAGCCTTCTTCCAGTCGGATGTATATCCTTCATGGCGTCCCATCCTGCGTAACTTGCCCCTGACTCGAGAGGTGTTTACTTTCTCGACTTCCACTTTGAAGATTTCTTCTACTGCATCTTTGATCTGCGTCTTGTTGGCCCGCATGTCGACCTCAAAGGTGTACTTGTTTTCGGCCATTAAGTCGGTGCTTTTTTCAGTAACAATCGGTCGTATAAGGATATCACGCGCTTCCACTAAATAAGCACCTCCTCTAACTTAGTCACTGCATCCTTGGTCATAACCAGCTTTTGGCTGTTGAGAATGTCATACACATTCAAGCCGACTGACTTGGCAACCACTGCACCTGGAATGTTCCGCGTGGACAGCTCCACATTTCTATCCCATTCTGCAGTCACTACCAAAGGCTTTTGTACATCGAGAGCTTTCAGCATGTTGACCATCACTTTGGTCTTGGGTTCATCCACTTTAAGCTGATCTAGGACCACGATGTTGCCAGCAGCGGCTTTTGCACTGAGGGCAGATTTCAAAGCAGCCCGGCGTGCTTTTTTGGGTAAGCGGTAAGAATACTCTCTTGGCTGCGGTCCGAAAACCACTCCGCCGCCGACCCACTGCGGTGAACGGATGCTGCCTTGGCGTGCACGCCCTGTTCCCTTTTGTCTCCAGGGTTTGCGTCCGCCTCCGCGCACCATTCCCCTACTCCTGGTGGCCACGGTGCCTTGTCTGGCATTGGCCAACTGGCTCACAACTACTTTATGCATCAGGTCTTGGTTAACCTCGACCCCGAAAATCGCATCATTGAGTTCTAGTTCACCAACCTGCTTGCCTTCCATATTGAAAACGGCCACTTTCGGCATGATTGCAGCCTCCTCTCTTCTTCAATCTCTAAGCTTTCACTGCATCTTTGACAATAACTAAACTGCCCTTGACACCAGGCACAGAACCTTTCACCAACAGAAGGTTACGGTCCTTGTCTACTTTCACGACCTCCAAGTTCTGGATCGTTACTCGCTCCCCACCCATGCGCCCAGGCAGTTTACGTCCTTTAAAGACTCTCGCTGGATCAACAGAGTTCAGCGAACCTACTCTGCGATGGTAGTGGGAACCGTGAGTTCTAGGTCCCCGGCTTTGATTGTGCCGCTTAATGGAACCTTGATAACCCTTACCCTTGCTCGTGGCTGTGACGTCAACCTTTTCACCTTCGTTGAAGATGCCTACATCTACAGAGTCACCCACGTTCAAATTGGCAAAATCATCATCAGCATCAATTCTAATTTCCCGCAAATATCTGAGAGGCTTCACGTTTGCCTTGGCAAAGTGACCTCTTTCTGGCTTGTTAAAGAGCCTTTCCCGCCGCTCACCAAAACCGAGTTGCACTGCAAGATACTGATCATTTTCCATGTTCTTCTTTTGCACTACGGTACAAGGGCCGGCTTCGATGACAGTTACGGGGATTAGCAATCCGTCTTGACTGAATATCTGGGTCATACCCAATTTTCTACCTAGAATACCTTTGGCCATCTTTCGCACCCCCTAATATTACTCCCGCCGGTCCGCGTCAGTCTTGAATCTTGATTTCAATATCTACACCAGCAGGTAAATCTAAGCGCATCAACGCGTCTACAGTCTTTGGATTGGGATCCAAAATGTCGATTAAACGCTTATGCGTTCTCATTTCGAACTGTTCACGAGCATCTTTGTGAACGTGGACAGAACGTAAAACGGTAAAGATGTTCTTGTCAGTAGGTAAGGGGATGGGTCCCGAAACCGTTGCTCCTGTCCGTTTTGCAGTTTCAACAATCTTCCCCGCAGAACTGTCTAAGATTTTGTGATCAAAAGCCTTCAGCCTGATTCTAACCTTTTGTTTAGCCAAGAAAAATCAATCCTTTCGCTCGATAGACGAACATACTCTGTGAAAATTCCCGAGCCAGTGACCTGTCCGCTGCCCCAGCCTTCCAGTTCTCCCGGTCGCTGCTGAGTGCGAACACATCAATTCGCCCGCAACCTCCCACGTCATCGCGTAATGAACTCTATTCGTTCATCAATTCATTTTAGACAGTAGGATGGGAAAAGTAATCTCTGGCGGACTACTTTTCCCGTCCGGAAACACTTACAGCTTCAGAGCAGCTCCTTAGCCAAGAATCTTGGTTACAACGCCGGCGCCTACAGTGCGGCCGCCTTCACGAATCGCAAAGCGCAGTCCTTCTTCCATGGCGATTGGAGTGATCAGTTCAGCGCTCAGGTTGGTGTTGTCGCCGGGCATGATCATCTCGGTGCCTTCTTGAAGCTTGATTACACCGGTTACGTCAGTTGTTCTGAAGTAGAACTGGGGACGATAGCCGTCGAAAAATGGAGTGTGGCGTCCGCCTTCGTCCTTGGACAGAACGTATACTTCGCACTCAAACTTGGTGTGCGGTGTAATCGAACCGGGCTTTGCCAATACCTGGCCGCGCTCGATAGAATCACGGTCGATACCGCGCAGGAGAATTCCTACGTTGTCACCGGCCTGGGCCTGGTCAAGCAGCTTCCGGAACATCTCTACGCCTGTGGCAACTGTCTTCCTGCTCTCTTCGCTCAAACCTACAATCTGTACCTCGTCGCCAACTTTGATTACGCCGCGCTCTACACGACCGGTGGCTACTGTGCCGCGTCCGGTAATGGTGAAGACGTCCTCAACCGGCATCAGGAAAGGTTTGTCTACTTCACGTGCAGGGGTTGGGATGTACTCATCCACTGCTTCCATCAGCTTCTGAAGCTTTGCGGACCACTCACCGGGTTCGCCTGCCTGCAGCTCTTCAATTACTTTCAGACCGGAACCGGCAATCACAGGAATCTCGTCGCCTGGGAAGTCATACTCGCTGAGAAGCTCGCGAACTTCCATTTCAACCAGTTCCAGAAGCTCTTCGTCATCAACCATGTCAGCTTTGTTCAGCCAGACTACGATGGCGGGAACGCCAACCTGACGGGCCAAAAGGATATGCTCACGGGTTTGAGGCATGGGGCCGTCTGCAGCAGAAACTACCAAAATGGCTCCGTCCATCTGGGCTGCGCCGGTAATCATGTTCTTTACGTAGTCAGCGTGGCCTGGGCAGTCTACGTGTGCATAGTGACGGTTTTCTGTCTCATACTCCACGTGGGAAGTATTAATGGTAATTCCACGTTCCTTCTCTTCAGGAGCATTGTCGATTTCGTCAAACTGCTTTACCATACCCTCTTTGCCACGGCCAAGCAGCATGGTGATTGCTGCAGTTGTAGTTGTCTTGCCGTGGTCAACGTGGCCGATAGTGCCCACGTTTACGTGCGGTTTAGTTCTTTCAAACTTTTGCTTTGCCATTTTCGAATTTCCACTCCTCCCGGAAAACATAACTGATTCTTGATCACGATTACATTCGTCAAGTCCTGCAAAAGTCCTTCTGCTAAGCTAAGAAAAGCATCATTCCGTAGCAGACTGTCAGCCACGAGCCAATCAGCGCGGCGAGAATCTGCTGATCACTGATTGTGCGGCCCTTGGCTCTCTCCACTAGTGTTACCATGTAAATCGAAATCAAAACCCCTGCCGGCCACAGGAGCCACAGCGGCAGCACCCAGAGAAAAATATATGTGATTGCTGCAGCGAGAATGAATGCCAGCATGCCCCAGGCCCCCCATAATCTACCTAGGATATTCTATGGGGGTTTCATCTCCTTGCAACAAAAAACCACCAGATTCACTCTGACGGCTGCAAAAACAAAAATTTGGTTGCGGGGGCCGGATTTGAACCGACAACCTTCGGGTTATGAGCCCGACGAGCTACCAGACTGCTCCACCCCGCGATATAAAAAATGGTGGAGGGAGAAGGATTCGAACCTTCGAAGGCGTTGCCAACAGATTTACAGTCTGCCCCCTTTGGCCAACTTGGGTATCCCTCCACGAAAACAGATTATCAAATGGAGCCGGTGGAGGAAGTCGAATCCACAACCTCTCGATTACAAGTCGAGTGCTCTGCCAATTGAGCTACACCGGCGAAACCAATTTAGAGTATAGCAACGGAATTTGCTTTTGTCAACTGCTTTTTCTTAAAAAAGTGCTGCTGCCTCTTCTCACTGGATGCTCTCGCGCTTTTCCAAATAGCGCTCAAGCTTGCGCTTGACCCGCTGCAGCGCATTGTCAATGGACTTAACATGACGCCCCAGCTCATCTGCGATCTCCTGGTAACTTTTGCCCTCCAGGTAGAACATCAAAACTTGCCACTCCAGTTCACTGAGGAACTCCACCATCTTGCTTTCAATATCTACAAACTCTTCCCGGCTGATCACCAGCTCTTCAGGATCAGTGACCTTTGAACCGGAGATCACATCAAGGAGTGTACGATCGGATTCTTCATCATAAATGGGTTTGTTCAAGGAAACGTATGAGTTGAGCGGAATGTGCTTTTGGCGAGTTGCTGTTTTGATGGCTGTGATTATTTGACGGGTAATGCAGAGTTCTGCAAAGGCTCGAAATGAGGCTAATTTGTCGGGGCGGAAATCCCTGATGGCCTTGTAAAGACCAATCATCCCTTCCTGGATGATATCCTCCCGATCAGCACCAATTAAAAAATAAGAGCGTGCTTTGGCCCGTACAAAGTTCTTGTACTTGTTAATCAAGTGCTCTAACGCTTGATCATTGGCATCTCGGGCTAGCTGAACAATCTCTTCGTCGCTTAGACTCTCGTACATGTCATAGTATCTCTTTGGTGCATTAGCACTCACCATCGATCGCCTCCACCTCAAGTGTTACCGCACAGTTTGTCCCAAGTACACAAGCATATTATACACTAAGGTTGGAGGAGGGTCAAGAAAGCATACCCCGCTGCCGTACTGCCTCAAACATGAGCAGAGCGGCGGCAACTGAGGCATTGAGTGAGTTAATCCGACCCCGCATGGGGACGGAGATTAGGAAGTCACACTTCTCCTTCACCAGGCGGCTCAGTCCTGATCCTTCGCTGCCGATAACCAATCCGATGGGGCCTGTTAAGTCTTGGGAAAAAACGGGGTCCCCTTCCATATCTGCACCTGCTATCCAATACCCGGCCTGTTTCAGGACGTCAATCGTATTTGCCAGATTTGCCACCCGGCAGACGGGCAGATAGTTGGCTGCACCAGCGGAGGATTTCATCACAGTCTGGGTAACGGGCACCGCCCTCCTTTTGGGAATGATGACCCCGTCAATGCCCATGGCTTCGCCGCTGCGAATGATCGAGCCCAAATTGTGAGGGTCCTGAATTCCATCAAGCAAAACCAGGAACGGTGCCCAATCAGAACCCTCCGGCCTGCGCAAAAGGTCTTCCAGCTCGACATAGGCGGTCCCCGCCACCTGGGCCAGAACACCCTGATGGTTTCCGCCTGCACTGAGCTTGTCCAAAAGGGCACGCTCCACCTCTGAAACCACAATGCCTTTCTCCCTGGCCAGGGCAATGATCTCCCGGATTGAACCTTGCCTTGAGCCTTTGGCCACCAAGATCTTATTAATCTCCTGCCCCGAACGCAGTGCTTCTATGACAGGCTGACGCCCTACAATCTCACCCACCTGGCTTCGATACCTCTCTTTCTTAAGAGTCTTGGGTTGGGTCAATGGTGCCGAGAAGCTCCGCAAGGCGCTGTCTTTGACCTGTCAAATACAAGTAGCCGATCAGAGCTTCCAGGCCCGTGCTGTACCTGTACTCTACCACATCGCCCCTGCCCATTCCGCTCTTGGCATTTCTGCCCCTGCGGACAATGGTCTTTTCCTCTTCTGTTAACTGAGGCTCCCAGGCATGGACAATTTCTGCCTGACGGGACGCCTGCACATACTGAACCGCCATGCGGTGCAGCTTCTGCATCTTAGCCGGGTAGGCAGCCAGTTTTGTGCGAATATACAGCTCATAGACGGCGTCACCCACATAGGCCAGGACAAGGGGCGAAAGCTCCCTTGGGTTCAACTCAGGATCTACAAACAATGTTACACCTTCCATCTCGGGCCTTCCGGCGTATCTTCCACAGTCACGCCCAGACCGGCCAACTGATCTCGAATCTGGTCCGCCAACGCAAAGTTCTTCTGTTTCCTCAGCTCCTGGCGCAATTCAAGCAAAAGCTCCATAAGAGCTTCAACTAAACCTGAATCCTGGCCTGCCTCTTCCCTTAGCACACCAAGAATATCTCCCGCAAACTTCTGCAGGATCTCGTAAGCCTTTTGCAGCACTTGGCGGGTCCGGCCTTTTTGATGCTTATAACCATTTACTTCCCGCACCACGTCAAACAATACGCCAAAGGCCATGGCAGTATTAAAGTCGTCGGCCAGGGCCGCGATGAACTCCTCTTCAAACCGGGCCAGACCTTCCATGGTTTCCCGGTCAAAGTCTGTGAGTTCTGTCTCCTCTGCCCGTTCCAAGTCAAGCTTGAGGTTGCGGACGGCGTCGTTCAAGCGTGTCCAGCCTTTGCCCACTTCCTCCAGTTTGCCCTCATAGTATTCCAGGGCAGAACGATAGTGGGCAGACAGGAGATAAAAGCGCAAAAGTTCTGCGGGATAGCGCTTGAGCAGCTCCCGTACGGCAATGACATTGCCTATGGACTTGGACATCTTTGTGTCTTTCAGATTAACCATGCCATTGTGGACCCAGTAACGTGCAAGTTCGCTGCCGGTGGCGGCCTCAGACTGGGCAATCTCGTTTTCATGGTGGGGGAAGACAAGGTCATTTCCTCCGCCGTGAAAATCAAAGGATTCTCCCAGATACTTCAAACTCATGGCAGAGCATTCGATATGCCAGCCGGGCCTGCCTTCACCCCAGGGGCTCTCCCAGGCCGGCTCTTCCGGCTTGGCCTCTTTCCATAGAGCAAAGTCAGCTGCGTCCCTTTTGGCCGGATCCACTTCGAAGCGGGTGCCTTCACGCAGCTCCTCCAATCTCTGCTTGCTCAGCTTGCCGTACTCAGGGAAGGAGGCTACGTGGAAAAACACATCGCCATTGGCCACATAGGCATTGCCCTTCTCTACTAGTTTTTCCACCAGCTCAATAATTTCAGGCATATGCTCTGAAACTTTGGGGTAAACATCCGCCCGCTCCACGCCCAGGGCGTCCATGCTTGCCAGGTATTCTGCAATATACCGCTTGGAAATCTCCAGCGCAGACACACCTTCTTCCAAGGCCCGGGCAATGATTTTGTCATCTACGTCGGTAAAGTTTGTTACGTGAAATGTTTCATAGCCCAGCATCCGGAAAAAGCGCTTGATTACATCCCAGACAACGGTGGGCCTGGCATGTCCAAGATGCGTGTCTGCATAAGGGGTTACACCGCAGACATAGATGCTGACCTTGCCGGGTTCACGGGGAATGAACTCTTCCTTTTTTTGAGTCATGGTGTTATAGACCTGAACTTTTGTCACTTTTCTTACCTCCCACAAGCTGAAACAAACAAACCCCCGTCTCCAACACAGAGACGAGGGTCGCGGTTCCACTCTGTTTCTGCCTGAATCACTACACAGCGATCCACGCAGCACTCAAATCAGCTGTAACGGGCTTTCCCGTCCAGCGCTACCTGCTCCCTGGCGTTCACGCTGGAGGATCAGGGGTGCACTTCACTGAGTTGGCCGCAGGACACTTCCACCAAATGCATCCCTCTCTTAGGGGCCGCCCCCGCAAATGCGCTGCGAAGGTTCCCTCACTTACTCTCCCCATCATCTCCGCTATGAAATTGATAAGCCCATTATATGCAAAATGTTCTGCCCCTGTCAACTTCTCCCCTAACGGTCTTTGAAAACCGGATCCCGCTTTTCTACAAAGGCCCTCAGCCCTTCCCGGCCGTCTTCGGTGGACAGACATTTGCCGAAGAAATTAGCTTCCTGTTCCCCATGGCTGGGGCTTACTCCGGTGCCGGAAGCAGCAATCGCCCGTTTGGCCAGCGTGAGGATAGGGCCTGACTTCCCGGCCAGTTCCTCTGCCAAGGCAGCGGCAGCTGGCAGCAGCTCTTCCGGGGCCAGCACTTGGGAAACCACACCTGCCTGCAAAGCTTCCTGGGCCGAAAACCGCCTGCCCGTGAAGATCCATTCCTTCGCCTTGGCTGCCCCTGCAATGCGCGGGAGACGCTGCGTGCCTCCGAAGCCGGGGATGATGCCCAGGTTGATTTCGGGCTGGGCAAAAGTCGCCTTTTCTGAAGCCAGGCGCAAATCACAGGCCAAGGCCAGTTCGCACCCGCCGCCTAAAGCATAGCCGTTGACTGCGGCAACAAAAACCGCGGGGTGGTCTTCAATTGCCTGAAACACCTTATTGCCCAAAACTGAAAACTGCTTTGCTTCCTGACTGTCCATCTCGGCCATGGCCCCCACGTCAGCTCCGGCTGCAAAGGCTCTGCCCTGGCCGGTTACAACTACAGCCTTGACCTGTTCCTCTTTAAAGTGCTGCAAGATGGCCTCCAGTTCTGTCAGGACGGTTTCATCGATGACGTTCAGCTTGTCAGGACGTGCCATCTCCAAAAGAGCCCATCCCTTGTGCATCGTAATCTGAAAACACTGCAGTTCCATAATGCCCTCCTTTGGGATTCAGTTGTATTCAAAGAAACCTTTCTTTGTCTTTCTGCCAAGATGCCCTGCCCGCACCATTTTACGCAGCAACGGAGCCGGACGGTACTTATCCTCCCCCAACTCCCTATGGAGCGTTTCCATAATCGCCAGGCAGATGTCTAAACCTACCAGGTCGGCCAAGGACAAGGGCCCCATGGGATGGTTGGCGCCTAGACGCATAGCAGTATCGATGTCCTCTGCCGATGCCGCACCTTCGGAGAGCAGGAATACCGCCTCGTTGATCATGGGAATCAGCAGCCGGTTGACGATAAAGCCTGGCGACTCCTCCACCAAAACCGGCTCCTTGCCAAGTGATTCGGTAAAAGCTCTAACCTGATCCAGGCACTCTTGGGAAGTAAATGGTGTCCGCACAATCTCCACCAGCTTCATCACCGCGGCGGGGTTGAAGAAGTGGATGCCCACCAGCCGCTCCGGCCGGGGCACATGGGCCGCCAGGGCCGTTATGCTCAAGGCGGAGGTGTTCGTTCCTAAGATGCACTTCGGGGAGCAGATCTCGCCAAGAGATGCAAAGATCTCCTTTTTTACTTCCAAGTCTTCCAGAGCAGCTTCAATCACGATGTCTGCATCCCTCAGATCCGCAAGTTCACCGGAGGCAGCAATCCGGCCCAAGAGCTCATCCCTGCGTGCAGCATCAATGCGCTCCCGTTCCACCTGCCGGTTCAGTCTCTTTTCGATGGCGGCCAGCCCCTGCTCCGCCCTGGCTTTGTCAACGTCTACCAGAACAACGTTCCCAGCCTGGGCTGCAACCTCGGCTATGCCGCTGCCCATTGTCCCTGCACCAATTACACCTATGCTCATCATCTCTGTGTACACACCTCCCTATGCTTGGGGCTAGATCATCTCCACTGCCACAGCGTATCCCTGCCCGCCTCCAATGCACAGGGTAGCCAGACCGCGCTTAAGGCCGCGCTGCTGCAGGGCATGGAGCAATGTAACCAAAATCCGTGCGCCGCTTGCGCCAATGGGGTGTCCTAAGGCGATGGCACCGCCGTTTACATTTACCTTAGCCGGATCCAGGTTTAACTCCCGGGCAACCGCCAGCGACTGGGCGGCAAAGGCCTCATTTGCTTCAATTAAATCTAGGTCATCAATGGACAAACCTGCTTTAGCCAACGCCTTGCGGCTTGCTTCTACCGGCCCCATGCCCATTATGGCGGGATCAACTCCCGAGGCGGCATAGCTCAAAATGCGGGCCATAGGTTTAAGGCCTAGTTCCTCAGCCTTTTCCCAGGACATGACCAGCAGAGCCGCGGCACCGTCATTAATGCCTGAAGCGTTGCCTGCTGTGACCGTTCCCTCCTTCTTAAAGGCTGGACGCAGCTTGGCAAGGCCTTCGGCAGTCACACCTGCCCTGGGATATTCGTCCCGGGCAAAACGAATTGGATCACCTTTACGCTGCGGTATGATCACTGGTACAATTTCATCTGCAAAACGGTCTTCAGCCTGGGCAGCCTCGCATTTCTGCTGGCTTGCCGCGGCAAACTCATCCTGCTCCTCGCGGCTGATCTGCCAGCGCTCAGCAATGTTCTCCGCGGTAATTCCCATGTGTACGTCATTGAAGGCACACCAGAGGCCGTCCTTGATCATCACGTCCACAAGCTCGCTATGGCCCATGCGGGCTCCCCAGCGGGCTCCTGGATGGACGTAGGGTGCCATGCTCATATTCTCCATGCCGCCAACCACATACATGTGACCGTCTCCGGCCCGAATAGCCTGGGCAGCCAGCCCCACCGCCTTGAGGCCCGAACCGCATACCTTGTTCACTGTGTACGACGGAACCCTGTCCGGGATGCCCGCTTTGACAGCAGCCTGCCGTGCCGGGTTCTGCCCCTGGGCAGCCTGGAGGACATTGCCCATAATCACTTCATCAACCTCTGCTGCCGGAATGCCTGTTTGCTCCAAGATCTCCTCAATTACTACAGCACCTAGCTCCGCAGCCGACACATTCTTCAATGTTCCGCCAAAACTGCCGATTGCAGTACGAACCGCTTTAACAATTACAACCTCCTGCATCATGTGCCTCCTTCTCTTCTTTTCTTGGCATTGCGCCTTCTCCGCTCCAAATTGGCCGGTTCTATAGACCGGTTTTCCTTGGCTTCCAACAGCTGGGCTACTCCGGTATACATTTCCGTTTTGCCATTTGCTGACTCCCAGCCCTCGTCGATATACTGGGGTTCAGCGTAAGTGGCGATTACCCCTTCGTAATTGCGCAGCACCACTTTAGTCGGGGACATACTGATCAGGTACTGGGGCATAACCGGCGTCTTGCCTCCGCCCCCCGGCACATCCACAACGTAGGTGGGAACTGCATAGCCGGAAATATGGCCCCTGAGGGCTTCCATAATTTCCAACCCCTTAGACACCTTCGTCCGGAAATGCTCGATGCCCATGGACAGGTCGCATTGGTAGATATAGTAGGGGCGGACCCGTATCCGAACCAAACCCAGCATAAGTTCCTTCATGATCTGCGGATTATCGTTCACACCCCGCAGCAGAACGGTTTGGTTGCCCACCGGGATCCCGCCGTCCACCAGTTTCATGCATGCTTCAGCAGCTTCAGGCGTGATCTCCCTGGGATGGTTGAAGTGAGTGTTCAGCCAAATTGGATGGTACTTTTTCAGCATATTGACCAGGTCATCTGTGATCCGCTGGGGCATAACCACAGGGGTGCGGGTGCCGAGCCGAATAACGTCCACATGGGGAATCTCCCTGAGGCGTTTGATAATCTCCTCGAGCTTATGGTCTGCCATCAGAAGAGCGTCCCCGCCGGAAAGCAGCACGTCACGCACCGCGGGAGTGTTTTTGATGTACTCGATTCCCTGCTCGATGTATTCCCAGGCCATACCGGAATCATGCTGTCCGGCAAAACGGCGCCTGGTGCAGTGGCGGCAGTACATCGAACACTGGTCCGTGATTAAAAAGAGGACCCGATCAGGATAACGGTGTGTCAAGCCTGGTACAGGAGAATCCGCAACCTCATTCAAAGGATCCTGCATATCAGCTATGCCTGACATAGTCTCATAGATTGTGGGCACCGCCTGGCGCCTGACGGGACAGGCCGGATCATCAGGATCCATCAGAGAAGCGTAATAGGGGGTTATCCCCATCCTGAACACTTCCAAAACTTTATTGATGTCCTCCTTCTCCTGATCCGTCAAAGGAATAATCCGTTCGAGATCATCCACGCTCTGGATACGGTTCCTGACCTGCCAGTGCCAATCACGCCATTCAGCTTCACTGCAGCCCCACTGCTGCCACGGTTGCTTGTTCACAGCAAAACCTCCTTCGCTGCCTAAGTTAGAGTCCCACCACGTCCATATCCTTCAGATCAGGGGACAGTACGAGGTCGGCTTCAGTGGCTGCCTGGATCTCATCCACTGTAAATTCAGGGTTCTTCTCGAGCATGATCATGCTGCCGCCTTTTACCTCAAAAACACCCATGTCAGTCACAACCAAGTTGACTTGCTTAGCTGCCGTCAAAGGCAGGCGGCACTTTTTCAAGAGCTTCGGCTCACCGTTTTTGGTCACATGTGTTGTAGCTACAATGACCTTTTTCGCTCCTACAACCAGATCCATCGCTCCGCCCATGCCGGGCACCATTTTTCCAGGAACCATCCAGTTGGCCAGGTTTCCCTCTGCGTCTACTTCTAAAGCGCCCAGCACTGTTACATCCACATGGCCTCCTCTGATAATGGCGAAGGACAGGGCGCTGTCAAAGAAGGCACCCCCTGGTAAAATGGTCACAGGCTGGCCGCCGGCATTGACCAGATCGGGATCCTCCTCGCCAGGTTCCGGATTGGGACCAAGGCCCACAAAACCGTTTTCCGACTGCAAAGTCACCTCAACTCCAGGGGGGATAAAGTCATTGACCATGGTGGGCAGTCCAATGCCTAGATTGACGACGTCTCCGTCCTTAAGTTCCTGTGCAATGCGGCGGGCAATCATGATTCTCCTTTGCCTGCTGTCCACTTAGTTCGCCCCCTTTGTTAAGAAGTCAATGAAAATGCCGGGAGTTACAACATGATCGGGATCGATCTCTCCCACTTCCACAATCTCTTCCACTTCTGCAATCACACACTCTGCGGCCATGGCCATCAGCGGATTAAAATTACGAGTGCTCTTGCGATAAATAAGATTGCCTTTACGGTCAGCCTTCCAGGCCTTGATCAGGGCAAAGTCTGCCGAAAGCGGTTTTTCCAGCAGATAGGTCCTGCCGTCCACTTCAATATGTTCCTTGCCTTCTGCCACAACAGTACCTACGCCCGTTGGGGTCAGGAAGCCCCCCAAGCCTGCACCGGCACAGCGAATCTTCTCAGCCAGTGTGCCCTGGGGCACCAAATCGACCTGGATTTTCCCCTCAATCATCTTTTGACCCGTCTCAGGATTAGTCCCAATGTGGCTGACAATCAGATGCTTAATCGCATCGGCCGAAACCAGCATACCGATGCCATCGCCCTGCAGACCTGTGTCATTGCAGATGACTGTCAACTCTCTAACGCCCGTCGCTACCAGTTCCCGTACAAGACTGACAGGTGTGCCGCAGGTCATGAATCCTCCAATCATCACTCTGCTTCCGTCCCTTACTTTGCTGGCCGCTTCTTTCAGCGGCAAGATCTTCGGCAACGCTTAGCCCTCCCCATGTTTTTTATGTTTTTCTAGCAGGCAAACCCAGGATTTCCCTCGCCTCATCAGGCGTTGCAACTTCTCTGCCCAGCTCCTTGGCAAGCCTTGCGATTCTCGCGGTCAACTCGGCATTGCCCTTTGCCAGCTGGCCTTTGTAAAAATAAATATTGTCTTCGAAGCCGACCCGTACATGGCCTCCCATGGCTATTGCGGCCATTGCCAGCGGAGTTTCATGCCTGCCAATACCCGAGACAGTCCAGGTCGCATCTTTTGGAATGGAATCCACCAGAAAGCAGAGGTTTCTCACACTGCCTGACATGGCACCGGGAACTCCCAGCACAAAATTGAAGTGCAGCGGCGGTTTCACCAAGCCATCTCTAACCAGGCGCATGGCGTTGTCAATCATGCCGGCTTCAAAAACCTCAAATTCCGGTTTTACCCCCCGTTCCAGCATCATGCGGGCTGCCTGCTCATAAAAGCGTTGAGGATTGGAGAATATGTCCTCGCCAAAATTGCAGGTTCCGGTTGAGAGCGTAGCCATTTCCGGATTGAGCTCAACCGGCTGCAGCCGCTCCTCAGCACTGTGCCAGGTTGCTCCCCCTGTGGACGGCTGGAAAATCACCGGACAGCGGGACTCGATCATGCGCTTAATCTCTGCATAAACCGCCTTGTCCTGGGTTGGGCTGCCGTCACTTTGGCGGGCATGCACATGGACAATGGCTGCCCCTGCTTCGTAGGCCTCCAAGGCTGCCTGGCCGATTTCTTCAGGAGTGATCGGCAGATGCGGCTGCTGATCCCGGGTAACCTCCGCCCCGGTCAGCGCCGCGGTGATGATCAACTTTGACACACTGGTCACCTCCTTCTCTGCTTGTCCTTGGGCACCACGCAAACGCCCTTTGCCGTTGCCACGACGATGGGCTCAGCGAGTACGTCCATGGCAGATGGCGCAAGGCCAGGCTCCTGCGGCCTTGTGATCTGCTTATAAGCTGTGAACTCCATCTTGCGCGAGGTATTGCCCACCTCGGTGATCTCGCCAACGGCCTCAATGAAATCCCCTGCATAAACAGGCGCCTTAAACTGTACATCGCTGTAAGTCAAGAACAGACCCTCATCGCCGTCATGGCGGATCAAAAGCTCGGTTGCAACATCACCAAAGAGCTGCAATACGAAAGCACCATCCACCAGCTCTCCCCCATAATGGGCCTGGGAGGCGCTGACCCGAACCCTAATCATACTCTTCATCGATCACTGCCCCTCTCTGTCATTTGCTGTTCTATAACCTTCTCGCCAACTCCTTAACGATAAAGGTACTGACGTGGCGGGCGGTAGTTCCAGGGCCAAACCCGGCATCAAAGCCCAGTTCAGCTGCTAACGCCTGATCAATGCGGGGCCCGCCCACAATCATGATCAGCTTGTCGCGCAAGTTTTCTGCCTCCGCCATTTCAATCAGTTCCGTCAGGTTCTGTATATGTACGTTTTTCTGGGTGACAACCTGGGAAACAAGAACTGCGTCTGCGTTGACTTCCGCAGCCTTCCGCAGAAGCTCCTCGTTGGGCACCTGACTCCCTAAATTGTATGCTTCCATCATCGGGTAGCGTTCCAGCCCATAGTCCCCGCTGTAGCCCTTCATGTTCATAATCGCATCCAGGCCTACGGTATGGGCGTCTGTTCCGGTGCAGGCCCCAACCACTACCACTTTGCGCCCTATTTCCCGTTCAATGAAGGCATTCACCTCATCGAAGCCCATTGCTTCTTCAGCGGTGCCAGTCACAGCTATTTGGTCAAGATCTACGCTGTGGCGGCAGCTGCCGTAAAGGATAAAATGGCTGAAGCCGTGGAGATCCTTCATATTGACAACCTGAACAGCTTCCAGCCCCATCTGCCCTGCCAAGCGCTTGGCAGCCTCTATTGCCGCAGGTCCTGCCGGCACCGGCAGGGTGAAACTCATCTGCACCTGTCCGTCACCCCACGAATCACCATAGGGTTTAATCAAGCGATCATTAGGCCTCACTGCATTCTCCCCTTCCCTGTTGCCGGACCTATGCCCAGCTCCTGCCGCATCCGGTCCATAAAAGGATTGCTGTAATCAATGCCCTTGCGTATCACGCCGTCGCCGCCCTTGCCGCCTTCCTGGGGACGCCTGATGTCAGCGAAGTATCCTTCACTGATGGCCTTTTTCAACCCCTTGGCTTCGATTTCGGTCAAGAACTCCACTACACGGTCGACAATTGCTTCTGAGCGCTTCTGGATAATGCCGTCGGACCTGAAGCTGATTTCCCCAGCCAAGTCCCTAGCGTTTTCCATGACGTACTGGGCGTTCTCAATGCTCAAAATCCGATCGCTCAAGTGAGGTGTGTGGATGGCTTCGGTGAGCATGCCTAAGAGATGGATACTTTGGCCGGTCATGACCGAGGCTAGGTTGAACATGGCGTTCTGTACATGCCCCATGAAAATGTCGCCTGTCATGTGCTTGGTCGGCGGCATATACTTCAAAGGCGCCTCAGGGAAGATCTGCCTGATTGTCTGGGCAGACGCCAACTCGTACAGAAAGCCGTTTTTCAGCTTAGGATCAAGTTCAAAGGCATGTCCCAGACCAAGCTGCCAGTTTTGCAGGCCGGCTGCCTGCCCCATCTGTTCGTTGATAAAGTTGGAGGCCAAGACTGTATGGGCCTGCTCAAAGGCGTCTGCAGTGGTTAAGTAGTTGTCCTCGCCGGTGTTGATGATAATGCCTGCGTAGGCGTTGATCATTCGGGAAAAATACTGATCGGCAAAGGTGCGGTCCATGTTTATATCCCGGAACAGGATGCCGTACATGGCGTCATTGAGCATCATATCCAGGCGCTCCAATGCCCCCATGGCGGCAATCTCAGGCATGCACAGTCCGGAGCAGTAGTTGACGAGCTGGATGTAGCGGCCGACCTCTTCACTAACTTCATCCAATGCCTGGCGCATAACTTTGAAATTCGCCTGGGTAGCGTAGGTGCCGCCAAAGCCTTCAGTAGTAGTGCCGTAAGGCACATAGTCCAGGAGACTCTGGGCTGTGGTGCGAATGACTGCGATAATGTCTGCCCCCTGCCTGGCCGCGGATTTTGCCTGCTCCACATCTTCGAAGATATTGCCGCTAGCCACAATGACATATTTCAGAGGCTCCTGCCCCAGCCCCAGCCTGGCTTGCAGCGCTTCCCGCTTTTCACGCTGGCGGGCAATGGCAGTAAGCGCCCGATTCGTATATTCCTCCACAACTTGGGCCACACGGCTTGGATCCTGCGGCTCGAGCTCACAAAGGCGCAGGCCCCTCGCGCACTCCTCTGCGACCTGCTGGGGGGTCTGACCTAAAGCTGCCGCAGCATTGGCGATCCAATACGAGATACCCCGGTCCAGAAGGCCTGCCCCGTTTACCTGATCAACAACCACATTGGCCAGGGGAACGCCCTCATGGTCTACGC
>FZPS01000076.1_pt307 | contig 21335 bp, 15 predicted proteins | sample 1817821 | NCBI WGS metagenome assembly FZPS01 (sample SAMEA104158645, study PRJEB21678) | metagenome | place: Germany | collected 2015-04-21 | reverse complement strand
CCCGCGTAACCCTGGATGATCTGCGGAAAGGAAAAATCCTGTTCTACAACAACACAAAACTCTCTTTCTGCAATTACAACCAGGTCTTTATCAGGATTAAAGAGCGTTTCCGGGAATTAGGGGTCACCAATTTCGTTGACTATGTGGAGACGGTCCGTGGTAAAAACACAGAAAAATTGGAAGAATACGCGGCGATGCTGGCCAAGGAAAAACCCACCGCGGCTATTGTCGCTTTTGGCGATATGGGTACTTCCGCGGCAACGACAATTGTCACCATCGCCCTGGAAAAACTGGGCATTCCTACTGTGTATATGACCGCGCCTCCCGGATCGGCCATTACCGAAGGGGTGGGGGTCTACCGTGCCGGTAACCTTTGCCTCTGCTCCATCGATGTTTACCAGGCCAGCACCGTGGAGGAAGTGCGGGAGCAGATCGATCTGAAATGGGATTATATCATCAGCGCTTTAACCGCCGATGATAAAAAACTGGCTGAATTAGCCCGGATCGATTTTAAAATGGACCAGGTTCCTCCGGCGGAAAACGGCTTGTTGCCGATTGTCGACGAAATTGCCGTTGACGAGGAAAAACTCTGGGAACCCGGTTGTTATATGGAAGAGATCAACGAGTATTTCAATAGGGAGCATATCAGTGACGGCCTGCCCATCATCCCCCCGACCCGGTCCCGTTACGAAAGGATGATGACTTATTGCCCGTTTGCTGAGGATATGGTCCTCTGTGAACAGGTGGGCCCCACCGGGAAGGATATTACCGTCAAAGACGTGGCGATTGCCGCAATTATGGCCGGTTGCACGCCTAAGGCCATGCCGGTTTTGGTCACGGCTTTCCGGGCCTTAAACAACCCCAAGTACAATTTAATACAGTCGGTCACCACTTCCCATCCCGGCGGGAACTTGGTCCTGGTCAGCGGGCCAATTGCCCAGGAAATAGGGCTCTCCGGTAAACAGGGTTGCATGGGGCCGGGTTGGCCGATGAACGCCACCATTGGGCGGGCGGTCAACCTGGTGATTATGAATGTCTGCCGTTCGGTTCCGGGAATTTGCGACCTGGACTGCCTGGCGTCACAAGCAGAATTTACCTACTGCTTTGCAGAGGAACCGGAGCTTGCCGAGTGGAAAATGATCAATGAAGAACGCTTTGATGCCGAGACCACCACGGTTTATGTGCTCAAGGCCGAGCCCCAGCATGATATCATTGACTTTCTGAGCTTAACCGGCCATGATTTGCTGGACACCATCACCCACTGCTGCACCACTCTGGGCTCGAATAATGCCTATATCCCCGGTCCGTTGGTGGTCTGCCTGACGCCCGACCATGGGAAGATGCTGAAGAAAGACGGTTATACGAAGGATATGATCCGGGAGCACATCCACACCTATGCCTACCACGAGGTGCCCATGGTTCGTAACCGTGGTCTGGTCCCTGTACGCCCGCAGGAATTTGCTAACCGGCACCCGATGCCTGTCACCCGCAGCCCGGAGGATGTCGAGGTTGTTGTGATCGGCGGCCGTGGCGGTCATTCCGGTGTGATTCTCCCGTGGGCCCTACACAGCGAAGGCATAGTGGAACCGGTAACTCTCCCCAACGGGAAGAGGGCAAAGAGCATTGAAGAGTTCAAAAGATAAATAGTACGTCCAGAAGAAAAAACAAAAAACAAAGGAGGTACCGGTATGAAAAAGAACGTTCTGATGGTAGTTTTAGCCCTGGTGGTAGTAGTGGCCTTATACGGGGGGATCAGGTACTTCAGATCCTCCCGGGATACGGCCGGAGAGCCGAAAGTCACGTTAAGCTTTGGTGGGACGGCAGCGTCAGAGGATTTGGCCTCGAAAGCAATGCAAAGAGTGGCAGACCTGGTTGAAGAAAGAACCAACGGTTCCTTGAAGATTAATGTTTTTCCCGCCTCCCAGTTGGGAGATGCCATGACCCAGATGGAAATGGTCATTAACGGTAACATTGATATTTTCATGGAAGGTGCGAATTATATGGCCGACTGGGGGGTCCCTGAGCGTTATGTTGCCAGTTTGTATTTCCAGTGCCCAAGTAAGGAAGCGTTCCTGAAACTTCTTGACAGTGACTTATATAAATCTTGGGAAGATACCTTTCTGGAAAAAACCGGTCTGAGAACTTTAGCAAGCAACTGGGTACGCCCACCGGTTGAAATTGCCTCCAACGTTCCCTTATACACACTGGAGGATTTCAAGAATCTGAAACTGCGTTCGCTTCCGTCAAAATATACCTTGGATGCTTTGAGCGCTTTGGGCACAAAACCGACATCCGTTGCTTATAATGAAGTCTATCTTGCGATGCAACAAGGTGTTATTGAGGCGACCATTGCCACTTTGGATGCGGTTTACAAGATGAACTTCTATCAGGTGGCCAAAATACCTTGCATGGTAGATGCCAGCTACGTTAATTTCGCTCTCTGGATGAACGAAGCCAAGTTCCAGTCCTTGAGTCCATCGCAACAAGAGATTTTGGTCAACACCTGTAAAGAGGTGGGCGAATGGTATATGGCGGCGGTCGAAGCCGAGCTGGATAGTTATATCCAGAAGATGGTCGAACACGGTGTGAAGATCATCGAGTATTCACCGGAGGAATATGCCAAATTTGCCGCCACGATTAAGCCGCTTGTTGATAAGTATGTGGCGGAAGGAACATGGCCGGAAGGACTATACGAAGCATTTATGGACGTGATCTCGGAATAAAGCTTTCCGGGAAAATAATAGTTAGCGTAATTTGACAGACTCTGTTCAGAAGGGAGAGGCGTCTCCAATTGAAGACTTTGAACTATATCATTCTTTACAGTAACAAGATCCTAAGAGTAATTGGCAGCATTATTCTGGCGACGATATTACTGAGTATATCAGCGGGTATCGTCAGCCGGTACGTGTTTGGCGCTCCATTTAGCTGGACAGAAGAGCTGGCCACCTTCTTAATGGTTAATTTAGGGTATATTGGTGGGGCAATCGTAACAATAGAGAAAAAGCATATCGTCGCTGACTTTCTAATTAGCAAAGCCCCACCAAAATTACAAACAGCAGTCTCGTTTTTGGGGAAACTCCTGGCAATCGCTGTTTTTACGCTCATCTGCAGCAGCTCTCAGCAACTATTGGCAAGGAGCGCTTACAAAACTGCAGCTCTCGGACTTTCCAGGAATCTCTTTTACGTGCCCCTCTTCTCCATGTCTGCTTTTATGATCTTTGTCGTGCTGGTTGATCTCCTCAACGCTATTTTCCCTGGTTATGATATCCAGGCGGCTACCGTCCGGGAGGAAGACCAGTTGCTGATGGAGGAAGAGCTTAAAGAGGCGCGAGAAGAAGAGAAGCAAATCGTCGATTTTATCCAGCAGTCAGCTGAAGCGGAGAAGACTAATGATTCAGAATCGCCTGCTTTTAAGAAAGGAGATGAGAAATAGTTGACAACAATAGCGATTATTTTCGGCGCATTTTTGTTCCTATTGCTTCTGGGTATTCCGGTAGTCTTCTCTCTGGGCGCTGCTTCATTGCTCTGGCTGCTCATGAACCCCAACGTGCCGATTACGGTGGCTTCGCAAAACATGATGAGCCAATTGCTTTCTTTCACGCTCATTGCCATGCCGGGCTTCTTATTCGTAGGACGAATGATGAACACATCAGGGGTTACCGAACGCCTGCTACGATTTTCTGTGGCGATGGTTGGACGGTTCCGTGGGGGGCTTGCCCACGCCAATGCCCTTGCCAGCATGTTGTTTGCCTCCATGTCCGGGAATGCCGTTGCTGATGCGGGCGGTCTTGGCCTGGTGGAAATGACCATGATGAAGAAGGCCGGATATGACCCGGAATTTAGCGCCGGGATCACGGCGGCATCAAGTATTTTGGGGCCGATTATTCCCCCGAGCCAGATCATGGTGCTTGTCGGCTCGATCGCCCAGATCTCCGTGGCTTCCCTGTTCTATGGGGGCATCCTTCCTGGAATTTTGATGGGCGGGTCAATGATGGGTTTGATTGCGCTACGTGCCGTTTTTACAAAAAAAGGAAGAACCTGGCCTAAAACTAAAATTCCTTGGAAGGAAGCGGTTAAAACGATTCCACAGGCGATTCCCCCGTTGATGACCTTTGTGATTATCATCGGCTCCATCATGGGCGGGGTCTGCACTCCTACGGAAGCGGCAGTCTTGGCGGTATGGTGGGCAATTATTCTTGGCATTTGCTATAAGAAACTAACATGGAAAAGCCTATGGAAAACATTGGAGGAGACTGTCCGTACCGCCGGGGTTTTCATGATCATAATGTCGGTGGCCAGCTTCTTTGCTTGGATTGTCACAATTGAAGGGCTTCCCCAGGCCTTACAACGTACCTTGGGGGTGCTTGCCGGGGAGAGCCAGTTCTTGATGTTTTTTATCTGCACCGTAATATTCTTGATTATCGGTTGTTTCCTGGATACCGGTTCGGCAGCGCTATTGCTGACACCCATTGTGTTGCCGGCGGTAATCCCTTTAGGGATCGATCCGGTGCACTTCGCGTTGGTGATGATTATCGCCCTGATCATTGGCGCCATCACCCCGCCTTTCGGGCTCTGCCTTTTTGTCGTTGCCGATGTCGGCAATGTACCGGTAAAGAGGGTGACAGTGGAAGCGTTGAAATATTTACCGGCTATGATCTTTGCTTTGATATTGGTCATCATCTTCCCGGAACTGGTGACTTGGCTGCCCAAAGTACTGCTTAACTAGAAAATTACTGCACCAAACAGGACTTCGGACTTCTTTTATTTACACGACAAGGTTGAGAAATACAGTTGAAATGAGGATTATGATATGTCGATCGGGGTAATCGTAGACGTTTTCGCAATTTTCTTCGGAGGATTGATTGGCGCATTTAGTCAAGACCGGATTCCTGAGAAGCTCAAGGTTGCATTACCGATGATCTTTGCAGCCTGCGCCTTTTCGCTGGGGACAAACTTAATAGTGAAGGTTGTAAACCTTCCCCCTGTTGTTTTGGCCTTAATCTTAGGTACGGTCATCGGGGAACTGTTGGATATTGAAGACAGGCTCCGCAATGTTTCCAAGAAGTTGCAGGCGAAGTTGCAAACGGGGAAGGCAAAGACCGACGAAAAAGCAGTCGAGGGCTTCATTACAATCCTGGTTTTATTCAGCGCCAGCGCCAATGTGTTTATTGGCTCTCTCTATGAAGGAATAACGGGCGATGCCACCATTCTCTTCATCAAATCAATTCTCGACTTTTTTACGGCAATGATCTTTGCAACAACCATCGGATACTCGGTAATGTTTATCGGTATTCCTTTATTGGTCATCGGGTCCACCCTTTTTTCGCTGGCTTCCCTGATAATGCCCTACCTCAGTGATGTGATGATTGCCGATTTTGCGGCCGGTGGTGGTATTATTACCTTGCTGGTGGGAATCCGCATGATGGAATTGAAGAAAGTCCCGGTGGCAAATACCTTACCGTCAATATTATTGACAGTTCCCCTCTCTTACTTGTGGACGCTCATCTTTGGGTAGGTTCTTGGCCTACCGGTAACAAAATAAAAGGAGGAGAAAAGAATGAAGCACAATAAGAAGTTCGACGTAATCATTTGTGGTGGAGGCACTTCAGGAGTAGCAGCAGCTATTGCTTCGGCCCGAACCGGAGCAAAGACCCTTCTCATTGAGCGTCTCGGCGCTTTAGGTGGTCAGATGAATGTCTCCGGACCCCCGGGATTTGCCTATGCCCGCCTGTTCAACCAGCGCGGCGAGCAAGTTATTGCCGGTATAATTGAAGAGACCCATAAGCGGCTTCTTGAGCAAGGATACGCCCTGCCTCATAACCATAGCGAATATAGAAAAGGTTCAGGTTATACCTTCTCCTATATTGATCCGGATATGTGGGGGCTTATGATCTTTGACATGATGCAAGAAAACGGCGTAGACTTGCTCTTGCACACGCTCGTGGTGGATGTTCTGAAAGACGGTGATAAGGTTACCGGCGTGGTCGTTGAGAATCCCAACGGAAGAGTGGAAATAGAAGGGAAAATAGTGATTGACTGTACCGGGGAAGGGTATATTGCCCACAGGGCGGGCGCCCCTTCAGAGAAGGTTCCCCGGGAGGAATTGCAACCCCACACACTAGCCTTTACCTGTGACGGAGTTGATTGGGATGAGTTTCTGGCCTATGTGAGAGCCAATCCCAGAGACTTTGTGGGTTGTGAGGTTCCCGGCCGGACGGATGAAGAGATGTACGAGATTCTGAGCAAAACAGATAATATTATTGACCTGGGAGAGATGAGGGGCTTCTTTTCCATCTTGAAAAAGGCTCTTGCCAACGGAGAATGGCACGAGTTTAGTGGTATGGGCTTTTTTATCATGCCCAAGGGGGATGAGAAGAACAGGAGGATACTTGCGCATTTCCAGCATTCATCGCATGTTCCCGGGCGCGATCCCGATGATGCCTGGGACCTGACCTATTGTGAGATTGAAGCCAGAAGACAGATTCAGATTGCTTTTAACTGCTTCAAGAAATATGTCCCTGGTTTTCAGAACGCCTATATCGTCAGGGTCTGTCCGGAGATTAGGATCCGTGAAGGCAGAAGGATTATTGGTGACTACTACCTGACAACTGAAGACGTTGGCGCCGCCAGGAAATTCCCGGACGTAATCGGGAAGAGCGCTTTTCCCGCCGGGGGGCATCATGTCGCTTCCACCGAGACATTGGCGCACGGCAGGGTCCGGCCGAAAGACGGTGGTTCCCATGACATTCCCTACCGGTGCTTGGTTCCTAAGGAGGTAGAAAACCTTTTGGTTGCCGGGAAAGCGATCTCTACAGATCGGGATTCCTACCATCGCTTCCTGCAACAGACCATGGTCACCGGCCAAGCGGCGGGGGTAGCGGCCGCCCTCTGCGTCAAGCAAAACATTACCCCCAGGGAACTGGAGAATGACGTCTCTGAGCTACAGCGAATCCTCCAGGAGCAAGGCGCTATCCTTTACGGCACCCACTAATACGGGATGCAAAAGCAAAGACCGGTGTAGTGAGAAGCAAGATAATGCCAAGTAAAGAACTGCCTTAACCCGGCGGTTCTTTACTTGGCGGATTCTCCGCCGGATAAAGACTCTCCAGCCTGTTATCTTAGGTTTAATCCTTGGTACCGCCACCGGCTAATTTATAAATATTGAAGAAAAGCTGCACATACTCACATTAGGACGACAGAATGAAATTAAAAAGGATGTCGAAAGCAACGAGCAAGCATTGAAGGTCTGTTAACGTTCTTGATCCTCTTCAACATGAATGCAGTTCTACTATTGATTCATTCTATGAGGAAATAGCCGGCGACATTATAAATTTCGTGGCAATGATCACCGATTTTACAGCCGGTGGCGGTATCATTCCTTTGTTAACTTGTACTGGTCATACCCCTGTCGTACCTGTGGACTTCAATAAGGGAAAAAAATATAAAGTAAAAGGAGGAAAAGAAGAAGATGAAACACGAAACCGGGTATGATGTCATTGTCTGCGGAGGCGGTACTTCGGGAGTGGCGGCCGCCATTGCTTCGGCCAGAACCGGGGCAAAGACCCTGTTGATTGAACGTCTTGGTACTTTGGGTGGGCAGATGAACGTCTCCGGACCGCCGGGGTTCTCCTACGCCTGGCTCTTCAACCAACGCGGCGAGCAGATCATCGCCGGCATCGTTGAGGAGACCCACAAACGCCTTTTGGAAATGGGCTATGCTTTACCGCATAACCACAGCGAATACCGGGAGGGTTCAGGCTTTACCTTTTCCTATGTCGACCCGGATTGGTGGGGGCTCTTGATCTTTAACATGATGGATGAAAACAACGTCGATCTGCTCCTCCACGCTATGGTAGTTGATGTGTTAAAAGAGGGAGACAAGGTCACCGGCGTAGTCGTGGAGACCGTCGGCGGCAAGCTTGAACTGAAGGCCAAGGTTGTTATTGACTGCACCGGTGAAGGCTATGTGGCGGTGCAAGCCGGCGCCCCTACAGATATGGTTCCGAAAGAAGAATTGCAACCACATACCCTCGCCTTTACCTGTGACGGTGTGGACTGGGACGAACTTCTTGCCTATGTACGGGCTCATCCTGAAGAATTTGTCTATCCCAATGTCCCCGGCCGTTCAGCAGAGGAGACCTGTGAGATTTTGCGAAGGGTAGAGGATGTGTGGGAACTCGGAGAAATACGAGGTTTTGCCTCCATCCTTGAGAAGGTGATGGAAACCAAAGAATGGCATGGCATGAGCGGTCTGGGCTTTTTCCTCATGCCAAAGGGCGATCCCAAAAACCGGCGAATCCTGGCACATTTGCAGCATTCGTCGCATGTTCCCGGCCGCTCGCCTTATGACCCCTGGGACCTCACCTATTGCGAGCGGGAGACCCGCAGGCAGATCCAGATCGCCTTTAAAGTCTTTAAGAAATATATGCCCGGCTTCAAAAACGCCTATATCACCAGGGTTTGCCCGGAACTCCGGATTCGTGAAGGCCGGAGAATTGTTGGCGATTACATCTTGACCCGTCAGGATGTGGCCGAGGCGAAGAAATTTCCTGATGTCATCGGGAAGAGCGGTTTCCCCGCCGGCGGCCACCATATCGCCAGTACCCAGACCATAGCCACTGACAGCGTGTGGCCGAAAGACAGGGGTTCCCATGATATCCCCTACCGGTGCCTGGTACCGAAGGAAGTCGAAAACTTCCTGGTTGCCGGTAAAGCGATCGCCACGGACCGTGACGCTTATCACCGCTTCCTGCAACAGACCATGGTCACCGGCCAGGCGGCGGGGGTGGCGGCCGCCCTCTGCGTCAAACAGAACATTACCCCCAGGGAACTGGAGAAAGACCTCTCTGAACTGCAGAAAATCCTCCAGGAACAAGGCGCCATCCTTTACGGCACCCACTGAGGCTCCGCGGCGGAGTCGAATCCGTAGCGTAGAGGTGGGATGTGGGTGCGCGAACAAACAGGAGGGCCTTGAGGTAAAGAGAAGACGATAAAGAGATAAAGAAAAGATAGAGAAGAACCGCTGGGATAATCCCGGCGGTTCTTCTCTGCCTATTGCCAAGGGCAAGTATATACAGAAGCACGTATATTCTGAACATACAGAAGCCTGTATATTTTGGACAGCGCCAATCCGTCTACGGGAGGGACCGGGCTCCGGTGAAACCGGGATACCTTCTCCGCAACCGGGCATAACTCTGGTTCACCCGGGACAAAAAGGTCCTCGTTTCCCGGAAAGGCGGGATTCCCCGGTAGGACAAGACCCGGCCCGGGCCGGCGTGATAGGCGGCCAAAGCCAGATCCCAATCGCCGAAGAGGTCATAAAGCATGGCCATATACCGGGTGCCTCCGGCAATATTTTGCCGGATATCAAAGGGATCGTCCACCCCCAGCATCCGGGCGGTACCTGGCATAAGCTGCATCAATCCCCCGGCCCCCCGCGGGCTGACCGCCCGGGGCGAAAAGGAAGATTCCACTTCAACAACGGCCGCCACCAAACGGGGGTCCAGATTATTAATCCGGGCGAAATAGAGCAGGGCATAGCTGATCTCCGCCCTCTTTCCCGGGCTCAACCGTGGCTGGAAAAGGGCAATATGCCCCTGCAGGCTGCGGGCTTGCTGAAAAACCTCTTCTACGGCAAAAAGGCTCTCTTCCATTTCGATAATTGAGTTTTGGAGCCCTTCAATAATTTCCTGCGTTTCCGCAAGATTTGCCCGCAACCCGGCGACCACATCATCCAGGGCAGTAATCTCAGCAGATAAGACCGCGATTTTCGCCCCGGTGGTGACATGGGATATATAAGCAAAAATAAAAACCCCGATAACCGTTAAAAACATCATTATCAGTAACACTCTCTCTAACACTTTCCCTGTTTTACCGGCCATGGCATACGTCTCCTTCCTGTTTGTTTCTTGTAATAAATTGTATAAATTGCACTTATTAAATATTATATTAAGTAGCCGCCGGAGGCATGCGAAGAGCCGCGACCTCGCCTGCAGAATTTCCCAAAAGGAGAAGGAGCTGGGCTTTAGAATATTTATTAACATGGGGAATCGTGGCGACTACACCAGATTTACACACAAAAGCACGAAACGGCACGCCAGATTTACACACGCAAGTACCAACCGGCCATGTGCCTCTACGCCGGATGCGGGGAGAAAAATGGAAGCAACAGGAAGGACCAGAAAAAGAACGGGAAGAATCAAAATAGCCAGAAGAACCAGAGGGGTCTTTGTCATTGCCATCTCCATCTGGGGAATACTGCCCTTGGTATCAGATGCCATGGTACATGCGGCTTCAGCGCCCGGTGGCGAAGAATCACAAACGCTCGTACCATCATTTTTCCCACAACCGGCTATGCCCGGAGAAGCTAGCCGGCGCGAGGGGAATATTGTTGTCTACATAAACTGGGACGGCTTTGCCCAATACTATTTCCACTTGGCGGAAGCCCAGGGTAAGGTCCAAACGCTCTCCCGGTTTAGGGATGAAGAGGGGGTCTTTTTGGCTAATGCCATCAGCGGGATACCGGCGATTACCAACCCCATGCAGGCAGTACTGGCCTCCGGTACCACCCCGCGGTTTACCGGTAACCACTACCGGTATTATGACAAGCAACTAAACCGGGTTGTTCAGGAAGAACCCGCCCGGAAAAACGAAGCCGAAACCCTGGCGGAAGCCGCCGTCCGCCAAGGGGTGGAGGCTTTCTCCATTAACCAATTTGCCTTTTTGTACCGGGGGACCGGCTGGTGGGGGCAGGAGGAGACCTATTTCAACGCTCCACCCGGGACAAACGGTTATGCCGACTATAGCGCCAGATTTGATGAAGCCATCCGTTTTCTCCGCGCGTACGCGGAAAAAAGGAACTCCGGCAGTTTGCCGGAGCGGCAGGCCCCGTTTTTGCTTGCGCTTTACATGGATGACCTGGATGCCGTTGGCCATAATATGAAGGAAGTATATGGGGTTTCCCCGGTCAGGACGGAAGCCGAACGCCGGCAGGCGGTGGTTGACCGCCTGGCCCTCATGGACAGAAAACTTGCCGAATTCATAGAGGTCTGCCGGGAAACCGGCCTCTATGAAGAGATGAGTTTTCTTCTCACAACGGACCACGGGATGGCGCCCATGGGGTTTGGGATGGCAACAGAACCCGGTTTTACCGGCGACAGTGCCGCGAGTAAGCTCCCGGATTTGCTCGCGCGGATTGAGGCCTTGGGGCCCGGGTACAAGTGTGAAGTCTTGATCCCCGGCGGCAAGGAAAGGCCGGAGGAGGAGACGGATATTGCCGTGGTCACTGTGGGGTTAATGGTGCAGCTTTCTTATGTCAATGAATTTAACCCCAATGTGATTCAGGGGAAAAACGCCCGCATCGCCCAGGTCCTTCAGAACACGGGTTATGTCGGCAGGATCATGTTTCCCCGGGAGATGAGGGCCAGAGGGGTCAAACCCGGCTTTGCCGATTTGCTTATTTCACCGAAACCCCCTTATCACTTCCGGCCTTACCCCACCGGGTTGACAAGAGTCCGGGGCCAACACGACAGCCTGGCCGGGGAGGCGCAGGCGGTTGTCGCCTTTATGTGGGGGAAGAATATCAAAAAGGGCTTTACTTATACGGGCAGGGTTGAAGGGGCGGATTTTGCCCCGACAATGGCGGAGCTTTTGGGGATAAACGCGCCGCTGGACGCTACCGGCCGGGTCTTATACGAGGTACTGGAGGGTATCAGCCGTCCCCAAAACAACCTGGTCGAAATGGAAGACCAGGAGTTGGTCGCCACCGGTGGGACGGTCCACCGTTACCAGGATACCATGGCTTCCAGGGGAACAGCTGTGAGCCTGCGGGAGCGGCTCAGTTCAGTACAGTTGGTTGCGACCCCGGCGGCCAAAAGTATGATCCTGGAGTATGCCGCCGGGAGTGACAGCAATATCCTGCTCTATCACAACGGCCGGTTTGTCCGGAGGGTTTTTTTCCCGGCTACCGGCGGACCGGGGTCCGGATACGAAAAGAAAAGAATCAATCTCACCTTGGCCCAAGGAGATACCGTCGGGTTTGTTCTGGAGAAGACCGGGGATATCAGTATTGATTGTATTACTTTTATCTCCCGGGAGGGACAGGCAAACGCTTTGAAAAAAGGCCCGACTGAACGTTTTGCAGAATAGAACTTAAGAAAAAATAGACCGGACTGAAAAGGAACAGGTAGAGGACTGGTTCGACTGGTTCGTGCCCCTTACTTATACTTATTCCCGGTCCAAGGCCCGGATCCAGACCCTCATTTCCCCGGGACTCCTGTTGCCCCAGGTATAGTAGGGGACGGCTTTTATCCCCACCTTCTCCCTTTGGCGCGAAAGCGGCCTGTATAATTCGTTCTCCCACCCGGTCTCCACGGTCCGGAAGGCTTCGCCTTTGATTACTACCACCTTGCCGGGGAAGTCTTCGGCAAACTCCGTTGTAAACCCGGTTTCCGTGGATATAACCAGGTTGTGAAGGTTGGCGCCATTATCAACCTCCTCCAGGCAATAAACCACCGGCCCCCGTTGCAAGGCGATTTTGCCCGCATTTTCCTTGACACCGGGGTGGGCTGCCATCTTTTCCACAGGCATCGCCAAGGTCAACTCGACCGTATCCCCGTTCTTCCATTCCCGGCCGATCAGGGCGTAACCATTCTCCATAATCCCCGCAAGGGCTATTTCTTCACCATTAACAGAGACGGCCGGTCTTTTGCACCACCCGGGCAGGCGTAAGGCCAGGGTAAAGCGGGTGGCTTCCGGGGAGGATATCTCAATCCGGACCTTTTCTTCCCAGGGGTAATTGGTCTTTTGGGTAAGGGTTACCTCCCGGTCTTTTATCCGGCACCGGGCTGTATTGTTGGTATAGAGGTTAATATAAATCCTTTCATTATTATATAGATATATATAGCCGCCGATGGAAGCAAAGAGGCGGGCCAGATTCGGGGGGCAGCAGGCGCAGCCGAACCATTTTTGCCGGACCGTTTTCACATGCCGGTGGTCGTATCTTTTGGCGCAAGTCTCCGGGTGAACCGCCAACGGGTTGACGTAGAAGAAACTCTTCCCGTCTTCTGCTATTCCGCTTAAAATCCCGTTGTAAAGGGCTTTTTCCATCACATCGGCATACTCGGCCGCCGGTTGCAACTGCAGCATGCGCCAGGCAAAGAAAACAAGGGCAATCGCAGCGCAGGTTTCGGTGTAGGCGGTATCGTCCGGCAGATCATAGTCAAAGGTAAAGGCCTCGCTGTAGGCATCGGCCCCAACGCCGCCGGTGATGTAGAGCTGTTTTCCGGTGACATTCTCCCAAAGTCTCCGGCAGGCCGCAACCCAACTCCGATCGCCCGTTTCAGCCAGGACGTACGCGGCCATGTCCGCCATTGCGCTGTACATATATAAGGCCCGGACGGCGTGACCGACAGCGGTTTCCTGCTCAAGGACGGGTTTATGGGCTTGAAAATACTCTTTTCCCCTATCCGGCTCCGTACCTGAACTTGGCCAAAAACCGGTCCGGCCCCTTTTTTCCCATTCCAGATCAAAGTAATGGGGCTCCCGCCCCCGTTCCTCAAGAAAATACCGGGCCAGCCTTATATACTTGTCATCACCGGTCACCTCAAATAATTTGACCAGGGCCAGTTCGATCTCTTGATGCCCGGGGTATCCCCTTAGTTTACCGGGGTCCGGGCCGAATTTTCCGTCAATATGATCAGCCAGACGAACGGCAATGTCCAACAGTTTTCTTTTCCCGGTGGCCTGGTAATAGGCGACCGCAGCTTCGATCAGATGGCCCGCACAGTAGAGTTCATGGCATTCCGCCAGATTGGTCCAGCGTTTCTCCGGTTCGGCAATGGTGAAATAGGTATTCAAGTAACCATCAGGTTGCTGGGCTTTTTCAATCAGGTCAATGACGTTGTCTGACAGATCTTCCAGCTTTTTTTCAGGATGGGTTGCCAGGCTATAGGCTGTGGCCTCCAGCCATTTGTAGAGATCGCTGTCTTGAAAGACCAAACCCGCAAATTCCCCCTGGGACTCCCCGGCGGCGATCCGGAAATTTTCCACGGCATTACTCTGATCAGCGCCGGGGATATCGTTGTTCAATGCTTTCCACTGGTAAGGAAGGACTTCTCTCCGGATCAGCTCGTTTTTCCGCCCCAGCAACCCGTTGCCGAGGCGGACATGCTTTAGCGGTACTGTTTTTAGGTTATTTTTCATCATGCTGATTCCTCCCGGGTACATTCTTTGCTGTCAAGACCCCATTGGAGAAGGGGATGCATGAGATCCGCCTCCTGTTTCTACTAACTGTCTGTGTGCTTTTTCGTATCTTTTGGCATTATCATATATAACCTTTGCAAAACTTTCAAGCACAAAAAAAATTATCCTCAATGTTCCTCCTTGGAAATATTTTGGCCTGTTCATACAGGAATTTTTATCTTTGAATAGAAAATTTTAAAAGGGAAATATTGTATTTCTTTTGAAAACCAATTGAAAAGTAAAGGCGTATATAATATAATGCCCATATATTCGGAATCCAGAGATTACGCGCGTACGGTATCCTAGAGAAATACCGGCAGGATCTGCGGGAAGGTTTAATGGAGGGGTATTTAAATGATTGATTCACCACCGTTGTCTTGAAATATATTTATAAGAATGGCGGTTGCGCGCGTAAATAAGGGAAACATTGCTTAAGAGGTGTCTTTCTTCAAGAAATTTTTAATTAAAGGAGGCCGGGGATATGCAATACAAAAGAGGCCATTTTTATCTGATGACATTGTTACTCCTGGTTATTACATCATTACCGTTAATGGCTACGGATCTCAAGGGTACATATGTGGACTTATTGGTGCGAGGGGAATATGAGGAATTGTCCCAGCATCTTGCGAAATGGGAAGAGATTGCTCCGGATGATCCCGAATTGTATATAGCCTATTTCAACTACCACTTTAACCTCAGCAGACAGGAAGGAATGATCATAGGTATGGACCCGCCGGAAGATGAAGAAGTAATAGCCCTTAAAGATCCTGAGACTGGAGAAATAGCGGGATATGTATATAATGAAATCTATTACGACGAGGATCATATGGGTCTGGCTTTAGAATATCTGGATGAGGGGTTAAAAAGGCATCCGGATCGATTGGATATGCATCTAGGCAAAATTCATACACTGGGATTGGTATCAAGGTATGAAGAACAAAAAGATGCATTAATTGCAGTACTGGATATCTCTTATCAAAACGGGAACAACTGGTTATGGCAAGACGGAGAAAGACTGGCTGATGGATTTAGCAATATCCTGGAGAATACGCAAAGCAGATTATATCAGTATTTTCAATTGAAAGATGAGAATGGATATGATTACATAATTGCGGTATCCGAAAAGATCATCGAGTTATACCCCGAGGTGGCATACTCCTATAACAATATCGCAGCAGTCCATTATCACCGGAGAGATTATCAAGAAGCGATTAAGTATTTTAAGTTGGCGGAAGAAAAAGCGCCCTATGATACCATAGTAATAAGTAACATAGCTTACCTGTCCAAGGTAACCGGGGATATCGAGACTGCGCTGGAATACTATGAAAAGCTGAAGCTCTATGGGAATGAAGAAGAGAAAGATTTTGCCGGGGAGCAAATTAGGACACTTAGCGCAGAATAATGGAAGGGAATTTAATTCACAGCCAAAGGCCAGCAGGGGCATGGAGATTCAATCATTCCCAACCCCGGTTAAAGGTTTAACGTTGAAATGATCTAAAGCCAGGTTAATTGCATGCAGGTTATAGACTTTTCTCCAAAAAGAATCGAATGACCAAAGCAAAGGGTTCAATCTCAGATAGGGAGAAACCGGCAGCACCCAAAAGCAGGCCGGTTTCTTCTTTGCTTAACTCAAGGGCTACAGCCAAAGCGATAGCGGTAATTGCGGTCGGCAATTGACATGGAGCGTATAACTTGTTATACTTGGCATAAGAAAAACACTGATTCCGCGCGCAAGTGCGCACGATCAATACGGAAGGACGGTGTGATAGCTTGAAAAACAAAGCAATTTTATGGATTGTAGTTGCGGTTATTGTCGTGGCGGGTATTCTTTTCTTTGGTTTCCGGAAGGATTCCGGAAAGGATATCTTGAAGGTGGGCATAGTGCAGATCGTTGAGCACCCTGCCCTTGATGCCGCGCGGGACGGCTTTATTGATTTTTTGGCTGAAAACGGGTACAGGGAAGGGGAAAACATCGTCTACCAGGTACAGAACGCCCAGGGTGACATGGCGAATGCCAATACCATCGCCCAGCAATTTAAGAATGCAAAACTCGACTTGATTCTGGCGATTGCCACCCCCACCGCCCAGGCGGTAGCGAATCTAATCAAAGACACGCCAATTTTGATTACCGCCGTTACCGACCCGGTTGATGCCGGGCTGGTGGAAACTGCGGAAAGGCCTGGAACCAATGTCACTGGAACAAACGATATGCAACCAATGGCAGAGCAGTTTCAACTAATCCTGGATGTGGTCCCGGATGCCGCTACCGTCGGGATCATTTACAATGCCGGTGAAACCAACTCCGTTATCCAGGTGAGGATCGCCAAAGAGGTTGCCGGCAAACTGAATTTGGCTGTTATCGAAGCCACCGCCGACAACAGCGCCGCCGTGCTGCAGGCCGCCCAGTCCCTGGCCGGCAGGGTAGACGTTATTTATGTACCTACGGATAATACGGTGGTTTCCGCCATATCCTCCGTGATTAAAGTGGCGGAGGAGAACAAGATTCCGGTTATTGCCGGGGAGGAAAATGCGGTTACTCAAGGTGCTTTGGCTACGGTAGGGATCAATTATTACCGTCTTGGCCGGCAAACAGGAGAAATGGCCTTGCGGATCCTCAAAGGGGAAGCTAGGCCGGAAACAATGCCGATCGAGAGCCAGAGAGAAACCGAGCTGGTAATTAATGAAGACGCTGCGAAAGCCATGGGCGTTGATATTCCCGGTGAGTTAAGGGCAAAAGCCAGGATCGTTCAGAATAAGTAGAAAACTTAAAAACGTGGCATGATTAAGCCCATCCCATCTCTACCGGGGGTGGGGTGGGCTGAACTTTAATCTGCTAATCTGATGGAGTGAAAACCAAATGTGGTTAAATATATTACAGGGCACAATTGAACAAGGACTGGTTTTTGCGTTGCTGGCCATGGGGGTCTACCTGACCTTCCGGATTATTGATTTTCCCGATTTGACGGTGGAAGGCAGTTTCCCCCTGGGGGCCTCTGTTACTGCGGTTTTGATTATCAATGGAGCCAATCCTTTTTTGGCTACTTTTTTTGCCTTTATCGCCGGGATACTGGCGGGAATGATCACCGGAATTATCAATACCAAACTCAAGATCGCCGGTCTCTTGGCCGGGATACTGACGATGACCTCCCTTTATTCCATCAACCTGCGGATTATGGGCCGGGCCAATATCCCCTTATTAAGAGAGAAAACCATTCTCACGATCATTAAAGACTGGGGTCTGCCGGAGAGGTATATTTCCTTAATAGCTTTTGTGATCATTGTTTTGTTGGTCAAATTTATCTTGGATTATTTCCTCTATTCAGAGATCGGCATGGCGCTCAGGGCCACGGGCGACAGCCCGGTCATGATTGAGAGCCTTGGGGTTAATACCGACAACATTAAAATCCTAGGCCTGGGTCTGGCCAACGGCCTCACCGCCCTTTCCGGGGCTCTAACCTGTCAATACCAGGGATTTGCCGATGTGGGCATGGGTATCGGCATGATCGTGATTGGGCTGGCCTCTGTGATCATTGGGGAAGTGGTCATCCGGACCAGCAGAATAATATATGCTACTTTGGGTGTGATTGTGGGCTCGATCATCTACCGCCTGGCGATCGCCGTCGCCCTCCAGTTGGGTTTTGCCCCGACCGATTTGAAGGTGGTAACCGCGGTTCTGGTTATCCTGGCGCTTGGCGCCCCTGCTTTAAGAAGGTTTATGATTCAGGATGAATTTGCCGAACGGCTGCTGGAGGGAGGCGCCTCTGATGCTGAAACTTAATAAGGTCCACAAGATCTTTAACCTTGGCCGGATTAATGAAAACCACGCTTTAAAAGATATCAACCTTGTTGTTCCCAAGGGGGATTTTGTCACCATCATCGGGAGTAACGGCGCTGGGAAATCCACCCTTCTGAATTTAGTGGCCGGAACCTATTCTCCGGAATCGGGCACTGTGGAGATTAATGGGCAGGATATGACCAGCAGGCCGGTGTATAAAAGAGCTCATCTGGTCGGAAGGGTTTTTCAGGATCCCCTGAAGGGAACAGCGGCAGAGATGACGATTGAAGAAAACCTCTCCCTGGCTGTAAAACGCGGCCGGCCGCGGGGCCTCAGACTGGGTTTGAATAAGAAACGGAGAGAAGAATTCCGGAGGCTCCTAGCCTTACTGGAGTTGGGGCTGGAGAACCGCCTGGAGGATCCGGTGAAGCTGCTCTCCGGTGGCCAGCGGCAGGCCCTTACCTTACTCATGGCTACCCTTGGGGATCCGGAGATTCTTCTTTTGGATGAGTACACCGCCAATCTTGACCCCAAAACCGCCGTGCAGATCGTGGAGATAACCGGCAGAGTTGTTGAACAGGGTGAATTGACGGTATTGATGGTTACCCATGACCTGAAACAAGCCTTGGAAATGGGCAACAGGACGATAATGATGGATCAAGGCCGCATAATCCTGGACATCAAAGGAGAAGAGAGGGAAAAAACCACCGTCAACAGCCTGCTGGGGAAGTTCAGCGAAAAAAGCGGCCGTGAGCTGACGAACGACCGGGTGTTGTTGCAGCGGTAGAAGCAGAAAAAGGCAGAAAGGAGCAGGGCTTTCGGGCCCTGCTTCTTTGAGTTGGCTTTTCTGTGGGGGGTGAGTATCTCTATGCTTCAAGTAAAGACTGGAGTTTTGGCGCCGGCATCGGCGTTGTTTTTGCCGATGCCTTAGATGTGGAGTTACTGTATTATAATATATCCTTTAAGCCCTCCAGTTCCTTTTGAAACTTTTTCTTCAACTTTTCCTCTTCATCATCGACCTTTTTTTGCAACTCGCTTTCGAGCTCCTTTTTCTTAGCTTCTAACTCTTTTTTCTTGGCTTCCAGTTCTTTTTTCACGGCCTCCAATTCTTTTTTCTTGGCTTCTAGTTTCTGCTCTTCAAGATCTATCCGCTCCTGCAATTCATGGAGTTTGGCGGTGATTATTTGTTCATAACCTTCTTTAAGTGCATTTAAAGACTTTTCCGCTTCGTGAAGCCTGGCATCGACTTCAGCCCTTAGTTCACGGGTAAAGCCGGTTACTTTTTCACCAATGGCTTCTTGTAAACGATTGGCGATCATTTGGTCCAGGTCTGAGGAGATTTTCATTTCCAACCTGTCATTTATCTGCTCCAATTGGCAGTCAATCGTGACTTGCTTTAAACCGGCAAGGGTGTTCCGGACGATTTCGGCTATTAGATCACCCGCTTCCGGCTTGCCGCTGAAATCCGTTTTGATCTGATCAGCGGTAACCAAAGCCTTTACCTGTATGAGCTCGGGAAGAATTTTCACTGCGGCGTCGATTTCGGCATTGCCGGAGAGGATTTTCGAGGGTAAATATTCGCTGCCGCTCAAGTCCAGTTCTGGTAAAGGTATGCCTTTCAGCGTCAGTCTTATTGTATCTTGAAATTCGGGAGTGACATGGTTGAATTCGCCGTCGAGCTTTAATAAAGCCTGCTTGGGAGTTTGCGCGAAAAAAGCGGCCGTCAGCGGCAGACCGTAAACCGGAGGTTCGCTGGTGATGCCGGTAATAATACCGCTGGCATAGAATCCTTCCATAACAGAATCCGGGGTGCCTTTTCCGGAAACGGCAATCTTCTTAATTAGAAAACGGGGGTAAGTCTTTCTGCCCGGGAAAACAATATTTTGCCCGTCACGGGTTGGTTTTGCCTTAGGAGGCTTATCTACTCTGGCCGGAAGCGACTGTTGTATATAGCCGGCGGTACCAAGAATAAAAGAGGCGGCATTAAAGATGGTCTTTCCCAGCAAGGCTTCGGCATAATTGATCTTCCCGATGTCAGGTAATTTCGCCAAGGCCAACAATGCCTGGTAATCGGCTTCCGCCTCTTCTTTTAAACCCTTAATCATCTCTGCCAAGGCTTGAGAATCCTTTTTAAACCGGTCATTGCTGGAGTTCATTCCGGTTTGAATTTTTTCCACCGTATCCCTAATCTCTCCAATTAGCTTCAATTGCTCGTCAACTTCCAGAAGACTATCGGGTTTTTTCAATTTGCCAATTTTCTCATCCAAGCTTTGAATTTCGCCCTTAATTTCGTCAAGTTCCTCCAGATTGGCATCCCATTTCCCTTTGTAGACAGCAAACTCCGACTTGATTCTGCCGGCAGAAAGATCAGTTTTGAACTGATAAGTCGCGGTAATCTTTTTCAGGTCCAAATTCCCGGCGATGGTCTCCGGTTTAAGAATTGGCATTGTGGCAATGGCGCGGCTTAGTTTGGACTCTTTTTTTTCTTTCGTTTTCGGCGGGGTCTTGCGCACGCGTTTTATTTTTCCGTCGGTCCGGCGTTTGTTATTAAAGACTAGATCCTCAACCACAATCTCATCAATAACCATTTTTCCTTCGAATAATGGTCCAGGCGCCAGTTTAAAGCTGATCTTGTTCGCAGCGATAATATTTCTCCAGGTATTGGCGGGATTAGTAATCTGGATACTCTCCATTTTGACCCACATATTAAAGGGGTTGAGACGAAACCCTTCAATATCGACTTTGGCGCCGGTAATCGCCTGCAACATATTTTCGAGGCCCCGGCCAATGATAGTATTACCCCAAAAGACAAAGACAAGGACGGTGATTACCAGAAGAACAATTAGGATGAGTATTGCTTTATTTCTCATTTCCGGCTCACCTTCTTTCCGTTCTAAGATGGTTTAATCCTTTGGTACATCTGGATGAGTTTATTGGCTTTAATGATTTGCACGATCTTAAACCTGTTTACTTTATCCGCCATTTTTCCGCGATAAAGCCGCACAATTTGCTTGAAACCCCAATAAACCGGGAAAAAGAGCGTCAACGACACTACCAGGCTACCCAGGACTACGGTATTATAAAACCTGGTCAGGGGAGCGATGGGGATATTGTAGAAATAAGTCCAGACCGGCTGTAAAGGTTCTGTTTTTACCAGTAAAAAATAACCCAGGCTGTGGAATAGGGGATCGAAAAAGTGAGCAAAACAACTAAAGAAAAAGACGGCGAAAAGCGCCGCTGGAATGCTGATGTTAAAGATTAAAATTAGGATAAAGACAATCAGGTTATGGAGTGCCCGGGACGGGGTTAAACCTATGAT